>OKSC01003725.1_pt1 | contig 10969 bp, 11 predicted proteins | sample 1601161 | NCBI WGS metagenome assembly OKSC01 (sample SAMEA3541552, study PRJEB24748) | human gut metagenome | biome: human gut; feature: human-associated habitat; material: faeces | place: China | collected 2012
GGCGGCGCTGCCGTTGTAGTACACAATACAGAAAGCGGCGGTGCTGCCGGAACGAGGAGAACGCTCCCACCAGTAGTTCGCAGAACCATTGACCTTCTTAATGGTGCTGTTGCCAGCGGTGTAATACTCGTATTGCTTACCCTCACCGGCGTAAGAATACTGAGTAGCACCAAAAACTTCGATCTCGGACAGAAGAAACAGCTTGTCGGAAGTGGTTTCCAAATCGGACTGATTGTTGCCCTTGCTGGTCACTTTGTTGACGAACTTCAACACGCTTTTCAGGTCAGAGGAAAGCTGGTTCAGCAGCGTTGCCATTGTGGAGGTACGCATAGTGGAACCACGCCAGCCGTTCACATTGGTATTGGAGCCGTTCATAGAGTAGGTGGTTTTCAGGCAGTCAACCAACTGGAAGGTGATACCAGCCTTGGTGCGGCTACCGTCTGCGGTGGTTAGAGTGTCATGGTCAAAGCCGATGATCTGCGCCGCATAGGTCACACCGTTGACGGTGATGTTCTTTTTGTCACCGACCTTCCAGTAGTTCGGAGCCTGACCAAACTTGGAAACGGCGGCGATGTTATCCCAAGAGGTAGCTTCCAGCGTAGCGCCAACTACAAAGGGATAGACATACACGATACCGATGACTTCCAGCGTGTAAACCTTGGTTTTCTGAGAACCGTTATAAGTAAACACGATAGTCCAGTCACCCAATTCGGTAGGATACAGGGTGGCATAGCCGGTCGAAGCAACCTTACCGGTCAGGGTTTTACCGCCCCTGCTCATGGTGACGGTCGAGCCTGTATCAGCGATGACACGCACCTCTGCGGGAGAACCCTTCTGGCTCAGAGCATACAGAGCGTCATTTACCGTGGGGTCGCTGCCGCTCAGCTCCAATGCCGACTTTGTGGTATCGGACAGCAGATTTGCCTTGCTCATGGCTGTGCCGACCACATCACAGCCTGCGGCGTTCAGACCAATGTCGAGGGTGGCGGTTCCGGCGAGAAGCTGTGTGCGCCATTCCTCGAAGGTTGCAGGCATATCGGTAGGAGCCTTGATAGAACGGGACTTACCGTTGCCCTTGATGACAGTATCTTTCATGAAATTTCCTCCTTACTCTCCGCAGTTATACAGACCAACATAGGCGAAAGCGTCCACCGTGCGGTCGATCTTGGAATACAGCTCGGTTTCTACCTCAGTCAGCGTTGTGTCGATGACATACAGGAGATATTCAATGTTGTTTGCCGTGGAAAAAGTGAGATTGTCCAGACTGCTCGGAACCAGCGGTGCGTCCGGTGGAAGCGTGAGCTGCTTTCGGAGAACCGTCAGGTTGTTTAAGTAGGCTTTCACGAGAGATTGGGTGGGTGTATCACCCATCGCCCAATTCGTCTTTGCCGCAACCACCACCGAGGAAGGGTCATACGGAACTTGGTAGATCGGGTCATCAGCGACTCCTTTCTCCGCTCGGTATGCCGCCAACTGTCCGGGGAGAGAAGTCATACGGTTGGCGATATAGGCTACCGCCTGCCCCACACGGTTCATGTCCCCGTAATTGTAAGCACCCTTCATACCAGCCATGTACTCGGTCTTTTCCTCAGCGGAAAGGCTCGAAAGCCCTTCCGTGAGGATTTTGTTTTTCAGGGTAAAAACCCTGTCTACATCGGCCTGTGTGCGGTCGTAGACGAGATTATCAATAATACTCATATCAGACCTTTCACCTTCAACTTTCCGCTCAGAGAGCCGTTAAATGTGATCTCGTCCACCAAGATCAATGCGTCCATTTCATCGGTGTAGAGCGTCTGCAAGCCAATCACATCGCCCACTTCCAACTCAGGATTGCCACGGTATTTTGTCTGATAGGTGTTTCTCATTTGCAGATACTTTTTCACCTGATTGGCAAGAGCGGCGCACATCGTATCGTTGGTGATAAGGGGGTTTTCCTCCTTGTCGATTTCTCCATCGAGAGCTACGGGATAGGAAACGACCACCGAGTTCTCAGACAGAGTTTTGCCGGTAATGACTACGGTTTTAGTGCCGGAGGATAACACCAAATCCGCAGCTCTGGCGTAAATGTTGGAGGATACCAACGAGCCGCCAGAAACAGAGATAGAAACATCTTGTGCAAGACCAGAGAACTCGACATGAAGCTGAGTTTCGGTGGTCGTTCCCTCGAAAAGTTTGGTGGTGTCATTTGCCGCCGTGTACGCATACTTGGCGACAGACACCGCCTTGAGCTGGTCGATCTTTGCGATGGATTGGGAGTCCTTATCAATCGAGTCAAAATCCAGCGTGAAGTCCGTTTCACGGTAGTAGAGCTTGCTCACCCGCATACGGCGATACGGCAGGCCACCGTCCATCTTCACCTCAATTTTGGTGCAGTCAATCGCCGCTTCGCTGTTGACAAACACCTCCGCAGAAGTGATACCCTTCACGGTCTGCGTGTCCAGCAGCTTCGTCCCGGCGTAATACTTCACTTGAATAGAGGTGGGGTACTCGTCTAAAGGGGTATCAAAGCGGAGAGCCAGCACGGGAAGGTCGTGAGAAACATCAAAGGTCTTGGTGAAGGTCGGCTTTGTGGCATAAGTGCCGTCTGCCGCAGTCATCGCTTCGCTGATAAACCCTCGACCGGAGGGGTCGGTGTCTTCGACAATGACCTGATCTCCACCGTCCAGTGTCCAGCGGTTCAGTTCCAAAGCCGCATAGGTGTTACCAGCCTTATTGCCACGATCAACGGTATCCCACTCGCTGTACCATAGATGACCGTTATCCGCCCATACGCCGCTGTAAATACCAACCACAGTCACGCCAAAAGGCTTGATATGAATGATATTGTCATCGTCTGTAAACAGGCGGCAGCGGCAGGCGTGAGCGATCAGTTGCAGACAGTTCATGTGCGAGTCAATGGGAAGCGCCGCCGTAGTGAACATCTGCTTCAAGGTTAGGTCAATCACCCACGGGTGCGTACCCTGCGCTGTCAGCGTCAGGTCTGCGTCCAAAAGTACTTCCTCAGCCATGTCGTAGAAGTTTTTGGAACCGAGCTTACTCTTGTAGAAGGTTCCGGTCAGACTTCCAACCAGACCTGTCCCTGTGAAGGTGGCCTGATTTTTGGCGGCTTTCGGTTTACTGTTCAGCACATACTTGTCCGCTTTCAGCCACTCGACTTTGCCCGTGGGAAGCATATAACCGTATCGGAGAGAAATCGGTGACTTCTTATCCAGATAGGCATAAATGCCTTTCGGGTTATCCGGGTCATAATTGTGTTCGTAGTCCAAAAGAACGAACTGCATGGTTTCCTGCGGTAGTCTGCGGGAGAGCGGGTCTACATCGTGAGACTCCTTGATGGAAACAATGTCATCATTTCCAAATTTCTTCTGCACACCGTAGAGAACCTGTTGCAACCGAGGTCGGCGGTACGGGAGGGTGTTCCCCATCGTCAACACGATCTTGTCACAAGAAGTGACCTTCGTGTTGATGACCAACTCTGTTCCCTCTACGGGAAGGGTCAGACTTTCCAACGCCGTACCATTCAGGTAGAAATCAACTGTCACGGTGTCAGGCCATTCCTGATAGCGAGTGTCAAAAGTCAGAGTAATACCGGGGAAGGTATGAGGATTGCTGAAAGCACGGGTCAGCACCGCAGGAGTGGTGAACTTGCCCTCAGCATTACTCATGTGGCTCGAAACAAAGCCGTCATACATCGTCCCGGAAGAAGGAACGATAACCGTATTTCCGTCCAGCGCCCATCGGTTCAGCTCCAACGCCGCATAGGACTCCTGATAATCATATCCGTAGTCCAGCGTGTCGAACTCAGAATAGCTCTGCGCCCCGTTGCTGACCCAATTACCGTCTGTTGCCGCTGCCGTGTCCACCTGAGAGAAGGTGATCTCCACAAAGGACTGCTCACGGAGCAAAGACTTCATCGACAGCTTGTAAGCGTTGCTTACCTGTTTCACGGCTACACCTCCTTAGAATGGTTCGCCGCAGTCAATGATGTTGACTTTGCAGTTGATGTAGTCCGCAGGAAGCCCCGTGTTCGGGTCAAGATGGTACGGGGTCGCCGTGCGGTCGCCGGGGTACATCTTTCTGGTTGTCCAGCGGTTGTTCACCATGTCGGGATAAGTGACTGTCACAAAGAAGTTCTTGTCAAAAATCTGCAACATGGTAGACCACTGTTCCGCTGTCAAGTAGCCCCAAAAGAGGTTGTTGAGCTTCTGTTGATCTCTGCCGACCTTCTGACCTACCACAACGCCGTTGGCATTTCTGGCAGAGTCTACGATAGTGGCAGACAGCAGCTCTAAGCCCCTGCGGGGCTGAGGAAACTTTGTGCCATTGATTGTAATGAAATTTTGCATTTCCTCAGCCCTCCTTAGTAGGCATTGGCGAACACGCCAGTAGATACTTGCCGACCTCGCTTCTCCTTGTAGCGGTCGTAGGAATGACCGATTTCATTGTCACCAATGACAACGGACATATCCTTTTCCTCAACGACATTCAGCAGAGCGTAGATAGCGGCGATCACGCCATCGTTGGCGATGGACACGCCTGCGGAGATACCCTCAACGATCTGGTCATTGTTGGCAACTGCCGTTCTGCGACCCATCGCACCGACCATTTCCGCACCCGCTTCACGGGCGATAAAGAGCTGCCCTTCATTCGGGAAACCGCCGTCTTCAAAGAACGGAATGTGCGGAATATCCACCAATCGAATATCAAACGCAGGAATAAGCGTGATACCCATAACGGACAGACCGTTGAACTGGATGTGGAACATATCATTGATTGCGTCAATGACACCGTTCACAAGTCCAATGATGGAGTTTGCCATCTGTCGCACAAAGCGAGTAATGGGGTTATCGTCCAGCGTCCATGCCGCATACGACAGGGACAGACCCGCCGCCAGTACCGCAAGGCCAAGACCAACACCCGCACCGCTCAGACACAGCAGGACACCGAGAACGATCAATGCGCCGCTGAGAATACCCGTGATGACCGATACGACTTTCTTAATGGAATTAACAACAAAATCCCAATTCAGGGTAGCAACAGCGCCAAGGCTCAATGCGCCAGCCGCCATCAGGCCAAGACCGAGAGGAAGGGCGACTCCGCTCAGAGCAAGGATAGCGCCGACCGCCAAGAGAGCGCCGCCGACAACGGTGGTAATCATGCTGATCTTCTGCTGAACATTGTCGGAGAGGTCATTCCAGTTCGGCATGATAGCCGTACCCATTGTGACCGCACCCGCCGCCAGCAGAGCCAGACCCAACGGGATATTCGCCCCGGAGAACGCCAGTGCCGCACCAATAGCGAGGAACGCCACAGATACAACCGTGGTAATAATGGCAATCACATTCTGGATTTCATCGCTCAGGCCATTCCAGTTGAGAGCCATTACGGAAACCAGAGAAGTAGCGCCAACAGCCATCAGCGCAATACCAAGGGGCAGACACCCGGAGAAAGCGAGGATAGCGCCGAGCGCCAAGGTTGCTCCGCTGACCAGCAATCCTACTCTGGACAAGGGAGAAGCCAGAGCGTCCGGGATACTGTTCCAGTTCAGAGCTGCGGCAGATACAAGCGTGACAGCACCAACAGCCATCAGCGCAATACCCAGCCCGGTTGCGACCCCGGTAAAGGCCAACATAGCGCCTACCGCCAGAGAAGCACCCGCCAGAACTCCCGTTAAGGTGGTCAAAGCGTCAGTGAGGTGCCGGTCGCTGTTATGCCAGTTGATAACAGCGGCAGTTACAAGGCTTGCCCCGCCCAAGGCCATCAAAGCGATACCAAGAGGAAGGTTCGCCCCGGAGAACGCCATAATTGCGCCAAGAGCCAGCAGGAAGCCGCCGACAACACCTGTAATAAGAGCCAGCGTACTTGCCAATTCGCTACTCATAGCAGTCCAATTCAGCCCAACGGTAGCCGCAAGGCCGACCGCACCAGCCGCCATCAGGCCGACACCCAGCGGAATATTCACACCGGTTACGACCAGAATTGCACCTACCGCCAGCATAAAGCCGGAAACAATCGTGGTGATCTCTGCGAGAGTGTCTTCGATCATTTTCTTGATTTCACCGATACGGGTCTGCACAGCGTCACCAAGGAAATCGTAGGTAGGCAAATCGAAATCAAATCCGCCTGCGCCGCCAGCACCCGCCCCGGAACCGCTTCCCGTGTTAGGAGCAAAGACATTCAGCTCGTCAAAGCCTGCGGTGTACTGTTTCAGCTTCTTAGCAGCACCGGCAGCGTCATCGAGATTATCAGCCAAAGACCCAGCTCCGACAGCAGCACTATTCACTCCCGAATAGTCCACATCGGTTAGCTTGAACCCCGCAAGGTTGGCAAGGGCATTGGCGATTTCTCGAATGACCTGAACAACAGCGATTGCATAGGGAAGAATTGCGTTCAGTGCGGGAATGAAGATGTTACCGATCGCTCGTGCGGCCTGTGTAAGCTGTGCCTGCAAGATACGAAGCTGGTTTGCGGGAGCTTCCAGTGTTCTCGCCATATCGCCCTGAGCGGTCGTTACCTGAGTCATAATGGCGTAGTATCTCAGCTCGGCCTTTTCTGCCTGCGTCATGTTTGCAACGCTTTCCTTGATACCAAGGTTCAAAGCGGTCTGCTCCAACCGTGCCTGCGACAAATCGTAGCCCAAGCGCCGCAGAGGTTCCAACTCACCGGAAATACCGGACTGTAACTTCTGCATAGCGTCTTCAATGGAAATATTGAAGAAAGACGAAATATCGTAGCCAAGCTGTGTCAGGTTTTGGCTCATGAGTTGCGCTCGTTCTGCTGTGTCACCGAAGCCGGTCAGCAGCGTGTTGAAAACACCCTGATTGCGGAGCCACTGTGCGGGGTCAATACCCATAACATCGGATACCTTTTCGGCGTAGTTCTGAGCTTCGGCGGCGTACTGCCCCAAGGCAACCGTGAACAGGTTCAGGTCTTCTTGGTACTTATTGGACTCCGTGACCGCCTGTGCGATGAAATGACCGATTTTGCGGAAAGTGATTGCAACAGCGGCGACATTCAACGCTTTCAATCCGCTTGTGAACTTCCCGGTAGTGGAGGTTGCTTTACGGGCAGAAGCGTTGTATTTCTCCGTGCTGGTAATCAGCTTTTGGATTTTGGACGGAAACGCCGAGAAGCCGTTGGACACCTTCTGCATTTCATCGGCAAAAGGCTTCATGGCGGCGGCAAGAGCGGTCATCTGCTGTGTGAACTTGTCAATGTCCGCCGCTTCCAAATCCTCGATCACCTTCGGCAGCTTGGAGAGCTGATTGATAAAGGTGGTCATATTAGCCTTACCCAACTCGGAGAGAGGGCGTAAACCGTTGGCAAGGGAAGTCAGCTTGTCGCCGTCCGTCCATTTCAGACCAGCGAGAGCGGTGTTGATTGCCGTGAGCTGGTTGGCGATGGAGGAAGAAATCTTCACATTTCCAACCTGACTCAGAGCGGTTAGCGCATTGGTAAGCCGGGTGATCTTCTGCGAAGCGTCACCGCTGTTCAAGCCTTTCAGAGAATTGGAAAGCTCCCGAATACCCTGAGCGGTCTTGCTCAGACCCGTTGCGCCGCCGTTGGTAGCGGTTTTCAAACGATTGAGTGTGTTAATCAGGTTTTGAAGTCCTGCGACCGCCTGCGTACTGTCATTGACGATCTGAAACTCCAACCCCTGAATTTCCACATTGTCAGCCACTTACGCCACCACCTTTCTCTTGAAATTTCTTATTGACCGATACCATAAAGGCTTCCATGTATGCCTTGGCTTGGTCATCGTGTTTTTCTTGAAGCTGCTTCTGCTGTTTCTTGTCCTGCCGACTGAACAGCTCATAGGGGCTTTCCCGATACGGCGTGGGCTTGGTTCCCTTCTTGGCGAAAGCACGAAGAACCGGGGCGGCATCAATAAGAGCTTCGTAAAAATAAGCTCCTTGGAGCCAAGCGTCTTGATTTCTCAGGTCTTGCTTGATCTGCGCCGCCTTTCGGTAATACTTCACCAATTCGCAGTCCTGTTCCCAAAACTGCTCATAGGTCATGCCGATGGAAAGATAGTACGGGAAAACCTCATAAAACTTTGGTGTGTAAGCGAGAAGGGGAGCGGGGCGATGGTCGCCGCCGCCCCCCTCACTTCTGGAAGATCGGTCGCTTACCAGCCGGTCTTCCAGCTCAGGTTTCCCTCGTTGCCCTCCTGCTCAGGCTCGTCCAGCAGACTCAGCAGGGGGTCGTTATACATCTCTACCAGAGCGGCAATCAGCTCGTCCTTGTGGTTCATACGAGCGTAAATGCTGTCGATCACATCACGCTTCACGAACCGATGATGGGCGAGGAACGCACCGGCAAACAGAGCCGGAAGCAGGGTCATAGGCTTGCGCTCCACATCGGCAGCAACGAAGCCGTTCTTCTCCATCGCTTCAACGGTCTTGCGGGTGTATTCCAGCGTGTAGGTCACGCCGGTAGTAGGGTCATTGATCGTCAACTGCTTTGCCATGATAAATCCTCCTTATCAATACGGCGATGGTTGGTGTTTTAGGTTGCGGAGAAAGTGATGGGAGTGGAAGGAGCGATGGTGATGTTCATGTTCACCACTTCGTTCACGCCGCCGCCCACGGGATACGCGGACAGCTCACCGTCAAAGGAGAACTTACCGTTAGAGCCATCGGGAGTGACCACACCGGCATTCTCCGTGCCGCCGAACCAGACTGCATAGCTGACCTTCTTGCCTTCCAAAGCCTTGAGGGTCTGGAAATCAGTCAGCGTGTAGTTGGCGGTGAAGGACAGACCATCGAGGGACTGGATACCGGCGATGTAGGTCTGCATATTGTCGCTCAGGGTGGTGGTTTCCAGCATTTCGGGTTCGCCGCCGAGGTCAGGAAACTCCTTAATGTCGATCAGCTTGCTCCACTGTTCACCAGTGTCGGCTTTCTTCATCAGAAAAACCTTGTAGGTGGAAATAGCCATTTCATTTACCTCCTATAAAGAGTGGTTCCGTCCGTTTCAGCCTTGTATCGGGCGACCAGACGGTAGATTGTTGCGTTCTCCAAATTGGGAACCGGGGACAGAGAAGTACGCCGGAAATTCTTGGCGTACATGAGATCGTCCACAAACCTCATGATTTTTCGGCAAACGGATTTCTTACCGCCTGCCTTGTCGGAGTAGACATTCACCTCGTACATCAGCGTAGCGAACCTCTCCGTATCGCCGCTGTCCATGTGGGCTTCCGTGGTGTAGTTATCCTGCTCCACCAAGCTCACATAGGGAAAACGGGTAGGGGCATTAACATACTCACCGCTGACCAAGATACCGGGAAACTGCGCTCTCAGGGCTTCCGCAATCGGCGTGTAGATTTGACTCTCCACATCAATCATGAAAACACCTCCTTCGCAATCTCCGTGAGCCGGTCTTGCAGCTCCTTTACCGTTTCATACATCGGCATATTGGCGGGATTGCCGTGAGTGATGACCACGAACCCGCCGTTCTTCTTTTCTTTCAGCACTCCGTTCGTGCCGGGATCGCCGTAATAACCCCAGGAATGTTGCTTGCCGTGACCCTGACCGTATTCGCCACGCTTCATACCGAGTTCTTCCGCTTCCGGGTGATCGTCCGGGTAGGTCACGCCTGTGCCGAACTCAATGAACAGGGTAGCCCCGCCTGTCGCCACCACCGCTCGAACATTGTTCCCACGGGGTTCCACCGTCACGGAAACATCGTTCGTGCCGTCATAAACGGCCTGCGAGAACTTGACAGAAGCTCTCTCCATGCCCTCCTGCGCCACCCTGTCAAGAAAGAACGCAGTCCGCTCTTGAAGCCGGTTCTTCCGGTTCTCGGCTTCCCGTATCAGCCGCTCAATCCCTCTCCCGGAGAGCGGAATATTGATCGTCTGACTCACGATACCGTCACCTTACTGACCGCATAGGAAATGGAGTTGAGGGACTTGGCGACCCGTTTGACCATGTAATCGTAGAGCGGCTTCCCGTCCTCGTCATATTGCGGTTCTTTGTCAATGAACAGCACGGTATGCTCGTCAATGGGGCAGCTCAGGTCATCGGTGACGATCACCTTGTCGTACCCTGCGAAATTACCGAACTGCTCCACCTGAGCGGAGCCGGTCGCCGCCGAGATATTGGCGTTCATCGCCACGGCAGGCTTGTAAACCACCAGTTCCTCGCCGGTTTCGTTGCCGTACTCGTCTTTGACGGGAACCTTGCGGTCATACAGCAGATACCAGAAGGGCGATTTGTTGCGGTTCAGCGTCCTCATGCGCTCAACCTCCCATCACAGCGGCAAAGGGAACAATGTCCCTCAGCAGCGTAGGCGGCACATCGCCGTCTTCATAGGAGCGGGAGATACCGTTCTCACTGTGAGCGGTCTGCCCTTCGGCCCCCCGCTTGTTCAGCAGATACACGGCGATCTCCACCTGAATGTGAGCGTACTGGTCAGGAACAGCGGTCACGGTGGGGTCAAAGGGGTATGCTCTGCGGCACACCTTATTTCCGGCGATAGAAAGGTAGGTGGAAAGCATGTCCTCGTCTGTCTCGCCGGTCATGGCTTTCACCATTTTCAACTTCTCAGCGTCCGTCATGCTTTCCACCTTTCCTTTCTAAAATGTTTGTTTTGCCCCTGCGCCGTTCTTAGGCACCAGCAACGGCCTTAGTGTTCACCGGGTTGTTTGCGTCATTGGCGATGAAGACGCTGCGGCTGTAAGTGGGAGCGGTAAACTCGGTAGAGATACCGGTAAACTTACCGTGGAACCACTCAGGGCCGTGGTCAAGGCCGATCTGACCAAAGAGCTGATACTTCTCACCAGCGCCGGTCTTCGCCAGCGGCTCAAGGAAGAAGTTGCCCTTGCCGGGGACAGGCTGATAAACGGGAGCCAGAACGCTCAGGTTCAGCAGTAGGGCAGTACCGGCAGGCAGGTACTCGCCAAGGTACAGGTAGACAACGCCGATGGGCGTGACCACGCTGGACAGGGAGATACCGTTGATGTTAC
>OKSC01003727.1_pt1 | contig 10964 bp, 11 predicted proteins | sample 1601161 | NCBI WGS metagenome assembly OKSC01 (sample SAMEA3541552, study PRJEB24748) | human gut metagenome | biome: human gut; feature: human-associated habitat; material: faeces | place: China | collected 2012
AGGAAAAAATCCTGATTCTTCTCGAGGATGAGAGCGGAAGTTTAGCACTCTAACCAACGGGGAGTCCCGCGTCAAATGACGCGGGCGGGGCAATAATTGTCAATTTAAGCACCCACAAGGTCACAGCCGCACGCAATGCTGAGGAGCGCCTTTATCCCGCTTCAACTACTAAAATTATGACCGTTTTAGTCGCGCAGGAAAATATAAAAAGCTACGATGATACCTTTACAATGACCACCGATATTACAGATCCGTTATATGTTGCCGAGGCCACCGTAGCGGGCTTTTCGAGCGGCGAGGTCATTAAAATGACCGATTTGTTCTATGGCACGATTTTACCGTCGGGCGCTGACGCGGCGATCGCTCTCGCAATCAAAATTTCAGGCAGTGAGGCGCAGTTTGTCGAGCTGATGAATAAAAAGGTTAAGGAATTGGGGCTTAAAAATACTCATTTCACAAATGTAACCGGGCTGTTTGATAAGAATCATTACACCACGGCTTACGATATGGCAATAATACTTGAAGCCGCAATCAGAGATCCGCTTTGCCGTAAAATTCTTTCCACATATCAGTATAAAAGCGCCCCGACCAATAAGCACCCCGACGGGCTGCCGATGAGCGCCACACTGTTTAATTATATGTACGGCACCGAACCTGAAACCGCAACCATTATCGGCGGCAAAACAGGCTTTGTTAACGAATCGGGCTTCTGTATTGCGTCCTTCGGAAAAAACAATACCACCGAAAACGAATACATAGTTGTAACCCTTAAAAATTCCTCGCGCTGGCCCGCGATTCACGGACAGATAAATCTATACAGGCAATTCGTTGTTTAACGAGCGTTTTGGAGGTATAAAATGCGAAGAAAATTATTTAATTTTTTAACATCTGCAGCCATCGTAATATCGTTATTATCCTTAACCTCCTGCAATAAATACAATAAGGTCACGCAATACGAGGATACCAAGGATATAATATATAACAATACAAAATATATTCGTACTGAGCACAGCACATGGATCTGTGATTACGAAAAGCTGTCCAAAATCGGCTGGACTTGGTTTCTCCCGCCGATAGCCGTATCTGCATTTTATTCCGATAATACAGACTCTCCGGATTTTATTTATTGCCCGCGCGGCGGCAGTGTCTGGCTGAGGGACGGGTATGATTATGAGCAGGAGATATTTGAAATAGACAATACCGATATTAAGACGGTGTTCGCCGATGTTTTTTCAGATGAATCGGTTGAATATTTTGATTTTTTTGAAGAAGAGACATCCAAATTTACCTGGCATCCTGCCGCACATCCCGAGCTTAAAAACTATCCGGATATTTTTGAAAAGAACGGATTGTATTATATTAGATTTGCAGATGAAGGAGAAGGATACTTAATTAAAGACTCTTTTCTCAAGATTTTACGCGATAATAATATATTACAGTAGTATTTATTAAAAGACGCCTGTTTCTCGCCTTTGTTACCAAAGGCGAGAAACAGATGCGATATAATAATCAGCGTTTTGATGATTTTTTATTGCATTTTGTGTCTTGGAAAGAAACGGTAATTATTGTGAGAAAAATTATTGAACAATTTTGTGGTTTACAAAATAAAAGCAACCTATATTCGGATAACAAAACCTTGATGATTTTATATTCTGCCTTTACGCTCTTTTTTGTAATAATAACTACATTGCTGGAAAGCTATAAAACGCAAAACACTTTTTTATTAATGTTTTGTTTTCCTTTTGCGGTTTCTGTTTTAATTTTTGCATTATGGTTGCGAAAGAGCAAGCAAAGGACTTCCTATGAACAATATTTTGTTTTTCAAGGCACTGTTACTTTAGCGATATCATTTATTTGGTTATTCTTATCTTTTTTTAATATTTATTCGAAAAGATTGGGGTTTTCGTGGTTTTACATTTGTGGATTATCCTTCGGTCTTGCGTTCACTTTGTTTTTTTCGTTTTTAAGAGCCATTAAATGGAAGCGTTATATAACAGGAAAAACAAAAGAATATAATCAATCTTTCAATATTAGAATTGTTAGTATATCAATTTTTTTATTGTTAATTTGTAGTTCCTTTTTAAAAAAAATTGATAAATTAGTTCTATATAAAATGTTGATCGGAGGATTATTTGTTTTGTTTTTTATATTTTTAACTATAGCATTAAATATGTTTGTAAACTATCATATTGTTAAAAAATATTATCGACAATAAGATATGATAATTCTTTCACATACAGAAGAAAGCTATAATTATGACGCTGCGGGCAATATCACATCCTGCATCGTAAGCAGCGGTTCAAACACCTTTGTTTACGATCTGAACAGCGTTAAATAAGAAAAAAATTGAGAATCCCTTCCCCCAATTGCGTGAAACTTTTCTTTCACGCAATTATATATATTTTTTTATAGAGGTATCTTTTTCATGAGTACCTCTGTTTCCCACCGAAATTGTACAATAAAATAAAACAACGAAAATATAAAAATCCGTATCGAAATTCCTACACTGTTGTTTCGATACGGATTTAAGTCTATTGCACGGATTGCTGCTGCTGTGAATTTGTTGCCGCTGTTGCTTCCTTAATTTTATCAAGCTGCTCATGCGCCTGTTCGGAATCCGAAAAAACCGATGTATACGAAAACAATACATAACCTGTTACCGCTTCACTGTCAAGACAAGCCTTGATTTGCCGCGCCACAATATCTGTGCCGTTTTTCCATTCGGCTGAATCGGGCTCGCTGTCTGTACCGAGCTTATACGGCGCCAAGCCGACGGCAAGCTTTACCGCCTTGTTTTCGGCGGCAAGCTCTGCCCAACTGTCCATAAGGTTATCGAAGCGAAATTCCCGGGTTGGATATTCAAATCCGAAATACAGCTGCGGTATTATTGTATCGACAATGCTGTCTTTCACCCATAATTTGACATCTGCATAGTATTCCGAATAATTTTTCTCAATTGACGCCGCCGGGCTGATTGAAAAATCCACCCTTTCGCCGCCTATTGATTTTATTGCGGCGCGGCAGCCCGCAAGCAGCGTGTTTACATTCGCTCTCCGCCAGTCGTCAAGAGCTATCGGATTTTTAGCGTCGGCGCAATATTTTTCATAGCTTGCTTTATCAAAGGCGGCATCGGTCGTGGGATAAAAATAATCGTCAAAATGCACTCCGTCCACCGTATATTTTGACAAAAGCTCCCTTATACCGTTTATTATAAGCTCCCGCACTGCGCTTTCGGCGGGGTTTAAATATATCCCGCCGAAGCGCACCACATTTACATCGTTTTCAGTATTATCATCGTTAAGCCATTTTATAAGCGGGACTGTCCTTATCAAGCGCGGTTATATCGTCTGAGGCGGCATTTACCCTGTAGGGATTTATCCAGGCATGAATTTTTATTCCGTTGCTTCGGCATTCATCCACGGCATATTCGAACGGATCATAGTCAAGCTCTTTCGCAAATTTATTCTGCGGAAAATAATCGGATTTAAAGAGCGAATCACAGTGCGAGCGGATATGTAAATAAATTTCGCCTAGTCCCGCTTCCCTGCAGCTTTGAATCACCCTGTCAAATTCCGCCCTAAAGCCGTTTTCGCTTTTGAGCATTGAGTTTACCTCGCTGTACGAAATCCACACCCCGCCCGATGAAACACCGATATTTTCGGAGCGCTCTTCCCTATTGCCCGAAGAATTGCGCGTCGGTGCACACCCTGCCAGTGTAAGAATGCAAATCAAACAGATAAAAAACCTTTTCATATTATGCCTCTCTGTAATTTATTGATATCTCCCCTATTTCCATACCGCAGTCTGCCTCAAATTCCAGACCGAGTGCTCTTACCGCCCCTATATGCGGTATAATTCGGAGGACATTAAGCTCTGCGGCACAGTAGCTGCTGTCGGTCAGATCTACCGATATCTCCTCTTCGCCTCCGCCGCTGAGCCTTATTTTAAGCCGTCCGCCGCAAGCGGCGGTGAGAGATATGCTTTCAATATGCTTTTTATGCGTCAGCGTGCCGAAATCAAAGCTTTTGGCTGTAAAGCGGGATGAATACGGAACGCTGCTTATTACCGTCCCTGAGGCTCCGCCCGTAATATCGGTATCGGCGTTTAAAGCCCCGTCGGCTGCATAATAAAGCACCCTGCCATCACTTCCGACGCATATATAACGGCGATTCGCCCCCGAAGCAATCATATCTATCGGGCGGCACTTTTCATATTTGCGGACATAATATTGCCGACTCCCCTTTTCGGAATTAAAATGCATTATCAACACCCTGCCGCCGAGCATAAGCCAATATTTGCCGCTTTCGCCGAATGCGGCTGCTGTCTTTATTTCGGAAGAACCGATACTGTCAAGAAGTTTTTCCGCCTGTTTCGATAATTCGGTAACCTTACCTGTAGCCGAATTCACGGTATAGATTTTTCTGTCTCCCGAAAGCCAGACGGGATAGCTTCCGCACAGAACGCAGACTCGGCTGTTAACGCAGCCTATATCCGCCTGCTTTGCCTGCGAAAAGGTATCGCTGTCATAGAAGACGGAATCGTCATCCGCGAGCAGCGAGCCTGTATTCAAGGCGTTTCCGCTGTTCAGCTTCACCTTGTATACGGCATTTTCCTTAAACGCGAGGATTCCGTTTTTAGTCGGCAGAAGCGCATTTATTCCGCTGCCGGTCTCCCCTATAATTGAAGTGTTTTTCTCGGAGAAATATAACGGGTTTGAATATGCGACCGAATAGATCTTCCCGTTTTCGGAGCCGCCCGAAAAAATAAGCTTTGAATCGTATACGGCGCAACAGGTAAGGGTGCATATCTCCCGAAGCTCTTCATTCGCGGCGCTTTTCCCCGCACGGACGCATATGTTATTTTCATGGTACATAGACATTGCCGGTACGGGATAATCCTTGTTATCCGCTCCAGTAAAATAAACTATACCTTTGCTGCGATCAACACGCATTGTTATTTCCGCCGTATAAAATGTCTGCGTATCACTGACGGCATCGGGCATTATCACCCACTCGGTATAATCGGTAAGGCTTGTGTATATTCTGCAGGTCACCGATTCGTTCGCAAGCCCGCTGTACGGCAGCCGAAAGGAGGTTGAGCTTCCGTCCGATGTAAAATACGCCTTAAAACGCGTTGTGAGGATGTTTCTTGCTTCCAAAAGCTTCGGAGACGCAGTGTATGCCAAATTGGTCGACTTTGCGGTTTCGTAATTGTTTCCTCTTCCGTTTATCATGACCACAGGCTCATAAAAATCCGTGACCGGCAGCCAGGCGGTCATCGCCTTGTTTACTTCGTAAACCTTATAGCTGTATTCGGAATGATTATATTCGTTCCTTGCCGTAACAAGAGCGAAAATTCCCCCGCCCTTTATCGGTGCGCCGCCGTAAAACAGAATACTGTACGGCGTGTAAAATGTGTCGTCGCTCACACGGCTGAAGCTTATCTGCCCAACGGCTGAGGCAGAGCCGTCTGCGTCCAGTAAAAGCACCGAATAAACATAATTTGAATTGCCGTCATATGTCTGCTCATAGGCAATGCGTTTATTCCTGCCGTTAATAAACGCAGTTGCCCCCGTAACGGTATACCCGATATCCTCCGCATAGGAATCGGTTTCGTTTTTGATTATATCATACTCATCTGCCGAAAGTCCAGCCCTTGTTTTTAAAACGCCGTCCGCAAATTCTACATTTTCCGCAGAGGAAAGCTCGTTATCGGCAATATTGTGCGGCGCAGCCGAGAAATTCACGCCGCCGTCAAGGCTTTTTATACGGCAGCATTTCTCACGCCTTTCGCCGAGTGAAGTAAATTTCATTACTGCCCGTCCACCTCCGTCTGCGGCATTACATCCGCAATTATCGCTTTAGCTTTAAGAGATGATGCGCGCTTGGCATTGTAAAGCGCGGTAAAAATGCGGTTTTTTGAGCTGTCCCCCTCTATTAAGGATATAAGCATTGCAGTGCCGCAGGCAAGCGCTTCAAGCTGCTGCGTGTCGGCTTCAAGCTCATCTGATAAAGAGGAAATTTCCTGTATGTGCAGATCCGCCGCTATCTGTGATATCAGCTCTGCGCTCTGCTCCTCAAACCGCTGCCGCAGCGCCTCGTCGTTTAAAATATCGCCGTAACCGAGCAGCCGCATCGCTCTTTTGTATATGTCAAACGCTTTCATCCCGTTCCTCCTCGCTTTCTTCCCTTAGTAAGCCCTGTCTGTCAGGTACGATACCGTCGGGCAGACGCTCTAAAAACTGCGTTTTGTTGATAATACCCTTTTCAAAAAGATTAAGCAGCGTGCTTACACACTCGCGCTCGCTGTAAACAGTACCCGTTCCCACTTCGATTTTGGCGTTTATAATAAGCCCGCGAAGCCTTTCGGAATCAAAAGCAAAGTATTTCACTCCGTCCGAATCCTTTATCTTTATTCCGCGTTTTCCGTAGCAGGCTATCCAGAAATCCGCCCATATTCTCGAAATATCCTCCGCAAATGAATAAAAACGGTTTTTAACTATCTGCAGCGGCATAATCGCGGCATTCTGCATGGTTATAAGCGCGGTTGCGTTATCCGCGCGGCTGTCGCCGAGCGCTACCTCATTTGCACCGCTCTGCGTAAGCGTGTTGTCTATCAGCGCTTGCAGGCTTTGCTCGAAATTACGGCTGAAATCGGGCGGCGCAACATATTTAACCGCGCCGTTTACCTCCTCGCTGCTGCCGTAGACCTTAATTATTTGCCCCGGTTCGTTGGTAATGCCGTCGGGTACGGTATCGCCGTTTATCACCATCATCGGCATGCCGGTCGTCATGGCAGACCATACGCTCGCGGTTATCATGCGGTTAATGGCTATCTGATTCGGTATTAAATAGGTTATCTCGCTTTCACCGTAAGCCAGTCCCCCTCTTTTCTCCCAGGAGAAAACCGCAAGCGGATAAAGCGAAAGTCCCGTCCCGAATTCCTTTCTTACCGTTGCGTTTTCGGTGACCTTTACACTTTTAATTGTATAGCCGCCGCCCGCTTTATATTCCTTAAAAAGCTTTGTGAAAACCGTAACCTTGCCGTCGTCGGAATCGTCCTCTATGGCACGCAGCTCGGAAATATCCGCCCCGTGTCGTCTGGCTTCCCTGAGCACCGCCTCTGTTTCACGGCAACTTGCAATAATAATATAGGGCTGCTGCTGAATATCCGAAATATACGGGTCGCCGAAATATACATTTTCAACGCTCAAGACCTCGCAGGAAATATCTCCGTTTATCGGTATTCGGGATTCTCTGTCCGCATAAAGCCCGGTCTTAATGTCTCCGTTCCAATAGGTGTATAAAATTCCCGTGCCGCTGATGTAGGCGTTTCTGAGTGCCGAAGCATAAAGGGATGTAAGCCCTACCCGCTCTGCCGTGACGCTGTAATAATCGCCGAGCGCCGACATTGCGGTGTTTATTTCCCTTATCCTTTCGTCCTGTGCACTGCCGGAATTCGGAATGCCCTCGGCGGAAAACGTCACCGACAGCGGCGAATTTAATATCTGCGACATTTTATAATCGCCTATTCGCTTTATTATGTTGTGCCGAACAAGCGGGCGGTCGTTTCCGCATTTGGCGCCGTACCACTGGTCGCCGATGTAAAAGCGCTCGTTTATGCGGTTCTGCTCGTAAAGCCCGCGTTTCCCGAGCGCCGATTTAAAATCGGCGGCCTTACGGTATTCTTCAAATATTTCAAAGGGTTTATTCATAAATTGACCTCCTTTTTTAAGTAAAGGGAGGGTTGCCCCTCCCTCATACCGCTGATTATTTAAGCTTAACCAACCGTAACCTTCGCGACCTTCGAGTCAACTCCCGCGATTCCGTCGGCAATAATTCTTACAAAGTAATAGTATGTGCCCTTTGTAAGCGTGGTGGGTATAGTAAAGGAGCTTGTGGTTGCGTTCGCTATCTTAACGGCAGAGCCCTTGTTCGCGTCCTTGCAGGAATACCACTGATAGGTAAGCGTGCCGCTGCTTGTCGCAGTAACCGAAAGCGAGCCGCTTATGCTGCCCGCGGTAACGCTCTTATCGGTAAGATCCGAGCTTATTGTAATTGCAGGCGAAAGCCATGCCCAAACCGCGTCAAGCCCGCTCTTGTTTACGAATACATCGTAGTAGATTCTGTAATCGAACTTGTAGGCATCGGCGTCGATGTTCTGCTCGGGTGTGAATATTCTCATCTTTTCAGTCTTTTTAACAAGATGAGCGCCGCTCTTGGGGCATACAAGCATATATACCTCGCGCGCATTTGTCTGCGGGGTAAAGCCGCCCGCGTTTGCCGCGTTAAAGGTGTAGGCGGTCTTCATCCTTTCGGATACCACCGGTATAATCGCAACGCCGTTTATGGATTTAACCTTAAGGGTAATATCCCCCTGCTTAAAGTCGGAAACGGTTATCATGCGCGAAATTTCGTTGGAATTCTGCAGAGCGGCGTACATATAGCTGTCAACAAAGGCTACTAATTCCTCGTCATAGCCCACAACCGACTGAACCTCGTTTATCAGCTTGCAGAGCGCTTCGTAGGGCTTTGTTTTGTCGCCGTTTACAAGGTTAGAGCGCGTAGCGGCAAGCCCTGCCAGCTTTGAAATAACATATGCGTCGCATTCGGGCACAACCTTTGTGCGAACATATTCGCCGAGAATTTTGCCCGCAAGGTTCGCAATGCCGGTTTCGCTCATATCCTCGCGGTCAATCTGCAGCGAACGCGCGCGATCCATCGACATGGTATAGGATGTATTGGCAACCGTAATAGCGCCCTTTGTAAAGCCCGTGTCGCGGTCGTAATCTGCAAGACCCTGAAAATCAACGTCGGGTATGATTACGGTTTTAGCGCCCACGAATTTTGCCGCAAGCGCGTTGTCGGCAAAAAAACCGGTAGCGCTTTTCTGTGCGAAGAGCTTATCAAGCTCGGTTGAATATCTGGTTGCGTTTTCTATTGAATTGAATGACATAATATTTTTTCTCCTTTTTTATCTCCAAAGACCCTTTAAAAATTCCGCGGTCTCCGGGTTGATTCCGCCCTTTCGGTCGGTAAGCGAGCCGAGACTCGAATTCTCGGCATTTTTTTGTTTGAGGGCAGCGGATGCCGCTTCCCTTTCCTCTGTAAGCCGGTAGCGAAGGTATTCGTCAAGCAATTTTGTGCCGCGCAATTCGGATTTTTGAACCACCGAATCAGGCAGATCGGAAATGCTCTTTATTTTGGGAAATTCCGCTGTCAGCTCCGCGAAATCATCGGATTCCTCTCCGCTTTTCTCAAGCTGCATAACATAATCCGCCATTTTTTCATTTCCGCCGCATTCCTCTGTAAGCTCCTGCCTGCGGTTTTCATCATTTTGCCTTGAAAGCTCCGCTATATATTCGGAAACGCTGTGACCTCCCTTTGCGGCAAGGCTTTTCAGTGCCGCGAAATCATCGGCTATCGCTTCAAACTTAAGCCCCTTCTGCGCAAGCGCCGCCGCCTCCTTAAGTCCCAAATTTTTGATTTCCTTGTTGAATTTTACAGGAACGAACACTTCGTTTTCGGCCTCCGGTATGTTTTCCGTTTCAGCCGACGCCTTTTCTTGCTCTGCGGCTTCAGGTTGAGCCGCAGCCTCCAAATCAACGATTTCCAAATTAATTCTTCCTTTCTTTTTTATCGGCGGGCGTTATCTTCTTCCTGCTCGGTGCCGTCATAGGAAAGAAAATTCGCATACTCCCGCCTGAGCCTTAAAAGCTCCTCGTCCTCTTTTTTTGCCGTTACAGTTTTCGGCTTTTGGGTCGGTACTGTGCTTACCCCGGTTAAAAAACCTAAAGCAAACGCAGCCAACACCGCTAAAAACATAATGAACACTGTCATACGTCCCATCCTCCGTTCAAATCAGCTCCGCCTATCTCCGCAGTGCGGTAAACAGGCTTTTCTTCCCGTCGTGGGTGAAAACGCTTTACATCCTCAAACGCATATCGCATGGCATCGCATAGATGATTGTCGCTGTCCTTCGGCATTTTTTTACCGTTTTCGTTTACACGGTCGTCATACACATATGAAGAAAGCTCACGAATCATATTTACGCAATCCGGATGCACCGTTATCCGATATTCGCTTATTGCCGCAATACCGTTCAAAATGCTGTCCCGTCCCTTGACGGAGGGCATTATCCGCGATATTCCGAGCCGCCTTAAATCATCGTTGGATTTAGGCTCCGCACAGTCGGCGCGTATCCGCTCCTTTGCAAAGCCGAGCCTTTTAATTTCCTCGGCAATATCGCAGTTGAGCATTCTTGTTCTGCAAAACTCGCAAAAAATGTAAAGCTCCTTATCCACGGGATCTGCCGCAAAGCCCACAAAGCCGGTGGGATCATTTGAATACCCGTAGTCAAGCCCGAAAAAGTTTTTCCAGCGATAGCGCTCATCATCGGGAATTTTCTTTTTCCCTACCGACCAGTTTTCGTAAACCAAACCCTCCGAAATTCCCCAGTTTCCGAGTCCCGCCACCTCGTATTTCCTGCGATTGGTCTTCTTCATGCGTTCAAAAACGCTTCTGTCGGTATCGTCAAGAAATTCGTTTATAAGGTAGTTTGTCGAAAAACAGGAGACATCGGGGTATTCTCGGTCGAAAAACCGCTTTTTCAGCCAGTGCGTATCGCTCCACGGATTAAAGGTAAGCGTGGTCTGCTTGTAAAGCGGCGGCTTTATCACTCCGCGCGGAACAGATAAATCAAGCTTGTCGAAATCGGCTTCGCTTGCGATTTCAGACGCCTCCTCTATCCAGACAAAGTTTAAAAACCCGCTCGGTACGGTAGCCGACGCCAGCTTTAAAACATCGTCAAAGCCTCTGAAGATGATCTTCTGTCCCGTAGGCAAAAAGACCATTTCCATTGGGGATACGGTGTTGCGCCATAAGTGCGAGACCCCGAGCCGCTCCTGCGCCCATTTAAGCTGCGCAAAGGTCGAATCTCTGTGAGTGTTCATTATCTGGCGCACC
>OKSC01003728.1_pt1 | contig 10962 bp, 9 predicted proteins | sample 1601161 | NCBI WGS metagenome assembly OKSC01 (sample SAMEA3541552, study PRJEB24748) | human gut metagenome | biome: human gut; feature: human-associated habitat; material: faeces | place: China | collected 2012
CTGTGCAGCCGGCAGCCGGAGACCCTGCTGCCCGGCCGGTTCTATATCCGGGTGCAGGACACCACCCTGGCCCTGGGCGCTCTGGCCGCCTGGTACCGCAGCCTGTATGACATCCCCGTGGTACAGGTCACCGGCTCCGCCGGAAAGACCACCACCAAGGAGATGATCGCCTCGGTGCTGTCCCGGCATTTCCGGACCCTGAAAACCCAGGCCAATCTCAACAATCACATCGGCACGCCCCAGACCCTGCTGCGGCTGGAGCCCTGCCATCAGGCGGCGGTTATCGAAACAGGCCTGGACCATTTCGGCCAGATCCGGTACATGGGCAGCCTGGTGCAGCCCACCATCGCCGTGATCACCAACGTCGGCGACGCCCACATTGAAAACCTGGGCGGCACCCGTCAGGGGACCCTGCGGGCCAAGTGCGAGATTTTCGACCACCTGCGCCCCGGCGGCCTGGCAGTGCTGTGCGGCGACGATGAACTGCTCAACGGCCTGGACCTGCCCTTTGAGACCCTCCGCTGCGGCAGGAGCGAACACTGCAATGTCCGGGTCACGGACATCGTCCGCCGGGGCATCGACGGCCTGGACTGCACCGTCACCACCCCCCGCCGCAGCTACCGGCTGTCCATCCCCTCCCCCGGGGACTACATGATCTACTCCGCCTCCATGGCCGTGGCCATCGGCGAATATCTGGGCCTGTCGGAGCAGGAGATCGTCGAGGGCGTGGCCGAGTATGTGTCCACCGGCTCCCGTATGCGGCGCATCCGCCTGCCGGAGGACCGGCTCATCATCGACGACTGCTACAACGCCAATCCCCAGGCCATGGAAGCGGCGCTGGAGATTCTGGCGGACACCGCCTGCCGCCGCCGGGTGGCGGTGCTGGGCGACATGGGGGAGCTGGGCCCCATCAGCCGGGACGCCCACCTGCAGGTGGGCCGCACCACTGCCCGGCTGGGGCTGGACGCGGTGATCGCCATCGGCCCCAAGGCCGCCGCCATCGCCGAGACCGCCGGTCCCCGGGCACAGCATTTCGCCGCCATTGAGGAGGCCCTTCCGGCCCTGCGCCGGGAATTCACCCCCGGCACCACCGTGCTGGTGAAGGCGTCCCACGCCATGGAATTCGGCAAAATTGTCAGTGAATTGGAAAAATGTAACGAATCGACCATATGATAGATATCAGCGTAACCGACCTGGTCAAGTCCTTTGACCTGGAAAAGAAAATACTGGACGGTGTGTCCTTCCAGATCGACACCGGTGAGCGGGTAGGCCTGCTGGGCAAAAACGGCGCGGGGAAATCCACGCTGTTCAACATCCTCACCGGGGAGCTGGACTATGACTCCGGCCAGGTGCTCATTGCACCGGGCCGCCGGGTGGGCCTGATCTCCCAGATCCCGGTGTATCCTGAGGGCTACACCGTGGAAGACGTTCTGCGCTCCGCCTTTCAGCGCACCACCGCCCTGAAGGAGGAGATGGACCGCCTGACCCGGCAGATGGAGCAGGGGGACAGCGATCCCCAGACCCTGCGGCGCTACGGCGAGCTTACCGCCCGGTTCGAGGGCCTGGGCGGCTATGACACCGACACCGCCGTCAACAAGGTCTCCAACGGCCTGTCCATCGACGGCGATATGCGGCGGAGACTGTTTGACCAGCTGTCCGGCGGGGAGAAAACCCGGGTGAACCTGGGCCGCCTGATCCTGGAGGACACGGACATTCTCCTGCTGGACGAGCCCACCAACCACCTGGACCTGCAGGCCACCGAGTGGCTGGAGGACTATATCCGCTCCTTCCGGGGCACCGTGGTCACCATCTCCCACGACCGCTATTTCCTGGACCGCACCGTCACCCGCATCATCGAAATTCTGGACGGTAAGGCGGAGTTTTACAGCGGCAACTACAGCTTTTATGCCATTGAAAAGGAACGCCGCTACCAGGAGCGCATGAAGCAGTACCTCAAGGAGCAGGCCAAGATCCAACAGCTGGAGAAGGCGGCGGAGCAGATGCACCTGTGGGCCTTTATGGGCAACGACGCCCTGCACAAGCGGGCCTTTTCCATGGAAAAGCGCATCCAGCGTATGCGCACCGTGTCCAAGCCCACCCGGGCCAAGAAGATGGACGCCCGCTTCGCCAGCCGGGAGTTCCGGGGCGACGAAGTACTGCAGCTGAAGGGCGTGTCCAAGTCCTTCGGTGACCGCACCCTGTTTTCCGACGTGTACCTGCGGGTGGAGGGCGGCGAGCGCATCGCCTTTCTGGGAGAAAACGGCGCAGGGAAAACCACCCTGCTGAACATGATCACCGGGGCCGAGCCCGTGGACAGCGGCATCATCCGCATGGGGCCCGCCATCCGGGCGGCCTATCTGCCCCAGATCATCCACTTTGAGCACCCGGAGCGCTCCTTGCTTGACACCATGCTCTATGAAAAGAAGGGCATGACGCCCCAGACCGCCCGCAACCGCCTGGCGGCCTATCAGTTCCAGGGGGAGGACGTGTTCAAAAGCGTGTCGGTCCTGTCCGGCGGCGAGCTCAGCCGCCTGCGGCTGTGTATGCTCATGGACGAGGAGATCAACTTCCTGATCCTGGACGAGCCCACCAACCACCTGGATATCGCCTCCCGGGAGTGGATCGAGGAGGCGGTGGAGGCCTTCGACGGCACCCTGCTGTTCGTGTCCCATGACCGGTATTTCATCAACCGCTTCGCCACCCGGGTCTGGGAGCTGGCGGAGGGTACCATCAACGACTATCCCATGGGCTTTGCCCAGTACCGGGCCGTCAAGGCAGAGGAGAAAAAGCCCGCCCCCGCCCCGGTCCAGAAGAAAAAGCAGGACACCCGGCCCCCTCGGGCCGGACGGGAAAAGCAGGCCGCCCGCCGCCAGCTGACCATCTGCGAAACCGGCATCTCCAAGCTGGAGGAGCGCTGCCGCCAGCTGGACGCCGAAATGGAACAGAATGCCTGCAACGCGGAAAAGCTCCAGGAGCTGTATCGGGAAAAGCAGAATGTGGAGGCTCAGCTGGAGCAAGAGATGGCCCGCTGGGAGGAGCTGTCTCTGCAATTGGAGGAATAATCAGGAGGACCATTATGCGTGATATTTTGTGTATGTACTACTCCCGCACCGGCGCCACCCGCCAGGCCATGACGGAGATCGCCCAGGCCCTGGATGCGGAGCTGGTGGAGCTTACCGACGGTGTGGACCGCCAGGGCGCCCGGGGCTATCTCCGCTCCGGCATGGACGCCATGCGCCGGGCCACCCTGCCGCTGGCCCCCTATGAAACGGAGCGCCCCCTGTCCGAATACCGGCTGGTGATCCTAGGCACCCCCGTGTGGGCGGGCCGCTGCGCCTCCCCGGTCCGGGCGCTGCTGAAGCGCCGGGGGCTGGAGCTGGAAAGGGTAGCCTATGTGCTGACCCGGAAAAGCTCCCGGAAGTATGAGGAGATTTATGAGCAGATGGACCAGTACACCGCCCGGCCCCACCTGCTGGAGGTATCCCTGCGGCCGGGAGCCGTGGGATATGAGTTCTGGCGGGACAAGCTGGTGGGCGAGGTGCGCCGCTATCTGGACGCCCAGTAAGGAGTCCGTATGCTGGAGAAATTACAAGCCATCGCCCGGCGGCTGGACCAGGTGGAGCGGCAGCTGTCGGACCCGGCGGTGTACGCTGACCGGGAATCCCTGACCCGCCTGAGCCGGGAGCAGAAGGAGCTGACCCCCATCGTGGCCGCCTTCCGGGCCTGGCAGCAGGCGGAGACGGACTGCGCCGGGGCCCAGGAGCTGCTGTCGGACCCGGAAATGCGGGAGCTGGCCCAGGAGGAGCTGCATCGGGCCCGCCAGGAGCGGGACCGCCTGTCGGAGGAGCTTAAACGCCTGCTGCTGCCCCGGGACCCCAACGACGACCGGAACGTCATCCTGGAGGTCCGGGCCGGCATCGGCGGCGAGGAGGGGGCCCTGTTTGCGGCGGACCTGCTGCGGATGTACGCCCTGTATGCCGAGCGCCGGGGCTGGCACATGGAGCCGGTGTATGAAAACACCACGGAGCTGGGCGGCGTCAAGGAGGCCAGCGCCACTATCGAGGGACAGGGGGCCTGGTCCCGCCTGAAATTCGAGGCCGGGACCCACCGGGTCCAGCGGGTGCCGGAAACGGAGTCCTCCGGCCGCATCCAGACCTCCGCCGCCACGGTGGCCGTGATGCCTGAGGCGGAGGAGGTGGAGTTCACCATCGACCCCAAGGACTTACAGATCGACACCTTCCGCTCCTCCGGCGCCGGCGGCCAGCACGTCAACAAAACGGAATCCGCCATCCGCATCACCCACCTGCCCACCGGCACGGTGGTGGAGTGCCAGGACGAGCGCAGCCAGTATAAAAACAAGGACCGGGCCATGAAAATTCTCCGCTCCAAGCTGTACGAGGCCCAGCAGGAAAAGCAGAACGCCGCCATTGCCGCCCAGCGGAAAAGCCAGGTAGGCACTGGCGACCGGTCCGGCAAGATCCGCACCTATAACTTCCCCCAGAACCGGGTCACCGACCACCGGCTCACCGGGGACGTGAAAAATTTCAACATTGCCGCCGTGATCAACGGCGACCTGGACCCCCTTGTGGATGCGCTGACCCTGGCCGACCAGGCCAGACGCCTGCAGGAGGGCGCAGAGAAAGGAGAATGAACCATGGAAGCTCCCATCCAAGCCCGTTATGACAAGGCCGGTCCCCAGGTGGCCGAGGCCCTGCGCCGCCGCCATTTTGAGGCCCACTATGTCTCCACCGCCCAGGAGGCCCTGGAGCTGGCCCTGACCCTGATCCCCAAGGACCGCACCGTTTCCTGGGGCGGCACCGCCACCGCCGCCCAGATCGGCCTGATGGACCGCCTGCACCAGGGGGACTATCAGCTCATCGACCGGGACACCGGCAAGACCCCCGAAGAAAAGCAGGCCCTGATGCGCCAGGCCCTGACCTGCGGCACCTTCATCATGAGCAGCAACGCCATCTCCGCCGACGGCCAGCTGGTGAACATCGACGGCAACGCCAACCGGGTGGCCGCCCTGTGCTTTGGGCCGGAAAGCGTCCTGGTCATCGCCGGGATGAACAAGGTCATGGGCGATCTGGACAGTGCCATTGCCCGGGCACGTCAGGTGGCGGCTCCCGCCAACGCCCAGCGCTTCGACATCAAGACTCCCTGCGCCGTTACCGGAAGCTGCGGCGACTGCACCAGTCCCGACTGCATCTGCTGCCAGATGGTCATCACCCGGGCCTGTCGTCCCGCCGGCCGCATCAAGGTCATTCTGGTGGGCGAAGATCTGGGCTTTTAAGGCAAAAGAGGGATCCACTTGAACACCATTGTTTTTCACCCGGAATCGGACCCGGCCGCCATACAGGAGGCCGCGGCCATTCTGCGCCGGGGGGGGCTTTTGGGCATCCCCACGGAGACGGTATACGGCCTGGGGGCCGACGCCCTCAATGAGGAGGCCGTGGTCCGGATCTTCCTGGCCAAGGGACGGCCCCAGGACAATCCCCTAATCATTCATGTGCCCGACGCCTCCTGGCTGGAGCAATACTGCCGGGACGTGCCGCCGGAGGCCTATCGCCTGGCGGAGCGGTTCTGGCCTGGCCCCCTGACCATGATCCTGCCCCGGCGGGATATCGTTCCCCTGCAAACCACCGGCGGCCTGGAGACGGTGGGCGTCCGCTGCCCGGACCACCCGGTGACCCTGGCCATCATCCGGGCCGCCGGGGTGCCCATTGCCGCCCCCAGCGGCAACACCTCCGGCCGTCCCAGTCCCACCACCGCCGCCCACATGATCGAGGACATGGACGGCAAGATCGACGGCATCGTGGACGGCGGCCCCTGCACCGTGGGGGTGGAGTCCACCATCATCGACCTGACGGTGACGCCGCCCCGGCTGCTGCGCCCCGGCGGCCTGCCTCTGGAGGCCCTGGAGGAGGTGCTGGGGAAGGTAGCCGTGGACAAGGCCGTCACCGGCCTGCTGGCCGCCGGAGAGCATCCCCGGGCCCCGGGGATGAAATACCGGCACTATGCCCCCCACGCGCCGGTCACCGTGGTCACCGGCACGCCGGACCGCAGCGCCCGCCGCATCCTGGGCCTGCTGTCGGACCAGGCGGGGGTCATCTGCTTCGATGAGTATGCCCCGCTGTATGCCGGGCACATCATCCATCGTCTGGGCCCGGCGGCAGACAAATCCGCCCAGGCCCGGCATGTATTCGACGCCCTGCGCACCTTCGACGGCACGGACGTCACAGAAATCTTTGCCCAGTGCCCCGATGACGGGGGCCTGGGTCTGGCGGTGGCCAACCGCCTGAAAAAGGCGGCAGGCTTCCACCTGGTGGACGCCGACCGGCCCATTCTCATCGGCCTCACCGGCGGCACCGGCGCGGGAAAAACCAGCGCTCTGGCGGCCCTGGAGGACCTGGGCGGCACGGTGCTGGACTGCGACGCCGTGTATCACGAGATGCTCCGCACAGACCCCGCCCTGCGGGGGGCCATCGAAGGGGCCTTCGGCCCGGTGTTCGGCCCCGACGGGGCCCTGGACCGGCAGAAGCTGGGGAACATCGTGTTCTCCGACCCCGCCGCCCTGGAGCGGCTCAACGCCATCGTGTACGATTACCTGCCGCCGGAGCTGATGCGCCGGGCGGCGGGACAGTCCCTGGTGGGGCTGGACGCCATCAACCTGGTGGAAAGCGGCCTGGACCGGTTGTGCGCCTGCACCGTGGCGGTGCTGGCCCCGGCGGAGGATCGGGTCCGCCGCATCATGGCCCGGGACGGCATCAGCGAGGACTATGCCCGGCTGCGGATATCCGCCCAGCCGTCCGACGGCTTTTACCGGGAGCACTGCTCCCATATCCTGGAAAACACCTGCGCCGGTCCGGCGCAGTTCCGGGATCAGGCACGGATTTTCTTCCGGAAAATACTCCGGGAAATCGAACATATTTGAGGAGGAATCAAAACCATGACAGACGAAATGAAGGCCAAGCGCGAAAAGCTCTTCTCCAGCCCCAAAAACGGCTATGACCTGGTGGACCAGGCGGCCCTGGAGGCCATGGAGACCTATTGCGAAAGCTACAAGCAGTATCTGGACAACGGCAAGACCGAGCGGGAATGCGCCGCCTATACCGTGGAGCTGGCCCAGGCCCAGGGCTACGTCCCCTATCAGCGGGGCATGAGCCTGAAGCCCGGCGACAAGGTGTACCGCGTGAACCGGGGCAAGAGCGTGATGCTGGCCAAGATCGGCCGCCAGGACCTGTCCCACGGCGCACAGATCGTGGCCTGCCACATTGACTCCCCCCGTCTGGACTTCAAGCCCCATCCCCTGTATGAGGACAGCGACTTTGCCTATGGCAAGACTCACTACTACGGCGGCATCCGCAAGTATCAGTGGGTGGCCATCCCCCTGGAGCTGCGGGGCGTGGTGGTCCTGCGGGACGGCACCGTGGTGAAGGTGGTCCTGGGCCAGGGCAGCGAGCCCAAGTTCGTCATCACCGATCTGCTGCCCCACCTGGGCGCAGAGCAGGGCAAAAAGCCCCTTAACGAGGCCATTCCCGGCGAAAATCTGAACATTCTCATGGGCAGCCGCCCCCTGGGCGAGGAGGGCGACAGCGACCGCGTGAAGCTGCGGGTGCTGGATATGCTCCACGAGAAATACGGCATCTGCGAGGATGACTTCACCTCCGCCGAGCTGGAGGTGGTCCCCGCCTTCAACGCCACGGATCTGGGCCTGGACCGCAGCCTCATCGGCGCATACGGCCACGACGACCGGGTGTGCAGCTATGCCGCACTGAAGGGCCTGTTTGACATCGACGTGCCCGAAAAGACTGCCGTGTGCATGCTGGCCGACAAGGAAGAGGTTGGCTCCATGGGCGTCACCGGTATGCAGTCCGCCTTCTTCGACACCTTCATGGAGGACCTGTGCCAGAGCCAGGGCGTCAGCCTGCGGGTGTGCTATGAGAGCTCCTTCTGCCTGTCCTCCGACGTCACCGCCGCCTATGACCCCAACTTTGCCGAGGTGTATGAGAAGCGCAACGAGTCCCGGGTGAACTATGGTCTGGGCATCTGCAAGTATACCGGCGCCCGGGGCAAGAGCGGCTCCTCCGACGCCGACGCCGAAACCGTGGCCTATGTCCGCCGCGTGCTGGACAATGCCGGTGTGGTGTGGCAGATCGGCGAGATGGGCAAGATCGACGCCGGCGGCGGCGGCACCGTGGCCCAGTACATGGCCAACCGCAACATCACCACCATCGACGCCGGTGTGCCGGTTCTGAGCATGCACTCCCCCTTTGAAACCGTGGGCAAGCTGGATTGCTACATGAACTATCTGGGCTGCATGGCCGTCTATAACGCGTAAAACGCCCCATAAAAAACTGCGCTGCCTCACAGCAGCGCAGTTTTTGAGTGCTAAAAAAGCCTCGCAGAGTTTGCTGCCCGCAGGCGGCAAAGCAAATGGGATCATTTTCGGCCAGGGCGTGTACCTGACCGAAAATACTTCTCAGGCTGCAAGTGTGGAATTGGTTCGCCATCAGCGAACCAATTATGCGCGCAGCAGGCTGCAAGCCTTTTGTCCCAAAAGGACTTCGCCCTTTTGGGACAGTCTCTTACAGAATCAGCAGCAGGCCGATGGCGATGAGGACCTCCTCGTCCGCCTTCTGATAGAACAGGAAAAACAGGATCAGAAGCAGCAGCAGATCCCCGGCGTCCATGTCCCCCAGGTGCAGCTTCGCCAGCAGTCGGTTCAGAAACTGCCGCTCCGGGGCAGGTGCCGGAGGCGGTGCCGGTTCCGGCCCGGGCGGAGGAGGCCCCGGCCTGGGCGGGGGCGGCTGGGGACGGGGCGGAGACGGCGGAGCCGTCTCCTGCTGGGGCACCCGGTCATATACCCCGTTGTCGTTGCGGATATAGCGGTTATACATGGCTACCCCTCCCAATCCGCCAGCAGCTTTTTCCCCACATGGATCAGCCGCGCCAGCCGGGCCGCCCGCTCGATCTTCCCTTGCTTTTCTTCCTTCAGGAACGGGCGCAGGGCCTGGAGCAGCTGCAAAGCGGCGCTGTTCTCCGTACCCAGCTCACCGGCCAGGGGCAGCAGCTTCCCCAGGAGCTTCGGGTCCAGTCCGCCCAGGGCCGCTCCCAGGTCAGGCCCCGGCGGCGGGGCAGGGGGCGGCGGGGCCGCCTTCTGCTCCCCCATGGCTCCGGACAGCTGCTGGGCCATCTGCATGACCTGGGCCATGCTGTTGGGATCGGACAGCAGCGCGTTCAGTTTTTCCTCCAGCTCCGACACTGCCGCCCCTCCTCCCTATTTTTGCAGGCTTTCGCCGATCCGCTGCACCAGGGCCGCCCCCTGGGGTGTGCTCATGATGCCCTGAAGCATCCCGCTGATGGCGGAGGCGTCCCCTGCCGCCGCCTGGCGGACGGCCTGCTGCAGGGTGCGGCCCCCGTCGCTGCCGGACAGCAGCCCCAGCAGCATCTGGCCGTCCCGGGACCCCATCACCGCCTGCAGGGCCGCCGGGTCCCGCTTCAGCCGCTCCATCATTTCCTTCTGATCCATAGAAAAACCTCCATCCGTTGCTGCATAGCCCAATATATGTGTCCCTTCCGGAAAACGTGCCTGTCCCGGCCATGACTAAAAATTTCAAAAAAGGGGTTGACAGGGAGGGAGGGGTGTGGTATTATACTTCTTGCCGATATCCGCCGGTGTGGTGGAATGGTAGACACAGGAGACTTAAAATCTCCCGGTAGCAATACCGTACCGGTTCGAGTCCGGTCACCGGCACCAACCGGACCCAATTCAATATCGCGGAGTAGAGCAGTTGGTAGCTCGTCGGGCTCATAACCCGGAGGTCGGAGGTTCAAGTCCTCCCTCCGCAACCATAATGCCACCGTAATTTTGATAGAATTACGGTGGCATTTTTCTATGCCCGAAAACCGCTTGAAATAAGGCTTTTCGGCTGTTCAGGCTCATAAACGAACCCCGCTGTAGGCAATTCTGTGGCGGGGTTTTGTGCGTTTTGGAGGGTTTGCGGGCTTCCATGCCGTTGTAATCGTTAAACAGCTGGGGTAATCGTTGAATTACTGGAGTATTCGTTAAACTACCGAGGTAATCGTCAAACAGCCGAGTTCTGATAATACTCCTTATGAGAAAACCGGCGATGAAGTGTACCCCGTGGATACTCCCTTCGATATTCCTGATAACTGGGAGTGGGTTCGATTTAAAGATTTAGTCGACTATTCGATGGGAAAAACGCCTCCACGGAAAGAGACGGAATACTGGAGCAACGGTACGCTCCCTTGGGTTTCTATTGCGGATTTGGTGGCGGATGGGACTGTGACTGCAACTAAAGAATGTGTCAACAGCTTTGCGGCTGAAAATACCTTCAAAGGGAAAATCAGCAAGGCTGGTACTTTGTTGATGAGTTTCAAATTGACGGTCGGAAAGGTGTCAATATTGGGAATCGATGCATTTCATAACGAAGCCATCATTTCAATATACCCGTTTGTTGATCCCGATAAGATAACTACGATGTTTCTGTTCGCTACGCTGCCGCTCCTCTCGCAAAGTGGTGATACCAAATCGGCAATCAAGGGTAACACACTCAACTCGGATAGTTTGGACGCCCTACTGATTCCGTTACCGCCAATAATGGAGCAGAAGCGCATTTTTGATAAGCTGCATGAATTGACCACACCGTTGCTCGATTATGGTGCGGCGGAGCAAAGAGTAACTGAGCTTAATGTGAATTTCCCAGAGCGCCTCAAAAAGTCGATTTTGCAAGAGGCAGTCCAGGGTAAGCTGGTACCGCAAGACCCGTCTGACGAACCCGCAGAGGCTCTGCTGGAGCGTATCCGGGCGGAAAAGCAGCGGCTCATCAAGGAAGGAAAAATCAAAAAGGACAAGCACGAATCTGTCATTTTCAGACGGGATAATTCTCATTATGAGAAGTTGGATGGTGTGGAGCGCTGTATCGACGATGAACTGCC
>OKSC01003735.1_pt1 | contig 10926 bp, 10 predicted proteins | sample 1601161 | NCBI WGS metagenome assembly OKSC01 (sample SAMEA3541552, study PRJEB24748) | human gut metagenome | biome: human gut; feature: human-associated habitat; material: faeces | place: China | collected 2012
GTGCGAACTCGGCGCACTGGCGCCTCTGGACGGCTGTCTCGCACAGGATAAAAAGGTCTCCGACACGGATTTCTATCCCGCCGCGCTGCAAAGCGGTGCGGAGAACGGCGTGCAGTATGCGCTGCCATATGAGTGCGTGCCGACGCTGATGTGCGTGAACAAGACGCTGCTCGAGAGTGAAGGCATTACCGTGCCGTCCGGCGACTGGACGTGGGAGGATTTTTACCACATCTGCGCCAAGGTTACGCGCGACACGGACGGCGACGGCGAAAACGATCAGTTTGGCTGCTACGGCTACACGTGGCAGGATGCGCTGACAGCAAACGGTGCATCGCTGTTCACCGAGGACGGCGGCAGCTGCCTGATCTCCGAGCCGAAGGCGGTGCAGGCGGTCGCATTTGCGCAGCGGCTTGACAAGCTCACGGCGGAGACCGCGCCCTCGGCACGGGACTTCGACGAGGGAAAAGTGGCATTCCGGCCGTTCCTGTTCTCGGATTACCGGACCTATCAGCCGTATCCGTGGCGCATCAAGCGCTCGTCGAACTTTGAGTGGGACTGCATCGCCATGCCCAGCGGCACAAGCGTCGGCGGCGGCAACTACTCCCGGCTGAGCACCCTCATGCTGGGCATCAGCCAGCGCACAAAGCATTCCCGGCTGTCGTGGGAGCTGCTGAAGACCATTGCCTGCACGGAGGAGATGCAGACGATGGTCTACACTGAGTTGAGCGGCGTGTCCGCCCTGCACAGTGTGACGGAATCGGATGAGGTCGCCCGGCTGCTTCAGCTGGACTCGCAGGACACCGCCTCCCGCGGAATGTCTACCCTGCCCGCCATCATGGAGGATACGCTTGCCACGCCCCGCTTTGCGCGGTATCATCAGGCGATGGAGAGCGCCGACCGCCTGATCACCGAGGCCATGTCGGCAGACAAGAACTTTGAATTGCAGCTGCTGCAAATTCAGCAGCAGCTCGACGTCACATTGACAAGCTGACAAAAAATCCACGCAGAAAGCCCGCTTTTGTGCAAACTGCTGCATAAAAGCGGGCTTTTATTCGACTATTTGACGAAAGAAGTGACATTTGTCATGTTTTGTTTGGCGGAATGTCATATTCTGCTTGTGACATTCTACAGCTGTGAACAGGACATGAACATGGTATGATAAAGCCATGAAAATCAGATGGGCCTGCGCGAGGCTCATCCGAGAAGAGCAAGATCTGTTTGGAAAAATCAGGAGGAAAAATCACATGAAGAAGATTTCTCGTCGTTCGTTTCTCGCTGTCTGCGGCGCTATGGCTGCAACTGCTGCCCTGACCGCCTGCGGCGGTTCTTCCGCTTCTACCGCCGGCTCCACTGCCGGCTCCACTGCAGGTTCTGCTGCATCCGGTGAGGTCTTTGAGCTGAAGCTCTCCACCACCCAGACCGATACTTCCATGATCTATCAGGGCCTGCAGGCTGCTGCCGACAAGGTCGCTGAGGACACCGACGGCCATGTGAAGGTCACCATCTATCCTTCCAGCCAGCTGGGCGGTGAGGAAGACATGATCGACCAGGCTCTGCAGGGCATGGGCATCGCCCCCAACGTCATCGTGCTGCGTGCCGATGGCCGCGTTGGCAGCGATATCAAGCGCAAGATCAGCATGTTCTGCAACGTGCGCCCCGACTGCGTCATTGAAAACCTGACGATGCCGAGCCTGTACGAGTGCCCGCTGATGCTGGAATCCGCCGGTCTGACGAACGTCGTGGCCCGCCAGCTGCACCTGCAGACCCCGCCGAGCGATCTGACCGAGTGGAAGGCGCTCATCAGCCGCATTGCGACCCGCAGCAAGACCTGCACGATTGCGCTGGTCGGCAAGTATGTCAAGCTGCACGACGCTTATTTGAGCGTCATGGAGAGCCTGTACCACGCGGGCTTTGAGAACGAGAGCAAGGTCGAGATCAAGTGGGTCGACAGTGAGCATCTCGTCGACCAGAACTGCTGCGCCGACGAGCTGAGCGACGTGGACGGCATCATTGTGCCGGGCGGCTTTGGTGACCGCGGCATCGAGGGCATGATCCAGGCTGCGCAGTACGCGCGTGAGAACCGCGTGCCCTATTTCGGCATCTGCCTGGGCATGCAGATCATGGTCATGGAGTACGCCCGCAACGTGCTGGGCTACGCCGACGCCAACTCCAGCGAATTTACGCCCGAGGGCCAGCACAACGTCATTGACCTGATGCCGGACCAGCAGGGCGTTGAGACGAAGGGCGGCACGATGCGTCTGGGCAAGTACCCCTGCGTCATCACACCGGGCACGAAGATGGCCGACTGCTACGGCACGACGGAGATCGACGAGCGCCACCGCCACCGCTATGAGTTCAACAACGAGTTCCGCGCCGAGTTCGAGGAGAAGGGTCTGGTCATCGCCGGTACCAGCCCGGACGGACGCCTTGTGGAGGCTGTGGAGATCCCGGGCCGCGATTTCCATCTGGGCGCGCAGTTCCACCCCGAGTTCAAGAGCCGCCCGAACCGTGCGCACCCCCTGTTCAAGGGCTTCATCGCCGCCGCGCTGAAGTTCCAGAGTGAGCACACCCCGACCGGCCATCCCGCGGTACTGGGAGAGTAAAATACAGTATAAGCCGAGGAGCTCGTCCCTTAGTGACGGGCTCCTTTTTGCGGCCCCTACCGCTCCGCCATTTGTTTGTTTACAACTCTTTCACATCTGTAACGCATTATTCCCGCGCGGCTATTCGTATTAGTATACAGAAGGCGGCAGGGACAAAATCTCCACAATATCCTGTCGAAAACGCAGCTGCGAATTGTGCGGATTTTCGCTTGTTTTGTGCGCCGCGTGCGGCGTATAATAGTACATCATCGAAAGGGTGTAAATGTATGCGTAACTGGTGTTCGCGCCATCCGGTCTGGTTCATGGCGCTCTATGCTTTGTTTTACTTATCGTTTTTTGCGCTGCTGGAGCGCACGATCCAGACACCGGATCTGTGGGTACACTGCCGGCTGGACGATTTGATTCCGTTCTGCAAATATGCCATTGTACCGTATATTTTGTGGTTTCCGTGGATTCCGTTTACGCTGTTTTACCTGCTGTATAAGGCCCCGCGGGAGGATTTCTGGCGGCTGTGCATTCCGCTGTTCACCGGCATGACGATGACGCTTCTGTTCTATGCCATTGTGCCTAACGGTCTTGCCCTGCGCCCGAAGTACGTGCCGGGCACCGACATTTTTGCGCAGCTTGTGCGGATGATCTACCGCAGCGACACGCCGATGAACGTCTGCCCGTCCATCCATGTGTTCAACTCGGTCACGCTGATGCTGGCGTACTACCGCAGTGCAATCTTTGATGCCCCGCGCCGCCGCTGGATGCGCCCCGCCGCCATGGTGCTGTGTGTTTCGATCTCGCTGTCCACGATACTGCTCAAGCAGCACAGTGTCATTGACGTGGTGTTTGGCCTGCTGCTGGCGCTGTTGCTGGATCATGCCGCCACCGTTTTGCAGAGAAGCCCGGTGCAGCGCCGCGAGCGCCGCGTACCGGAAAGGCTGTAATAGAGAGTACGTATGTTCTTTCTTTGCGATTTTTCTTTGCAAAAAAAGAACCAAAGAAATTCCAAATGCCCCCAAAAAACGTCCTGTCTGCGCAATGTTGCAGGCAGGACGTTTTTCGTTACAGCGCATATACAAGGATGCCGACCAAAATCATCGCCAATGCGGCGAGCTTTTTGGGGTTCATCTTCTCGTGGAAGATCGTAACGCCAAAAATCGTGACGTAAATATAGCCTGTTGCTTCCAGTACAGGCCCGACGTTGAGCGGTACGCCCTTGTAGGCCAGCATCGTTAAGAGCGTGCAGCCCACAAAGAGGGCATAGCCTAAAATCCCCCGCCAGTCGGTGTACTCGGCCAAGACCGACTTGTGCTCCCGCAGCGCGGCCTTCTTCAAAAGCACCTGCGAGACCGCAGAGAGGAACGTGCTGCACAGATACAGCAGCACATAGGGCAGCTGTGCCTGACTCATTTGCCGCCCTCCCCCTCATTGTCGGCCCGTACAAAAAGCACGATGCCGCATATAATGATGACCGCACCGATGACCTGGCGCGGCGTGACGGCCTCACCAAAAACGGCCAGACCCAGCAGAATGCCCCACACCACGGTGACGGCCTTGTTCGCGTAGGCCGTCGTCAGCGGCAGATGCTTGATGACCTGCTGCCAGCCCACCGCATAGGTGACGAGCGCCAGCAGCATCAGTCCGTACAGCACGATAAACGCCGCGCTCAAAAACGGCTGCTGCGCGGCCAGCTTGCTGCACACGCTGCTGCCCGCATAGATGCCCAGGATCACATGCAGCAGCAGGAACCATTTCGCCTGCTTCATGCGTCGTTCTCCTCATGCCGGATGACCTCGCGCTCGACATACTGGGGCGCGGCGTTGGCGCACATGTAGATGCGGCCCACGTACTCGCCCATAATGCCCAGTACGACCAGGATCATGCCGCCGAGCAGCAGCAGCAGCGCCGTGGTGGACGCCCACCCGATGGGGGCCGCCGCGCGGGTAAAGTGGTCGATGATGATATAGATAAAGTAGAGAAAGCCCGCCACGGCAAACAGCGTGCCGATGTAGGTCGCAATGCGCAGCGGCTTGACGGAGAACGACGTAAAGCCGTTCATCCAGAGATTCAGCAGCTTGCTCAGCGTGTAGCCGCTGCGGCCCTCCTCACGGGCGCGGTGGTGCACCGGCACGTTGCAGATGCGCTTGGTGGAGCGCAGCACCAGCCCGATGACGTAGGGGTAGCAGTGCTCATAGCGCAGCATCTCGTCCACAATGAAGCGGCGCGCCGCAAAGTAGCTGTTGACGACGAGCTCCGGCGGCTTGCCCAGCATGATCTCGGTCATTTTGCTGTTGACCCAGCTGCCCAGGTTGCGCCAGCCGGCCTGACGCTTCGTGTCATAGCTGGCGTAGACGACGTCATAGCCCTCGTCAATTTTTGCCAGCAGCTTGCCGACCTCGTCCGCCGGGGTCTGGCCGTCGTCGTCGAGGCAGACGACGATGTCGCCGCTGCACTTGTGAAAGCCCGCCATCAGCGCCGCATGCTGGCCGAAGTTTTTCGCCAGATCGACGCCAACGACATGGCTGTCCGCCGCCACAAGGCTGCGGATCGTGCCGAAGGTATCATCCGGCGAGCAGTCGTTCACCAGAATGACCTCGTAGTCATACTGCGGCAGGGTCTGCATGGTGGCGGCGATCTCCGCCACCACGCCGCCCACGGTGTGCTGGGAGCGGTAGCACGGAATCACGTAAGATATTTTCTGCATAGCTGTGTACTTCCTTCTGCGCTCACGGGCGCTTATAGATCACCAGATCCTCGGTGGAGACGACCTGCTGCCAGTTCTCGGCCAGCAGGCGGGCGGCAACGCGGGTGTCGTGGCCGCACATCACGTAGCGGGAGGAAATCAGGTTTTCCTCGTCCCACAGGTAGCTGTTTTTGTCAAATTCAATGCCCATGCCGTCCGGCACGGCGTAGAGGTAGCCGTGGAACACCCCGTCGTCATAGGCGTAGGCCAGCGTGTGGTCCCAGGGGTCGGCCCCGGCATCCTGCACGCTGGCGGTCAGGGCGGCCTCGACGGTCTGCATCTGGGCGGCCATTTCGGCGTTTTTCTCGGGCAGGCTGCCGCGCTGGAAGTTCATCGGCAGCAGCAGGACGACGAGCACCGGCAGCCAGACGGCGGCGGGCGCGGCGTCCTCGACAACGACGGCCCCCAGCAGCAGGATGGCCAGCAGCATCATGTGGCGCGGGTCGATGTTGTACATGAACAGCAGCACCAGCGCAATGACCGCGCTGCAAAACAGCGCACAGCCCTTGAGCACCAGCGGGCGGCCTTTGTGCTTATCCCAGACAAGGCAGACCACCGCGACGAGCACAACGGCCAAAAACGTCACACAGCCGCCGCCGATGTAGGTCGTCTCACCGTGGAGTGTGGGCAGAATATCGTCCCGCCAGGCCGCGTGCAGCAGGGCCGCGGCGCGGGCGCACTCATAGCGGGCCGCCGCCACGGGATGGAGCTGCAATAACAGACGGATGCCGTCAAAGTCCATGCCGCCGTCGCTGAAATAGGGCGCAGCGAGCTTGGCCATGGCGAACAGCGAAACCGCGAACCCACCCGCCGCCGTGCCCAAACAGACCGCGCGGCGGCGCTTATTCTGCCAGACCGCCGTGAGCGGGAACACCCAGAACAGCAGCGCGTAGGGGCGGAAGATCGTTTCCACCGCGCAGGCCGCGGCACAGGCAATCAGCCAGCCAGTCTTGCCGCTGCGGTGCAGGGCCGCCGCCGTGCCGACGATGAGGAGCGCCAGCATGTAGTGCATGGCCTCCGACGCGCCGCTGACGCAGGAGCGAAGCGGCAGCATGATGCTGAACAGTGCGCCGCACAGCGCGATGCACTGCCAGTAATTCAGCCGCGCGCAGCGGGCAAACACCGCGATGCCCACGGCAATCAGCAGCAAATTGCACCACAGAACGACGTTTACGCTGGCACCGAACAGCAGACCCGGCAGCGCGTAGGCCCAAATCAGCAGCGGGCCCCAGGTACCGTAGCGGCCAATATCCGCGGTGGATTCCTGATAGCCGAAGTACCCCTGCGGGCCGCCGTGGGTCAGCACGCTGACGACCTGGCGGTTATAGAGCGCCTCGTCGTTGTTCATCGTGGTGGGCAGCCAGACCTCTTTCAGCGGCGTGCGGTAGCACAAAAAGTAAAAGCCCGCAAGGAACACGACTGCCCCCAACGCGCAGAGCAGCGCATTGGGGGTCCTTTGCAGGCAGGTTCGGATTTTCTGCATCGGTTTTTTCACGTCAGTTCTCCGCCAGCTTGGCCATAAAGACGACGTCGCGGTAGGCTCCGTCCAGCAGCTCCATATCGCGGAAGATGCCTTCCTGCACAAAGCCGACCTTTTCATAGCTGCGGCGGGCGGCGGCATTTTCGGCCAGCACGCGCAGACTGATGCGGTGCAGATGCAGCGTATCAACGCCGAATTGTGTGAACAGGCGGGTCGTCTCGGTGCCAAGGCCCTTGCCGCGGGCGCTTTCCTCACCGATGAAGATGCCGTACTCGGCGCTGCGGTTGTGGTTGTCAATATCGCGGTAATAGACCGACCCGACAGGCTTGCCGTCGGCGTTGTCGAGGATGATATACTGCACGACCTGGCCGGTGGCGACCTTCGTCGCCAGCCAATTGCGGTGCATCTCCGGCGTGAAGGTCTGGCGGAAGATGAAGTTCTGCACGACAGACGGCGTGTTGCGCCACTTGACGATAAGGTCCGTGTCAGCGTCGGTGATGGGGCGCAGCGTGACCGCTGTGCCGGTCAGGACGGGGAGAGTGGGTGTGTTCATGGAGGATTCTCCTTGCTCTTTTTACCTTGCTTGTAGGGGCGGGCATTGCCCGCCCGTGCCCGTTTGCCACGGGAAGGGCCATTCCGAAAGGACGCTGCTACGTCAGGCTAGCGGGCGAACAATGTTCGCCCCTACAATCTCTACAACGCAAAATCGGCGTTTGGGGCAGACGGCCCGGGCGGATAGGGAATTCGCCCCTACGGTGCGGGGGGCGATGCTTGCATCGACCCACAGCTATAGGACGGACGCCTGTGGGAAGGCCGCGGGCCGGGCATGCCCGGCCCCTACATTGTGCCGTGCTCGTACAGCACGCCCCTGTCGTTCTCGTACAGCACCGTCCAGCCGTCGGCTTGTAAGCGGGCGGCGGTGGGGGTGTCGGCGGCGGTCAGGACGTAGCGGGAATGAATCTCATGGGCCGGGTCGGTCAGGTAGGCGGCCTCGTCAAACTGGATGCCCATGCCGTCCGGCACGCCGTAGAGCAGACCGCAGTGTACGGGGTCGCCAAAGGCGTAGGCCACGGTGCTGTCCCAGGGGTCGGCGCTCGTCACAGCGGACCGGCTCTCGGTCAGCGCGGCCTCGATTTGCTGCACCGCGGCGTCCCATTCGGCGCTGTAGCGCGGCATGGTGAAGCCGTCCGCCAGATTCAGCACGCCGAGCGCGGCCAGCACCAGCGCGGCGGCTGCCGTGCCCGCAGCGGGGCGGGCGTCCTCCACAAGGAGCGCCGCCAGCAGCAGCACATCCAGTACAAGCGTATGGCGGGAGCCCTCAACGGGGCGGTACATCAGCAGCAGCGCCAGAAAGACGATGACCGCAGTCACGGCGGCGCAGCCCTTCCAGAACACGGGCCGCCCGGCGCGGGCATCCACGATCAGGCAGACCAGCGTCACGCCCAGCAGCAGGAAAAACAGCAGGTACTGTCCCCCGCTGCGGTTTGCCAGCTGGTCGGCCAGCATTCCGGCCACAGTGCGCAGGGCGTCCAGCAGCTTGTGTGCCACGTCCCTGACGGCGGAGACCACCTGCCCGCGGGCCAGCTCCTGCAGCGGGCTTACATCGACATTGGTAAAGAAGTAGGGCGCGTAGAATTTGGACATCAGCACGAGCGTGCCGCCCAAGGAAACCGCCCCGCCCGCCACGCAGACAGCGATGCGGCGGCGGTCCTGCCGGCACAGCAGCAACGGGAACAGCCAGAGCACGGCCTCATAGGGGCGCACGAGCGTGGCCACGGCGCACAGCACACACAGCCCCGCCCACGCGGCGCGGCTTTTGTCCCGCCGCGCCAGAATGCCGCAGCCCAGCACCGCCAGCATGAGCGCATAGTGCAGCGGCTCCTGCATGGCGGAGAACACATAGCGGATCGGCGCGTTCATGGCGGCCAGCGCCACGGCAAAGGCCAGCTGGCGCTTCCAGCCAAGCCGTGCGGCCCGGGCGAAAAACGTCCAGCCCAGCACGACGAACAGCAGGTTGCACCACAAAAAGGCATTCTGCCCGCGCAAAAGCAGCCCCGGCAGCGCATAGACCAGAAAAACCGCCGGCCCCCACGCGGCGTAGGTGCCGACGGCGGCGTGCGACTCATTGAAACCGAAGTACCCCTGCGGTGCGCCGTACTGCACGGCGGCGGCCAGCTGTTTGCTGTAGATGACCTCGTCACTCCAGGAGCTGACCGGCAGGAAGATCTCCGTCACCGGCACCCTGTAGACGACCAGCTCATACGCCAGCAGGAACACCAGCGCGGCGGCAGCGGTGCAGAGTGTGTGCGCCCAGCCGGGCAGGGCTTTACTGCGCATAAAATTCCAGGACCTTGGCAATGACCTTATTGCGGTCTGCCTCGGTCAGGCCGTAGTACATCGGCAGGCGGACGAGGCGCTCGCTCTCGGCGGTGGTGTAGACGTCCGCGCCGTCAAAGCGGCCAAACTTCTGGCCCGCCGGGGCGGAGTGCAGCGGGATATAATGGAACACGGCCAGAATATCGTTTGCCTTCAGGTGGCGGATCAGCGCGGTGCGCTCCTCCAGATCCCTGCATTTCAGGTAGAACATGTGGGCGTTGTGCACGCAGTCCGCCGGGATGGTGGGCAGCTCGACCCTGCCTGCGTCGGCCAGCGGCCGGAAGGCATCGTGGTAGGCGTTCCAGGTCGCCATGCGGTTGTCGTTGATCTCGTCGGCGTGGAGCAGCTGCGCCCACAGATAGGCGGCGTTCAGCTCACTGGGCAGGTAGCTGTCGCCAAAATCGACCCATGTGTATTTGTCCACCTGACCGCGGAAGAATTTGGCGCGGTTCGTGCCCTTCTCGCGCAGGATCTCCGCGCGCTCATTGTACGCGGGATTGTTGATGACGAGTGCGCCGCCCTCGCCCATCGAGTAGTTCTTTGTCTCGTGGAAGGAGTAGCAGCCGAAATCACCGATGGTGCCCAGTGCCTTGCCCTTGTAGCTGCTCATAACGCCCTGCGCCGCGTCCTCGACGACCTTGAGGTCATGGCGGCGGGCGATGTCCATGATGGTGTCCATCTCACAGGCGACACCGGCGTAGTGCATGGCGATGATGACCCGCGTCTTATCGGTGATGGCCTGCTCGATCTTCGTTTCGTCGATGTTCATCGTGTCGGGGCGGATGTCCACAAAGACGAGCTTCGCCCCGGCCAGCACAGCGGCGGTGGCGGTGCTGGAGAAGGTGAAGCTGGGCAGAATGACCTCGTCACCGGGGTGAATATCGCACAGCAGCATGGCCATGTCCAGCGCCGTAGTGCCGCTGGTGGTCAGCAGGACCTTCTGGGCGTGGAAGCGCTCCTCCAACCAGGCGTTGCACTGCTTGGTAAAGGCGCCGTCGCCGCAGATTTCATGAGAGTCGATGGCCTGCTTGACGTAGTCGAGCTCGTCGCCCACGCAGGGCGGTACGTTAAAAGGGATCATAGTAAAAGCCTTCCTTCCGGCTGGATTTTTATAATCGTATTTAGTATAACACAGTTTGCGGTATTTGTCACTTTATCGCGGAACAGATTTGCGCAAAATCGCCTTATTTTTTTATGCGCGCGTCGTTGTAGGCGCGGATCATAATGGCCGCAAACCAGAGCATGACGACGCTGAACACCACAAAGCTGACGGCGGCGACGGAGGTCAGCGACGGTATAAAGTGCGTGACGGTGTAGACGGCCAGCGGCACGGCGGCAATGTACGGCATTTTGCTTTGCTGCCGCCCTGCCAGCCGCACCAGCACGAGCGCCGCGCCCCAGAACAGCCACAGGTCTGCCGCGCGCAGCGCCGGGGCCAGCCGTGCCCACGCCCCGCCGGTCTGGCTGCCGCAGAGGATCAGCTCCAGCACAAGCCCCGCCGCGCCGAACACGGTGGGCAGCCTGGTTTTGGAGGCCAGCAGCAGATAGCCCACAAGGGCCAGCACGGTGAGCGAGACCTCCTGTATGGCGGCATTTTCCGGCACGGCCAGCAGGGCGCGCCCCGCCGCCGCCACACCGACAAGCAGGTAAGCCAGAGCAGTTTTATTGCGTTTGTCCATAGTGATAATACTCCTGATCGTAATGCACCGGTAGGGGCCGGGCATGCCCGGCCC
>OKSC01003737.1_pt1 | contig 10919 bp, 8 predicted proteins | sample 1601161 | NCBI WGS metagenome assembly OKSC01 (sample SAMEA3541552, study PRJEB24748) | human gut metagenome | biome: human gut; feature: human-associated habitat; material: faeces | place: China | collected 2012
CTATCAAATTGACAGTTTATTTAAGAATACCTTGCCGCATATTTATTAACTCCTTTTAAATAGATACTTAAATAATAGCACGTAAGAGCATATTTGTAAAGGAATCTCCAATTTTTTATCAAAGAGAGTACGTGATTACAAAATAGCTGTAATAATGTACCAATATTTGTTATTCTATAATCTTCCAATTACTCCCGTTCTTTTCAAGTACCAAATCAAATTGAGATACCTGCGTTGCTTTGGTCTGCTGGTCGATATACTCCACTGTCAGCGATACCGTGACTTGATTATCCTTACGATTGTGAATAGGATTTACCAGTTCTTGAAAGATGTACTCTTTTCCGATTGGTTTTAATATCCCGTCATTCACATAGTAGGAAAGTTCACTGGCTGTCGCTGTAGGATAGAGCTTGAAGAACGTCGTTAAAAACTCATTGATTTCATTGGTTGTAATGGAATCAACCGTCCCCTCACTTTCAATGGCTTTTGGTTTATAACTTGATTTCTTAGGTATGTTGGTAATGGTCGGATTCTTAACCAGTACCATATTTCCAGAACCATCTACATAGACACTCACTATATAAGCAGAGTGGACGGTCTTTGTATTTTCTCCCTCTGTAATGAGCTGGTCTACACTGTAGGTTACATTAAACTCATTGTCGCCAGTTGGCTCTACCGTCCATATCTGAAATCCTCTTACAGAAGACGATACAGGAATATCTTTGCGTACTGTATCAACATTGAGAGCTTGAAGTTCATCTGTCAGATAGCCTTTTAGACTTTCCATTCGATTATCAATGGACTTATCGGATTGCTCCCATGAATAGTAGACTTTCGCAAAGTTCTCTACAAAATTTTCTACATGATGAGTATCAACGTATTCCTTTTCTATGATAGTTGTTTCGTGAATAGTATGAGTATCTATAGCTGTAAAGTGCTTGAATATCGCAAAGCTGAAACTAAGCCCTAAAAGTACCCACAAGGCAATCACAACCTTTTTATGAGGATTGACCTTATAGACACGAGGTTTCTTTTCCTTTGGTATCTGTTTTTCTTTATTCTGATTTTTTCTAAATTTCATCATTAAATCTTCCTTTCTCATTGTTTGATTCGTCCTGCTCCCACTAAATGCTGTTGCCAGTAGGGGCTTGTTAAGTCGGCATAACCGATTGGGTCGCCTGCATGAAACATACGGTTATTGCCAAGGTATATCCCAACATGAGTAATATAAGAGCCAGCGTTATAGGTAGAATGAAAGAAAACCAAATCGCCAGCTTGTGCTTCCGATAGTGGGATATGCTGGGTCACATCATATTGCTGTTGTGCGGTTCGTGGTAAGTTAATTCCAGCTTTTCCATACGTCCATTGTGTCAGTCCGCTACAATCAAAAGAAGTAGTCGGGGAAGCTCCACCGTAAACGTATCGCCAGCCCTCATATTTCAGTGCTTCGTCCATGATGGCTTGTACCGTATCATCATCAAACTCTGTTGTGACAAGATACTGCGTTACCAGTTGCACATAAAACATATTGCCATAGTTGTATCGCCAGCCCCCATTGATAGGTATGGCTATGGGATTGGGGTAAGACACTTTTTCGCCACCTGAATACTCTTTTGAGAAACTTTGAGCCAGTTCAAAGGTATATTTATTTCCACGATTAGCCACATACCCTAAGAAACCACCACCATAATTGTAGGACTGGATAACCGATTCTAAATCTACACTGAGCCTTTCGCTACTGGCTAATAATTCACTGAAATACTTCACACCTTGCTTAATGGATTCTTCTGTACTCAATGAATTAGGTGGAAGACCGAGGGATTCCGAGGACTGCATAACATCTTCCGCAGTACCGCCCGATTCCACCTGTATAATCGCAAGAAGTATGTTGACATATTCTTCAACGCCATATTCTTTGGCATATTTTTCTACCATAGGCTTATGAGCCAGCACTTCTGCGGAAACATTCACACCTCCATAATGAATATTGGAAATTCCGCTGTCCTGTTCATCTGAAAATAAAATGGCAACAAACAGAAGCAGTGAGAAGACCATCAAGAATAATCCAGAACCACCAATCACTAAAGTTTTCAACTTCATGGTTTCTTACCGACTTTCTTAATGGTGGCGGTTTTGATTGGTGGTCTACTTCTTGTATTTTGTAGTGGTACTCTTTGAACAGTAGACGGACGTTCTTTTGTGATTGGACGTTGTGAAGTTCTATCTGCTGTAGTGGTTGAAGTTGCTGGCTTTTGAACGGTTTTTTCTTGAACGGTATTGCCTTGGCGTTCCACTTTTGGACTTGAAAAATCGGACTTAACTGCTGGACGCTCTTGTTTGGCTTGTTGAGATTCCTTATATGAAGTCTGAATATTAGACTGTTTTGAGGTCTGTTCATCATGATATTGTTCTTGTCTTGTAGTCGGTCTTTCATGAACAGAAGAAGCAGGCTGTTTTTTCTGTTTGACCTGTTCCATTTCAGAGCGACGCTTCGCAATGGTTTTTCGCCTTTGTTCCTGCTGTTCCTTGCGTCCACTGGCTCTGTCCGCTTTGGTTTGAGAAATACTACTGGTTAAATCACGGACATTCTCTTTTACTTTGGATTTTCCTTGATATACTGCATATCTTGCATTGGTCGGCAAATCTTTAACCTGTTCTTTCAAACCACTAGCAGTGTCTACCATTCTGTCTTTGGTATCAGCTACTGTACCGATGGTTTGACCGATACGTTTTCCAAGTGTTGATTTTTCCTTTCCGTCTGGTCGGGAGTGATCTGCTTGTGTCCTTGCAGAACTCCCCGAACCCGACTGTCCTTTTTTACCTGTAACAATGGCAGACCCAGCCCCTAGAGTAGTCATGGAACGTCCAAGTTTCCGCTGTAGACGGTGCATGTGAGCGTGCATAAGCATACGAGGTTTTCTCATCACACGACTTCCCACACTTTGAGAATCGTTACTCTGTAGAGAAAACATACTCATTAAATCGCCCAGCTTGAAGTAGATTCCTGCAAAGGTCACAATCTGTAGAAAAGCAATCAAAAAGAACGGATAACCAGCCGATAAGGTATAGAGCATGGTTGAAATACTAAATGCTGTCGTAATAATCAATGTGATTCCAGCTCGTGTCAAAATGGTATTAAAGAGCTTTGTTATGGCTCGTTTTGACATACCATCAAATGATGGAATCATGCTTAAAATAAAGCTCACAGGCAGAAACATAGCATAGATGATAAAAAGTACCTGCGAGAAAATCATGATTCCTGTTAATAGGAATACAAATATGGAAATCCCAATATTGAAGACAAATAGGAAGAAGACTGTACCTAAACGGTTAATGGTCTTTGTAATGGTTAGATTGGTATTGCTTCTGTCTTCAATTTCTTCCGCAACAATTTTTTCTCTGTCTTCGCCATTGTTGGAATCTGGGCTGGTGGAGAGCAGGCTTTCCACACGGTCAATACCGATACTTTCAATGTCTGAACTGTTGTATTGAAGCAGTAGCCACGGTTGCTGAACCTGTATGGAAAACAGGCTATCTCTGATTAAGTCCACGCTGTCCTTGCCTTGACTATCGGAATGGGGCATGACAATCTTCGTGCCAAGTGATAAACTGGCATTACTGATGTCTGATGAAAAGTCATTGATTTTTTTAATGTAGTCGGGAGCGTAGGCAATAAAGGAAGCCGATAGGATAAACACCAGCACAAAATTCATAATGGCATGAATTGCCTTTGTGGTTTCTCTCTTTATCAGTCCCGTATAGGCAACATAAACCCCAAGAACCAAAATCAAGAGTAAGAGGAATCCAACATAGAAACCCTCTGTTGAAAATCCGTTTGCACTCACACCAGCTAAGGTCTGCATATTCTTACCAATGGAATCTGCTGTAGCGGAAATGAAGTCTAAGGAATAGGCTTCCTGTACTAAGTAACCTGTCGCATTGGAAACATACAAACTGATTGTCCAAATAAAATTGGTAATGGCATATAGTCCATACATGACCTGTTTTCCAATCCCGTCCGACCAGTTCCACGGAAGCCAGCCCCAGCTATTATCCACATAAAAATCCAGTTGATAGTTTTCAAGTGGGTATCGGCTGTATTCATTTGCCACATTGACCGTATCATCTACCAAGCCCGCAGCTTGAACCACCGTTCCCAGCATGGCTAAAAGAAAAATGGCAATCACAAGTGTGAAAGCCACTGTCATTGCCACTTTACCTAGACGTTTCAGCGTCCAGTTTGATTTTATTCTGTTTACTATTGATGGTTTCACATTTACACCTCTTTTCGCACAGGTGGTCTGGTATCAAAGGCATGGAGCAGTTCTTCAAATACAGGGTGGAACTGTATCACACCGACACGACCATATAAATCACTGATAAGGCATTGCCCGTTTTCCAAATCACGCAATCGCTTCTGATTGTTTTCGTCCTCTGGGTCTACACCAAAAAAGGCTAAGGTCTTTTTAATCTCGTTAAGGTCAGTGGAACGAAATGCAAATTTTAAGCCGAGGTTATTTTTCAGTTTTTCATCTAAGAGGTCGTCTGTATTTTGGGTCACGAAATATACCCCAGCGTTCATAGCACGACCAGCCCGAACCAGCTTCATAGATAGTGTTTTTCCTTGTGCTACCTGTAAAAAGCTCCATGCTTCGTCTAAATCTACAATCTTGAAAATGCTTCGGTCTGTATGGATAAAGTCTAAAGCAAAGGTACTAATGACAATCAGCATAGCAACGGATAAAAGCTCCATAGTGGTATATTCCTCAAAGGAAGTTTCCTTGTCGGGAAGTACCAAGTCCGCAACCTGTATAATGTTCAGTTGTTTTTCTAAGCTGATAGACTGCTCCACATAACCATTACTGAATAATAAATGTGCAAAGTCATAGTCTGTAAAACTTTCGATATGGTCGGCTATACTGGTACTTAGTGGCGTATTCTCAACCCGTAATTCCTCAATCACTTTCATCAACCCTCGTACTTCACTATTGGTTACTGCACGAATGGCTTTTCTAAGGATTGGGAAGCGTTCCCCATCACGAGAGGAAATCCCCGTAAGGAATGTCAGAATATCAATAGCCAGTGATTCAGAATCTTTGGGATTTTTCATAATCACATAAGGGTCAAGTAAGCCTTTGTTTTTCTCATCAGAAGTCAGAGTGACGATATTGATTTCATGGGAAATCTCTGGCAAGGTTTCTTTCCATCTGCCACGTTCTGCTTTTGGGTCTACAATCACTGCTTGTGCCCCATAAAGCACCGCATAATAGACGATAAGGTTATTCGCAAAGGATTTACCACCACCCAGCGAACCAACAAAAGCCGACGCTAACGCATTGGTTACTGAACCCTTAACCCCTTGACTGGCAAGAGCAGGTTTCAGATAGACATTGCGTCCAGTATCTAAGCTGTAGCCAACATAAATCCCCTCATTTTCCCCCAGCATTTGAGTAGCACCAAAACCTAAACCAGCGAGGAAATCAGAGGTCACGTATTGAATATAATCATTCATATAACGCTTGCTGGCAGGTAAAAATTCTTCATGTAAGCCGAGCATATCCCCAAATGGTCGTACCAGTTTTACGCTTAAATCGTCATAAAAATCTTTCACTTCATTACAACGACGTTTGAGTTCGTCAAGATCATTTGCTGATACCCTTACCACATAAGACAGCTTGTACATAGATTCCTTGCTTTGGTCTAAATTGGTTTCCAGCTCATTCACACTTTCCAGAGCTTCCGCCACATTGGAGCTGGTTTCATTATCACTTTGCCAAGCGTGGTTATCCAAGTCTTTCAGTTCTTTCTTTTTATTGCGGACAGTAGATAGGGCTTTACGATTCGCTACAATTTCCACATTCATTGACGTATCAATCGGGAATGTAAATTGCTGTTGCTGGTAGTAGAAGATTTCAGAGGACGGGAAGTCCAGTTCTCCGACAATGCTGTTAATGGTAAAGTAAGCTACATAGACGGTTTCATCTTCCTGCTGGATTTTCAAATATCGCTGTTTTTCTTCCACCAAACAGCGAGTAGGCTTAATCAAGTCATAGTATTTAATCAGCGTTTCATTATCCAGCTTTTTCTTTGATAGATGGTACTCATACTCTTCATAGGCAGTGCCTGTCTGTCCGTAAAGGTGTTCAATCAGATAGCCGAAGTCGTCCTTATCTAACCTGCGGATTTTGAAACGACGAGAGATTTTATTTTCTAAGAGCTTTTCCATCTTCTGAAAACGCAGGATTTCATCATTACTCATACTAACAAAATCGCCCATCAGCTTATGGTTCACATCATAGACAAAATCAGACAAAGCATTTTTTGCTTCAACGGTAAGACTTTTCATAGAAAACTCCTGATCGTTGAGAAGCAACTTAAAGCCGATAAAGAAACGGTAGTTCACTTGATTTTCGCCAATCATGGATATTAAAGCGTCTGTCTGTTGGTCGATTTTGTCATAGGCAACCGCTTAGTGACTTCATTTTTGGAACGCTCTTGTGCAGAACGTATGCTGGATTCTGTACTGATTTGTAAAGCATGAATTTTGCCATCACGATTTTGTGCGATAAGCTGTCTGAAAGAATCATGCACTTGTATTTTCTGTTCTGGACTTAGAAATGAGTAATTGTAAGGAACAAGCTCATAGTAAGCATAACATTCCCCGTCTTTATTCCAGACGAGATTGTTTTCAATGTATTTAATTGGATATGCCATAAAATTCACTCCTAACTGCTGTAATGGCTTCTTGTGGCTGGTTTCTGCCAAGCGTTACTTTTTTTCCTGCATAGGTCAGCTTTGGTCGCAGTGCATAAGCAATGACAGACTTCAAAAATCCATAAGGCTTTTTACCATCAAAAGTTTTTGTAGACATAAACCATGTGAAAGCCACAGGAATCCCAAAGTATTTGAGAAATGCTCCCTCTATCATGGAAAGAGGGGGCAAGTTGCCAAGTATCATCACTGCAAAGAGTGACACGACAAACCATGTCATTTGCGTAAAGGTTATGGGAAACGGAAGTCTAAAATCATTGATAGAATACAGTACCTTTTCCACAGACCAGATACTGGTATAGCTTCGTATTTTCTTCATGTAATCAATCCTTTCATAAAAAATAGGGGTAGCTGATTGAGCCACCCCGTAAAATAGAAAATCTGCCAGTAGTAATGTACCGACAGATTTAATAGACGATTTCAAAAATCCCATGATTGGTTGAGATAAACGTTCCTGAAAGGTCTAAATCCCGACCATAGGCTTGATAATCAATATAGTTTTGAAGACTAGCTGGTACTTCGCCTAAAGCACCCGTTTCTTCAATGTAGTAGCGTGCCACGTCATACATATCATCACAATCGGAATGAATGATAATATCCTCTTGATGTTCGCTTAGTTCTTCAATGCTTGAAAAATGAGTGAGCAGAGCAGATAGCTCCGATTGTAATTCTTCGGGTAATTCCGATACCATTTCCCATAGTCGATTGAGTTCGCCAATGGAAGTGTATTCGTCAACCGTAAAGGGTAACTCGTAGTCATGAATGGCGTATTCCTCATATTCATCATTCAAGCCGATTTTCTCTTTGACTTCCTCAAAGTCAATGGGAAAGGTAAACCACGCACCGACCAATTCGCCCTCATTGTATTTGCCTAAATTCGCAATATAGACTTGCATATCGTCCATATATTCACGTCCTTTCTTTGTAGAGATTCAAAAATCCCTACCGCACTTCGTTTGGTGTACCATTCCTTTGCGGAACATAAGAAAACCACTTATATTCCACAAAAGAACGGTTTTATTTAAGCACCAATAATGCGATTGAATAGCTCTAGTAAAATGTCTTTTACTCCAGCAGCGTTGAAGACTAAGCCAACCGCAATAATCGCAATAATTAAAAAGCCAATCAGTTTGCTAAACTCACGCTTGAAGCCAAGATACAAGCCAATCACAACGATTGCTAAAAGCACCAGTGATTGAGCGTTTGATAGAAACCAGTTATAAAGGTTTTGTCCAAAATTCATAAAAATGTTCTCCTCTCTATATTCAATGAATTTGTATTTGAGTTATTTTTTTGTTGTTATCACGTCCTGTTCTTTTACTGACTGTTGCTTCAAAATCTGCTTGTGTCGGTCTGTCAGTTTCGCATGGTCGAGAATGTCTTTTACAACCTGCGTCTGGTTGATTTCATCAAGTTTAATCGCAACCTTTAAGGTCGGGGCAACTTGATGAGATAGCCAGTTCAGCGTCCTTTGGAAGGAGTAAGGCTCTGGTTTTGTGGTTAGTTTTAATCGTTCACGATTGTTCCCAATAAACCAAGCCCATTCTTCATTCAGTTTCCAATCAGAACGAGGTTTGGAATCGTCTTTATCTACAAAACGGATATACCGATTGATAATTTTAAAGGCGGTATGCTCTGGATTGTCATAGACGAGTAAATCACGGACTGCATAATAGGCACGCTCATTTTTCAATCGAATCTCAAAACGGTTTTTTACTTCTGCGTCTTCAATGGGAATATCATTTTTCTTGTACTGCTCGTAGTCCTTTTCATAGATACAGAAATAAACTTCACTTTGTAATGAACCGATATAGAGGGTGTTTCCCATACATTCCTTTTCCTCTTTGCGTACCAGTTCGCCACTGCGATAGCTTTTAAAACTGCGGAAGACGGAGATACATTCTTCCTGTTGGCACTTTTCAGTGAGTACAGGGATATTTAAAATCCCTGTCTTATCGTTAATGGCAAGGTCAAGGCGTTTCATCACACCGCCAGCCACCAAAACGTCCATAAAGAACTCATACCAGCTTCTTTGTTGTGCCAGAAGATAGCTTTCAAATTGTCTGCACCCACGACCTTTCAATTCCACCAGAACTCCTTTGTCCAGTTCATGGGAGCAAAGGACGAATATGTCGCCTAAAGCATAATGCTCTGAATAAGAATAGAAACCATAGTCCTCATGAAGAAAATAGGACAGTTTCAGTTGTAAGATGTTTTCGACCACCTGCTGTACGTCTGTTGTCGGAAAGCGAATTCTTACATAATCAAACAGCATTTCAAGGGGAGCGTCGGGATTGAAGCGTTCCAGAGCTTCCCAAAGGGACTGCTGTAAATCCTCTGATGGCTTGACTTTTCCTGTTTCAATATCGCTTAGATACTGCCTTGTAATACCAGTCGCAACAGCTAAACGGTTTTGAGATAGTCCATAAGCCAAGCGTTTTTCTTTTAAATGCTGTAACCAAGTTTGTTCATTCAGTAAAAATCCCTCCAATCAAAAAGGCGTATGTCAACTTTTAAAGCCCATTTGACATACGCTGAAATTTTGTAAATCCCTTGTAACCAAAGGATTTTCTAATGTTTTTTTGACTGTTTCCTGTCGATTTGTACCCCCCTGTTAGATACGGGGGGTTAAGTGCTGGCGTGGCTATTGCCACACCAGCCAGCAAGATCAGTCCACACCTGCGACTTCCGCTTCGCACGTCGCCTGCGTGGACTGTCTGCTGTTGGATAACTTTTTAATTTCCTCCAAGAAATCATATCCTTTTGGTACAAGGGGAGTATAAAACTCTGATATGACACTTGTTCCTACATCAACATAGCCACGACCTTTGATTCGCTTTAAGAAGAAATCCTTTTGTACGTCACTGCCAAACATCATGCCATAGCCCATTTCAGACATACGACCTAAAGCCACTCTGAAATTAAACTGATCACGGATTCCGTCGCCTAAATATTTTGCGTCTGGACGTTGACAAGCCAGTATTAGAAAGAAGCCAGCTTGACGACCTAACATGACAATCTGTTTCAGCTTATTCATAACTGCGGTGTTTTCTTTTGTTCCCAGCATTTCCATGAAAGCGACGTATTCATCAAAGATTAAGAAGTGTGCCGGGAGACCTAAGTAAGCATAATTTTTGCCAGTCTTATAGTTCTTCATCTGCTTCATTTCCTCACTACGTTTCATCATTTCTTCATAGAATGTTTCAATGCAAGAAAGCAAGTCTTCTTTTCTATAGTAGACATTTGCCATCACAGAACCTAAGTCCGCAAGATCAGCATTTTTCGGGTCAAGAATATACAGTTTTGAATCTGTATGAAGCAAGGCTTCAATCAGTGTCAGTATAAAGTAAGTTTTACCGCCACCTGTACCACCAGCAATCAACATATGAGGGAGCTTATCATATTCCCACCATACGTTTTTCATTAAGCGAAGTTTACCATCTTTAGCTTCTACTTCATCAATAGAAATACGACTGGCTATGGTGTCATAGAGCAAAGTATATTCCACATAGGAATCCTTTAACTCTTTATCCGTCAGCTCACAGTACAAGCCACTCTCTAATTTCTTTTCCAAGTGTAAGAGTTGGTCTTGATATTTTCCCAGCGTGATTTCCACCCGTATCTGTATCAAGCCATTTTTAAGTCGATAATACATTTTAGGGAAGTAGGTTATCTTTTCCTTTGTACGACCAGCACTATCTTTAAAGAAACCCTCTGTTTTGACCTGTTCAGATTCATACCACTTGTTTTCAAGTATCATCTTTGCCAGTTTTTGACGGTGGTAAAGTTGTTTAACCGTATCATAGCGAACCCGTTTGAATACAAACGCTACCAGCAAGCAGATAAGAATTGCGACACTGAAACTGATAATTAAATAGGGAATGTCAATCTTATCTGCTTGTGATAGGTTAAAATCCTGCCAGTTGATCTGCTGGATTGTCTTCACATGAAACAGTCCGACAACCAGCAGGAAAACAGGCAGGAGTGACGCTATCGTAAAATGAAAGACTAAATCTTTACCAGATGGGCGAATCCTTTTACCACGCTGTTTCATGCGAAAAAGTCTCCTTTCTACCTAGCGACTATTTGTCTTGTGTCGGTTCTTTCTTTGCTTGTGGTTGAGCTTTGAATGAACTAGAATCCTTTGT
>OKSC01003750.1_pt1 | contig 10884 bp, 10 predicted proteins | sample 1601161 | NCBI WGS metagenome assembly OKSC01 (sample SAMEA3541552, study PRJEB24748) | human gut metagenome | biome: human gut; feature: human-associated habitat; material: faeces | place: China | collected 2012
CCGGTGGGCAGCAGCAACGGGTAGCCATCGGCCGCGCCCTGATGACCCGCCCTTCGCTGATTTTGGCGGATGAACCGACCGGCAATCTGGACACCCAGAACACCAGCGAGGTCATTGCCCTGCTAAAAGAAACGTCCCGAAAATACGAGCAGACCATCCTGATGATCACACACAACCGCAGCATTGCGCAGACGGCAGACCGGGTGTTGCAGGTATCGGACGGCTGCCTGACCGATTTTGGGAGGTGCCGGGAATGAGCAGCACAGAAATGAAAAGCTATCTGAGCCTGATCCCGATTTCTGCCAAGGTACGCAGACGGCAGAACCGCATGACGATTTTGTGCATCGTCATTGCAGTGTTTCTGGTCACGGCGGTGTTCAGTATGGCAGATATGGCGATTCGGATGGAAACCTCAAACCAGCTGAACAAAAACGGAAACTGGCATATCATGGTAAAGGACATCTCCCCTGAAACAGCCGCAGAGCTTGCCACACAGGAGAATGTTGCTGCATTTTCGGCGTATAGCGACATCAACGCTTCCCTTACAGAAAACTACTTTGCCGGAGATAAACGTGCCGCACTGGTAGGAGCGGATGATGCAATCCTTCAAATCTTTCCGGGAATGCAGTGTAGCACTGCTCCGGCGGATGGCGAAGTGCTCGTGACAGCAAACATCCGGGATTGGCTGGATGTTACGGTCGGTACAGCGATTCCGCTGACGCTCCCGGATGGAAAGACCATTTCGCTTACTGTCGCAGGTTTCAATGAGGATACCTCCGATGCGAACCAGTACGATGCTGTTGTGCTGGTGATGAACCGCAGTACATTTTCTCAGATTGCCGCACAGGTAGAAAAATCCTTTGAAACACAGTATTTCATCCAGTTCAAGCCACATACCAATTTGCGGCAGTCCATTGTGAACATCGAAAACAAGTACGGAATTTCAGAAGAAAAAATCTCCGAAAATACTTACCTGATGGCGTTGAACGCAAGCAGCAACAACGATTATATTGTAGGCTTATATGCGGTAGCGGCTGTGTTGGCTGGCATGGTCGTCCTTGCCGGAATTTTTATGATCACAGGCAGCATCAACAGCAATGTAGCGCAGCGTACCAGCTATTATGGAATGCTGCGTTGTCTTGGGGCAGGAAAAAATCAGGTTCGGACGCTTGTCCGGCTGGAAGCTCTTTTCTGGTGTAAAACCGCTGTTCCAGCAGGGTGTGTGCTGGGAATCGTTTCCACATGGGGATTGTGTTCCTTTCTGCGTGGATTTATTGGCGATGAATTCAGCTCTTTGCCGGTGTTCGGAATAAGCCCGGTCGGCATTGTTTGCGGAATGGTATTGGGACTAGTCACGGTTTGGTTCGCGGCATCTTCTCCGGCACGGCGGGCGGCAAAAGCTTCTCCGATCACAGCAGCAACCGGGAATGCGGTGGAAAATGCAGCGGCTTCTCCGTGTCATGCTCGGTTGTTTGGAAGTCGTGCAGAGCTTTCTTTGGGCGTGAGCCATGCAACCTCGTCCAAAAAGAACTTGCTTCTGATGACAGGTTCCTTTGCGTTAAGCATTCTCCTGTTTTTGAGCTTTTCGGTTTTGCTTCGATGGGTTGGATTTGCGCTGAATCCGTTGCAGCCCTACGCGCCGGACTTATCGGTGGGTGAAACATCCGGGCAAAATGTCCTTGACCCGGTGCTGGTGGAGCAGCTGGAAGCTCTGCCGGAAGTCAAACACGCATTCGGGCGGATGTATTGCCCGTTCCCGGCGGAATATCAGGGAAAACAGGGGGCCATCGACCTGATTTCATACGATACGATACAGTTTGGCTGGGCGAGAAAAGACCTGATTGGCGGAACCCTTCCGCAGGAGCCGGAGGATGGCACATACCCTGTGCTGACGGTATTCGACAAAAGCAACTCCCTGACCGTGGGTGATACCATTCAGCTGGAGGATGCAAAGCTCACAGTCGTGGGTGTATTGAACGACAGCCCGTTCAGCAGTACCGATTCCCCGATTGTTATCTGTACCGAAGAAACCTTCCATCAGCTGACCGGGCAAAACCGCTATGCGGTGATCGATATTCAACTAAAAGATACCACAGCAGACGCAGCCATTGCACAAATACACACCCTGCTGAGCGACACGTTAAACAAGCAGGTTGTTTTTTCCAACCGAATCGAAGGAAATCGGATGATACAAAGCACCTACTGGGCGTTCCATCTGGTGGTCTATGCGTTTCTCATCGTGATTGCAGGAATCACCATTCTGAACATCATCAACAGCATTTCCATGAGCGTGTCGGCACGAATGAAGCAGTATGGCATCCTGCGTGCCATCGGGATGGATGATGCACAGCTGAAACGCATGATCTCTGCCGAAGCTGGCACCTATGCGGTGTCCGGTCTTGTGGTGGGCATTGCGCTGGGTCTTGTGCTGAATCGGAAGCTGTATATCTTGCTCATCACCCATTATTTCGGTGCAGCGTGGCAGGTGCCGTGGGGCTGTCTTGCCGTGATTGTCGTAGTCGTGCTGGCGGCTGTGGTGCTGGCAGTATGTAACCCGGTCAGGCGAATCCTCATGCAGCCCATTACTGCAACCATCAGTGAATTATAAACCAGAACAACAGATGCCCACCAGCTTATGGCGAAAACCATAGGTCGGTGGGCATCTGATTTATGAAAAGAATGAAATGCTGTTCGTTGATTTTTCCATTGCAAACCGTTATAAAATATGGTATATCGTATTATACGAAACAATACTTTGAAAGAACGTTCCACCGTTCAATGATGTAGAATGGGAGGTGCCTGCCATGACCGCCGTGATCTATGCCCGCTATTCCAGTGACAACCAGCGTGAAGAATCCATCGAAGGCCAGATTCGGGAATGTACGGCGTATGCCGAGAAGAACGGCATCACCATACCAACATTCCTCTTTATGAAAAGCAGCATCGTGATACGGAATCGGGTATCCAGAATATGCTGAATGCGATTCAGGCCGGAATCCTCACCAGCTCCACCAAGGGGCGGCTAGAGCAGCTCGAAGAAACCAAGCGTGAGCTTGAGGCCCGCATTGCGGAAGAAAAGCTGGCAAAGCCGAAAGTAACCGAAGAATTTATCAGGTTTTGGCTGCTGCGGTTCCGTAAGCTGGACATGAGCCTGAAAAATCAGCGGCAGGCGTTGGTGGATACGTTCATCAATTCGATTTATCTATACGATGATAAGGTTCTCATTACCTTCAACTATAAAGAAGGAACACAGACCGTGACCTTTGGAGAAGCGGCCCAAGCCGCATCAAAGGGAAATAGTTCGGATTTGGATTGCATTCCTGCACCACAAAAAAGACAGCTTTTGATAGCTGTCTTTTTTGTTTTATACGGCAATTTCCCTTCGGCAGCACCGGAAGAACAGAGGACTTGAACAAGGTTGTGACAAAAAGGGGAATACCGGCAGAGCTGCCGGGTGTCGCGCCCCGTTGCACAGACCCGTTCAAATCTTTCTCTGCACTGGACAATCACCCCCTGTTCGCGGTATACTGAAAGCTGAATGAATGCAGAAAAAACGAGGTCGCAGCATGGTGGAACAGGCAAACGAACTGATATTGGATATCTTGCCCCTTTCGGCAGATACAGCACGGCTGGTGCGGGTGTACGGCACAGCGCCCTGTGTGGCGCTGCCGGGCACTTTGCCCGCCCCGGAGGGCGGCAGTTTTGCCCTGACCGAGCTGGGCGACTACTGCTTCTCGGAAAAGCCCCGCAGCCTGCCTGCGGCGGATGCCCTCTGCCGCTACGCGGTAGGCGCAGATGGCACGGTGCGGCTGACCCGGGCGTTTGGGCAGGCGGTGGGGCAAAAGCCCGCCCGCCGGTACGATTTTGATTTTGACGCCCCGGCCGCGGACGAAGAGGAGCTGCACCCGGTGTGCGGCAGCTTTCTGGAAGAAGCCACCCTGCCGGACAGCGTACAGGTCATCGGCAGCTGCGCCTTTTACAACTGCCGCAGCCTGCGCCTGCTCACGGTGGGCAGGGGGGGACTTACCGTGGGCAGCGATGTGTTTTTAAACTGCTTTGCGCTGGAGACCCTGCGGGTGCAGGCCGCACCGGAGCAGCCCACTGGGCTGTTTGCACTGGTGAACAACATCACCGAGGCCGTGCAGGCGCAGTTCTGGCTCGCCGATGCCCCCGCGCCGCTGGCGGCGCTGTGGTACCCCGCCTACTGGGAGGACATCGAGGAGACCCCCGCCCACATCCTGCTGCACACCTTTTCCGGGCAGGGATACCATTACAGACAGTGTTTTCTCGACAATAAATTCCTCCCCGCAGAATATGACGCCATCTTTCCGCAGGGGCACGATGCCGATGACGCCGCCGTTATGGCCATGCTCTGCTTTGCCCGCCTGCGGTATCCGTGGCAGCTGACCGAAGCTGCCGCCGGGCACTACCGGGCGTTTCTGGCAGCCAACACCGACCGGGTGTTCGCCCGCCTTTTAAAGGCACAGGATACCGACAGCATCCGCGCCCTGCTGGCGTTGGACGTGCTGGATAAAGCCGCTTTTGCATCTGCCGCCGCCCTTGCCGCCAAGGCAGAAAACGCCGCTGCTGCCGCCCTGTTGGCAGATGCGGAGCACAAAAAATATGCTCCCCAGTCCAAAAAGCAGCGGTACGATTTTGATTTTTGAGAGGTGACCACACGTTGCCAAAAGAAAAATTTTTCGACCCCCGCAAGCCCTTCCAATCCCAGCGGCCGGAGACCCACGAAGAGTGGCAGGCACGCATGGGCGGCGAGGTGCTGGCGGTGGTGCGCAGCGGACTGTATCTGGACTTCCGGTTTCTGGATATGGCACTCAGCGCCCTGACCCCCGCCCCGGACGAGCGGTGCCGGGTGCTGGCTACGGACGGACAGACCCTGTATTATCAGCCGCAGCGCCTGCTGCAGCTTTATCAGGAGAACCCGAAATATCTCAAACGGTTGTATCTGCACACCATATTCCACTGCGTATTCCGGCATTTGTGGCTGAAAGGCCGCCGCGAGCCGCAGCTGTGGAGCCTTGCGTGTGATATCGCGGTGGAAAACGTCATTGACAGCTTACAGCGCAAAAGCGTGATGCGCCCGCTGACCTATGTGCGGCAGAACGCCTACCGGCAGATCACCGCCGAGGAAAAGGTGGTGGCGGCAGCGCCGGCGTACCGCTGGCTCACCCGGCAGACGCCCGGCGTGCTGCGGCAGCTGGAGCGGGAGTTCGTCACCGACGACCACCGCCTGTGGCCGAAGGATGCCCCGGAGCAGCCCCAGCAGATTCCCACCCCTCTGCCGCAGAAAACGTGGCAGAAGATCGGGGAGCGGATGCAGACCGAGCTGGACCTGCGGGATAAAGAGGCGGGCGAGGGCACCGATGCCTTGAAGCAGCAGGTGAAGGCTGCCAACCGCAGCCGCCGCAGCTACAAGGACTTTCTGCGCCGGTTCTGCGTCCTGCGCGAGGAGGTAAAACTGGACCCGGACGAGTTCGATCTGAACTTCTACACCTATGGCCTTTCGGTGTACGGTAACCTGCCCCTGATCGAGCCGCTGGAAAGCCGGGAAAGCAAAAAAATTGAGGAGCTGGCATTGGTCATTGATACCAGCTACTCCACCTCCGGCGAGCTGGTGCGCGCCTTTCTGGCCGAGACCTACACCCTGCTGAAAGGGCGGGAAAACTTTTTCCACCGCATGAATCTGCACCTGATTCAGGCCGACAACGCCGTGCGGCAGGATATTTTGATCCGCAACGAGGACGAGCTCATCCATGCCATGAACCACTTTGAGCTGCGGGGCGGCGGCGGAACGGACTTCCGTCCGGCCTTTGAATATGTAAACCAGCTTTGCGCCGAAAAGAAGTTTTCGAACCTGCGCGGCCTGCTGTACTTCACCGACGGCATGGGCACCTACCCGGCGCGGCGTCCCGGCTACGATACCGCCTTTCTGTTTTTGGGGGAGCGGTTCGATGATGCCAATGTGCCGCCGTGGGCGATGAAGGTGGTACTGGACGAAGAAGAATTTACCGGTGCGGCAGCCCGCCCGGCCAGCACCCTTGCGGACGCTCTGGCCGAGGAGGACGATCTGTACCGCGAACTGAACAACTCCTGACAAGAGGGGGAAATATTATGAATATCAAACGTGCCAAGGAAGAAATCGAGCATACCGTAAAAGCCTACCTTGCCAAGGATGCGCTGGGCGAATACGCCATTCCCGCCATCCGGCAGCGTCCCATCCTGCTGATGGGTCCTCCGGGCATTGGCAAAACGCAGGTGATGGAGCAGGTGGCCCGGGAGTGCGGGGTGGCACTGGTGGCCTACACCATCACCCACCACACCCGCCAGAGCGCCGTGGGTCTGCCCTTTATCCGGCAGCGCCACTACGGCGATAAGGACGTATCGGTGACCGAATACACCATGAGCGAGATCATTGCCAGCATCTACGCCAAAATGGAGGCCACCGGTCTTTCCGAGGGCATTCTGTTCATCGACGAGATCAACTGCGTGTCCGAGACGCTTGCTCCCACCATGCTGCAATTTTTGCAGTGCAAGACCTTTGGCAATCAGGCCGTGCCTGCGGGCTGGGTCATCGTGGCGGCAGGCAACCCGCCGGAGTACAACAAATCCGTCCGGGATTTCGACATCGTCACCCTTGACCGCGTGCGCCGCATGGACATCGAGCCTGACCTGCCGGTGTGGAAGGACTACGCCCGCGCTGCCCATATCCACAGCGCCATCCTGAGCTATCTGGAGCTGCATCCCCAGAACTTTTACCAGATCAACGCGGACGTGGACGGCACCCAGTTCGTCACCGCCCGCGGCTGGGAGGATCTTTCCAACCTGCTGGACACCTACGAAACGCTGGGCTTGCAGGCGGACGAGGAACTGATCCGGGAATACATCCAGCACCCGAAGATCGCCGAGGACTTCTCGACTTATCTGGATCTGTACTACAAGTACCGGGACGACTACGGCGTGGAGGAGATCCTTGCCGGGCAGGCAAAGCCCGCCGTGTTCGCACGGCTGCTGCAGGCTCCCTTTGACGAGCGGCTTAGCCTTGTCAGTCTGCTGCTGGCGGGGCTGGACACCCGCTTTGCCGCCTCTTTGCAGGCGGATGCCGTGGCTGATGCCTGCTATGCCTTTTTGCGGGAGACCAAAAAAGCGCTGGCTACCCTGCCGGAGGATATCCCGGATGGCTCCGCAGAACTGTTCAGCCAGCAGATCAAGGACTATGAGACTGAGACCCAGCAAAAGCGTGACGCCGGGCTGCTGGGCAAGGCAGAGCTGACCAACCGCCTGCAGGTGCAGGCCGCGCTGCACCAGTGGGAAGGGGAGCTGCGCCGCGCCAACGCCGCCGGTACGCAGGAGGCCTTCGACCTGCTGCGCGGTCAGTTCCGTGCGCTGGCAGACCAGCGCGAGACCACCCAAAAGACCGCCGCTGCTGCGCTGGAAGCCGCCTTCGACTTTATGGAGCAGGCCTTTGCGGAAAGTCAGGAGATGGTGGTATTCGTCACCGAACTTACGGTGAACCCCGCCTCTCACCAGTTCCTCACTGAGAACGGCTGCGAGCGGTATTTCAAGTACAACAAGGATCTGCTGCTGGATCACCGCAAGGCCGCTTTGCAGCAAGAGCTTGCCGCCGAGCAGCGCCGTCACGGCGGGGTGTAAGGCGCGGAAAACGATTTGATTTTTTGGGGTTCAGAAACGCCTGCGGGCGTTTCTGAACCCCTTTTCTCACAAGTGGGGACGCAAAAGAGGACACCGCACGAAGCGGTGTCCTCTTTTTTGCTTATGATACTGTCAGGATCAGTGGCCGCAGCTCTCGCAGTGCTCGCAATCCTCTTCCAGCTTGCCCACGATGGGCTCCGGATCGATGCCCTGACGGCGGTAGTAGTCGGACAGAGCAGCCTTGACGGCCTGCTCGGCCAGAACAGAGCAGTGCACCTTGACCGGGGGCAGACCTTCCAGAGCCTCCACAACGGCCTTGTTGGTCAGCTTCAGCGCCTCATCCACGGTCTTGCCCTTGATCAGGTCGGTGGCCATGCTGCTGGTGGCAATGGCTGCGCCGCAGCCAAAGGTGAGGAACTTGACGTCCACGATCACATTGTTCTCAATTTTCAGGTACATGCGCATGATGTCGCCGCACTTGGGATTGCCCACTTCACCCACGCCGTTTGCGTCGGGCAGCTCACCTACGTTGTGCGGATTTGCGAAATGCTCCATGACCTTGGCACTATACATACTTGCCATAATTACTGTTCTCCCTTCAGGCTGAACTGGCGGGCCTTGTTCTGACCCTGCAGCCACATACAACTCATAGCGCGGCGGCGGGGAATGACCTCCTCCAGCACGTCACACAGATATTTTGCTTCTTCCATGGTGTTCTGCGGGCCAAAGGTGAACCGCATGGAACCGTGGCCGATCTCCTCAGGCACGCCGATGCTCAGCAGGACGTGGCTGGGGTCCAGACTGTCGGAGTTGCAGGCAGAGCCGGTGGAGGCGCAGATGCCGTGCATATCCAGATCCAGCAGGATGGTCTCGCCCTCCAGACCCGGGAAGCTGATGTTCACATTGTTGGGCAGACGGGGTGCGCGGCCGCCGTTCAGGCGGGCTTCCGGGATGTTCTTGAGGATGCGGTCGATGACGTAATCGCGCAGCTCGCTCTCGTGGGCCATGCGCTCATCCAGATGCGCCGTGGCGATCTCCAGTGCCTTGCCCATGGCAGCAATGCCGGCCACGTTCTCGGTGCCTGCACGGTGGCGGGCCTCCTGACTGCCGCCATCGATCAGGTTCTGGGGCCATACGCCCTTACGGCAGTACAGTGCACCCATGCCCTTGGGGCCATTGAACTTGTGGGCGCTCATGGACAGCATATCCACGCCCAGCTCCTTCACATCCACGGGGATGGCACCCACAGCCTGCACCGCGTCGGTGTGCATCCAGACACCGTGCTTGTGAGCGACCTCGGCAATCTCCTTGATGGGCTGGATGGTGCCGATCTCGTTGTTGGCCATCATAATGCTGACCAGCGCGGTATCGGGACGGATGGCAGCTTCCACGTCCTCGGGGCGGATGTAGCCCTCGGCGGTGGGCTTGATATAGGTGACCTCAAAGCCCATGCGCTCCAGCGCAGCCATGCTGTGCATGATGGCATGGTGCTCAAAAGCGCTGGTGATGAGGTGCTTTTTGTTCTGGCGTGCCTTGGTGAAGGCGGTGCCCTTTACGGCCCAGTTGTCGGCCTCGGAGCCGCAGCTGGTAAAGAAGAGCTCAGCCGGACTTGCATTGATGGCCTTTGCCACCTGCGCACGGCCGGTGTCCACGAATTCCTTGGCCTCATAGCCCACACTGTAATGGCTGCTGGGGTTGCCGCAGGCACCGCTCAGGGCTTTGACCATCATTTCCAGTGCCTCGGGAGCACAGGGAGTGGTGGCAGCATTATCCAGATAAACCACTTTTTCCATGTTTTCCATAGGAATGATCCTTTCTTATTGAACGCGTCTGCAGGAGCCTTGAATGCCCTGTGCAGATGCGGAATCCTTTCAACGGATAAGTTATACCATATCATTCCCTAGTATGTCAATATGAATACTGGATTTTCGTGATTCAGTCACCTTTTTTGCCTTTTCCGGTCAGCTTGCCCAGCGCTACCTTCCACTTGGGGTAGCCCCAGCGCTTATCCTCGGCAAAGTCGTCTGCCAGCTTCCACGGGAAGATGCCGCCGTCAAAGTACAGGTTTCCGGCTTCGTCCACCCGGTCCAGCTTTTTGGGCAGATAGCTCTCGTCGTAATAGCTCTTGCGGCGGTCCGGCAGTACCCAGTGCAGCGTGCCGTCCTCATCCATGCCGGACGCCCACACGCCGAACACAAAGGTGGCAGCCTCGCCGTAGCAGTGCTGCTCAAAGCGGATAGCGCCATCGTAGTAGAACTTGATGACCTCCAGCGTGCCGGATTCCTTTTTGCCGTCCCGCCCTAAGGTAGGGCGGTAATCCTGCTGGTAACGGCAGCCGCAGTGGCTGCCCGCGAACTCTTTTGCATGGAACGACATGGCATGGTTTCCTTTCTGTTGTGGTTTTTGCGCTTCTTATTATAATAAGCGGCTTTTTGGCGGGCTCGCCCTCTCCGTCATCGCTGCGCGATGCCACACTCCCCCTTTTGTCGCTGCGCGACATCTTCCCCCGGAGCGGGGGAAGTCTTTCCTCAAAGGGAGAGGCAAGAGCACTGCAGGATGCTTTCTTATTATACCTAAAGCTTTAGCAATGAGCTTTAGACCTTGGCTCTCCCTTCGGGAGAGCTGGCGCGGGAGCGCCTGAGAGGGTTTTAAAAATGCCCCTCAAAATCGCCCTCGATCTCGTAGGGCCAGCTTAAAATGCCGCCAAGGTCCCGCAGGTCGGTGTATCCAAGGCTTTCCAGCTTCTGCACGGCGTCGGCGCTGCGGCGTCCGGTGCGGCAGTACACCAGCCACAGGGCGTTTTTGTCCGGCAGCACCTCGGCGGCGCGGTCGATGACCTGCCCCAGCGGCAGCAGCTTTGCCCCCGGGATGTGCCCTACGGCGTATTCGTCCGGCTCGCGCACATCCACTGCGACAGCCTTGCCGGTATCCAGCAGACGGATGGCGTCTGCGGCGGTGATCTTTTCTGTCATACTCTCACTCCTCAAAGATAGGTTCTGTTCCATCCTATGATAACAGACCTTTTTTGTTTGCACAAGAGGTTTCTCCTTTGCAAAATCCGAGTAACGTGCTATACTATAAACTGCAACAAGGAGAGGACTACCATGAAATTTTCCACCAAGAGCCGCTACGCCCTGCGCCTGATGGCGGAGCTGGCGCGCTATGCGCCGGGCACCACCGTCAGCCTGAAGGAGATCAGCGAGCGGCAGAACCTGA
>OKSC01003760.1_pt1 | contig 10860 bp, 7 predicted proteins | sample 1601161 | NCBI WGS metagenome assembly OKSC01 (sample SAMEA3541552, study PRJEB24748) | human gut metagenome | biome: human gut; feature: human-associated habitat; material: faeces | place: China | collected 2012
TGGTGGCGCTGGTCTCGTTAGCCAGCGTTACGCCGCCTGCCTTAACGACCCACTTGACGAAGTGCTTTCCGTCAGGAGCCTGTGCCGTAACGGTGACCTCAGCGCCCTCCATGGCGCGGGTGATGGGTGTGCCTGCGGCAACGGTTGCCGTACCACCGGTGACGGTAACGGCGTAATCCCGCAGGGCGGGGATCTCGGTGTTCTCGCTGCGCTTAGCGTGGCAGCCGGTGCATTCCTCGTGCTGCCTGCCGGGCTGACCCAGCGCCGCTTCCTGATCCACTACCCATACCCAGGTATGCTTGGCGGTTTCGGTGTAGGTGGAGCCGTCCGTCATCTTGCAGACGGTGCAGTGGTGGCTGTGTGTGCCGTTTCCGTTGTCCGTCCAAGGCGTGAACTCGTGAGCCTGAATGTTGTAGCCATCGCCTGCCTTGCACTCCTGATAGTGATTGCCGGGATCCAGATACAGGTACGGCTGACCAGAGTAGTCATGCTGGTGGTCTGCATCCAGAGCAATGCTGTAATACGCATTGGGGTTGGAGAGAACGGCCAGATCGGTGGTGTTGTTTGCATACAGCTTATCCTTAGGAATGGTGACGGTGATGGCGTCAGCGGAGGTCGCCGTGGGCTTACCGCTGATGGTAACGGTCAATGTTCCGTGGTAGCCGTTCGCATTGGAAAGCTCTTTCACCTTGGCGGTCAGACCTGCGGGCAGGTTGAACCAGGCGGAAACATCATCGCCTGCCGTAACATTCTTAAAGCGGTCGCCGTTCATGCGGATGACCACATCCTGCGTCAGCGTCTTGCCGACCTTGCCGTCGACGGTCACATTGTCGATGGCGGCGGAGTAAGTCCGGGTGTAGGTGGCGGTTGCATTCTCACTGGTGAGTGTCTCTACATATCCACATAATAGGATCCCACCGCTCCTGCTGCATCATGTCACCATTATAGCCGGAGGCAAAATAGTCGTCAAGACAGAAAGAACAGTTCCTTCGGTTTGCAGCCTGATATTCCGAGTTGAATTTGCGGGTTCTGCGGAATAATTCCCGCTGCAGATAATCTCGGTTTTCTACAAAGGGTTTCCTCCATGTATAGAAATGCTCAGCGCCGGCGCATGGATCTCTTGACCCGTGTACTGATAATCGGCTGCCCTGCATGTGCCGGCGATATTATTGCACTATATACAAAAAGACCGATAGGCGGTTTAATCCCATCGGTCTTAGTGCGGCAATGGCCAAACGGCGATTTAAATTGAATATGACTCCTTTCCGCTTGTGTTCGCCGTTTATTGCTGAAAAGCTCCTGATCAGGGTGCTTACAGCATTTTTATCCGTCACATTTGCGCAGAATGTGGTCCTATTTTCGCGGTCAATGAAAATATGGACAAGCACCGGAAACCCGCCTGAAAGCAAGCTTTTCCTGTGTTGTCCCAATTATAACACACTCACATGCCCTGGACGATGCCGCCGGTGGTCTGCAGCAGCTCCGGATCGGTAATGCGCAAGAGCAGATTGCGGGTGGTATCCTCATCGTGATAGACCTTGACGATCTGCACCTCGTACTCCCGAATCTCTTCTCCGCTGATGGTAGTGCGGATCACAGCCCGGCCGGGGGTCACCTCCTCCGCTGCGGCTATAGGCACAGCCTGGCTCCGAACAGGAAAGCTGCTGTCGGACACGGTGCCGAATATGCCGCCGTCACTGTTCACTGTCACCGTGCCAACATCCCGCTGCACAGAAAAATCGCCCTTGAGCTCGCCGGGCTCGCCCTTCTCTCCCTTTTTCACCGCTTTTACGGTGGTCTCCATAATGGAGCCGGAGCCAAGACTCATGAGCTGAGCGGTGTCTATATCGGTGATGCCATGGCCTAGAGCGCCAAAGCTGCCGCTCTCAGGGTCATAATAGGTCATGGTGCCGATGCCGGCCATGCTGTCGCGAATCCACGCGCCCAGACGCACACTGCCGTCATCGCCGCAGGCGGGCGTGATCTCCACGGTTTTATTCTCCCGCCCCCGCTGAAGCTCTATCTGTGCCGACTGCGTACCGTTTTGCCGCAGAAGCTCCTGCAGATGCTCCGTGGATGCGATTTTTTTGCCGTTGAAGGTCAGGAGCAGATCGCCCTCCCGGATGCCGCATTTTTGGGCAGGGCTTTTCCCGCCCACGCCCTCCAGGGCGGACACATCCACCACCAGCACGCCGTTGGCAAAGAGCTTGATGCCCACCGCCTGGCCCAAGGGGATCACGGTTTTCTCCTGGGCGTATGCGCACTGCACACAGGCTGTAAGCGCCAGAACAGCCGCCGCGCACAGTGCTGCCATACGCCGCCAAAGGGACTTGCTTTTGGTTTCATACATGCAGCCACCCCTCGCTTTTTCATTTTTCTTGTCGCCGACGACATGCTTTACTTTGTGCCGAGTAAACAAAAAAATAAGCGGCAATTATAGGAGAATGTGACGCATTTTTCTGTGATCCCGTATGATAACTATCATGTAAAATAGTCGTATAAATTTGGATATTTTTCAAAAATTTGAACCGTCCTACCCCCCTCTGGCCCCACAGGGTTATTGCTTTTCGGAGAAGGACACAGTATAATATATTGCATCTATTCACCCAATGGGAAAGAGGTTTCACGCCATGAGAATTACCGTAAAAGTAGGTACATCCACCCTGACCCACGCCACGGGTCGGCTGAACATCCAGCGCATTGAGAAGCTGTGCAAGGTGCTCAGCGATCTGAAAAATGCAGGCCATGAGATCATTCTCGTCTCCTCCGGCGCCATCGGCATGGGCGTTGGCAAGCTGAACCTGCCCGGCCGGCCGGCAGATATGCCCGGCAAGCAGGCTGCCGCTGCCGTAGGCCAGTGCGAGCTGATCTACACCTACGACAAGCTCTTCGGCGAGTATAACCACACCGTGGCACAGCTCCTGCTTACCGGCGAGGACATCAAAAACGGCCAGCGCAGCCAAAACGTGCGCAACACTCTCACCCGCTTGCTGGAGCTGGGCGCCCTGCCGGTCATCAACGAAAATGACGCCGTAGCCACGGACGAAATCGGCGTAGAGAACACCATCGGCGAAAATGACACTCTCTCGGCTATAGTGGCCGCCGCCATCGGCGCGGACCTGCTGGTGCTGCTGTCGGACATCGACGGGCTGTACGACAAGGATCCCCGCCATCACCCGGACGCCCGGCTCATCCCCACGGTGGAGCGGGTGGACGATGACCTCTACACGCTGGCGGAGGACAGCAGCACCGGCCTCGGCACCGGCGGCATGGTCACGAAGCTGCGGGCCGCCGCCATCGCCACCGCCGCCGGCTGTGAAATGGTCATCGCCAACGGCGCCGCGCCGGAGGTGCTGTACGACATCGCCGAGGGCAAGCCCGCCGGCACCAGATTTCTCACAGGGAGGGCCGTGAAATGACCACCATTGAGCTTCTGCAAAAGACAAAGGCCGCGTGGCCCGCGCTGAGCGCCGCCCCCGCGGAGGAGAAGAACCGCCTCCTGCTAGCCATGGCGGACGCACTGGAGTCCCACATCCCCGCCATCCTCGCCGCCAACGGGCGGGACATGGCCGGCGCGGAGGGGCACATCTCCGCCGTCATGCTGGATCGCCTGCGGCTGGACGAGGGCCGCGTCCGCGCCATGGCCGACGGCGTCCGCGCCGCCGCCGCCCTGCCGGATCACACCGGCCGCATACTGGCGCAGTTCACCCGTCCCAACGGCATGACCATCACCAAGGTGCAGGTGCCGCTGGGGCTGGTGGCCATCATCTATGAGAGCCGCCCCAATGTTACCTCCGACGCGGCGGCACTGGCCATCAAGAGCGGCAACGTCTGCATGCTCCGCAGCGGACGGGAGGCCTACCGCTCCTGCCGCGCCGTTGTGGACGCGCTGAAGGACGGCATCACCGCCGCCGGCGGCGACCCGGACATCGTCAACATCGTGGAGGATACCAGCCGCCAGAGCGCCAACGACATCATGCAGGCCCGCGGTCTGGTGGATCTGCTGATCCCCCGGGGCGGCGCGGGGCTCATCCGCGCCTGCGTGGAGAACGCCGCCGTCCCCTGCATCGAAACGGGCACCGGCATCTGCCACGTCTATGTGGACGCCGCCGCCGATCTGGAAAAGGCGGTGCGCATCATCACCAACGCCAAGACCAGCCGCCCCTCCGTCTGCAACGCCGAGGAGGTCTGCCTTGTCCACGCCGCTGCGGCGGCCCGCTTCCTGCCCATGCTGCGCCGCGCGCTGGTGGATGACCGCGTCGCCGCCGGCCTTCCGCCGGTGGAGCTGCGCCTTGACCCCCGTGCCGCCGCCGTCATCGACGGCACCCCCGCGTCGGACACCGACTTTGACACCGAGTTCCTGGACTACATTCTTGCTGTGGCCGTGGTGGACAGTCTGGACGACGCCATTGCCCACATCGCCGCCCACTCCACCCACCACAGCGACTGCATCGTGACGGAGGACGCCGCCGCCGCGGCCGGCTTCACCCGTCAGGTGGACAGCGCCGCCGTGTACGTCAACGTCTCCACCCGCTTCACCGACGGCGGGGAGTTCGGTCTCGGCTGCGAAATGGGCATCTCCACCCAGAAGCTCCACGCCCGGGGCCCCATGGGACTGGACGAGCTCAGCACCTACAAGTACGTCGTCACCGGCGACGGGCAGATACGCTGAAAAAAGGCAAGGCCGCCTGACACAAGAAAACACACGGTTTTGCCTGTGTCTATCCGGCTGAAATCGACCGAAAAAACGCCCACATGCGTCAGCATGCGGGTGTTTTTGCAGCCAATTTCAACTCGAATTTACTTTGGCAAAACTGCTTCGCACCGAAAAAGAGCGCGTTTTGTGCAGAGCCGAGACGCGCCGCCGCAGGCATACTGGATGTCTGTCAAGGCGGCGCAACGACGGGGCTGTGCGAAACACGCCTTTTGCGGCGTATGTTTTCTTATGCCAGGCGGCCATGGCCAAGCCGGGAGCCTTCTGCGTCCTTATGCGTTTTCATGGTGCGGCGTCCGCTGCTCCATGGGGATGTAGTGCCCCTGAATGGTGACGGCGCGGTACGCCGGACGCATGATGCGGTGACACGTCACCAGCTCCTCCATGCGGTTGGCGCACCAGCCTGCGATACGGGCGGAGGCGAACAGCGGCGTGAACACGTCCTGCGGGATGCCCAGCATGGTGTACACCAGACCGGAGTACATATCCACGTTGGCGCACATGGGGGTGCTGTCCCGGCGGCGCTCCTGCACCAGCGGGATGCCCAGCTCCTCCACCTTCTGCAGCAGGGTGAAGTCCTCGGCGTAGCCCTTGATCTCCGCCATGTGCTGGGCGTACTTCTTCAGCAGCACCGCGCGGGGGTCGGACATGGTGTATACCGCGTGGCCCAGCCCGTACAGCTTGCCGGAGCGGTCACCCGCCTCCCTGTCCAGCAGCTTCACCAGATAGTCTCGGATCGACCCGTCGTCGCGGGGGTCGACATTCTCCTTGACATAGCGGAACATCTCCATGACCTTGGCGTTGGCGCCGCCGTGGAGCGGGCCCTTCAGGGAGCCGACGGCCCCGGCGATGGCGCTGTAGGTGTCCGTCCCGCTGGAGGACATGGCGCGGCAGACAAAGGTGGAGTTGTTGCCGCCGCCGTGCTCCGCGTGTACCATCAGCATCATATCCAGCAGGTGGGCCTCCTCCTCCGTATAGCTGGTGTCCGGCCGGATCATCCGCAGGAAGTTCTCCGCCGTGGACAGCTCGGGGACAGGGAAGTGGATGTGCAGCGAATCCCCCTGGAAATAGTGGCGCTTCACCGCGTAGGCATTGGCCACGATGGAGGGGAAGCACCCGATAAGCTTCACCGACTGGAGCAGCAGGTTCTCGATGGACGTGTTGTCCGGATCGGGGTCGTAGGAGTACAGGCTCAGCACGCTGCGGGCCAGCTCGTTCATCATATTGCCGCTGGGGTGCCGCATGATCATGCCCTCGGTAAAGCCCTCCGGCAGCTTCCGGGCCTGACTCATGATGCTGTTGAACCGCCCCAGCTCCTCCTGCGTAGGCAGATAGCCCATCAGCAGCAGGTATGCCACCTCCTCAAAGCCGAAGGTGCCGGCCCTGCGGTGAGCCTCCACGATGTCGTTGAGCTCGATACCCCGGTAGTACAGCCGTCCGGGGATAGGCACCCGCTGGCCGTCCTGCAGCAAATAGCCCTGCACGCTGCCCACCTTGGTGACGCCCACCAGCACGCCGGTGCCGTCGCTGTTGCGCAGGCCCTTCTTGACCTCGCCGTGGTAGAACTCGTCGCCGATGGCGTATTCCTCCTGAATGCGGCGGCTCAGCGGCCCCGTGTAGCGCTCCAGAATACCGGTATCCTTTTCGACCATGATGCCTTCCTTTCCCCCGCAGCGTCTGCGGGACGTTCCTTTCATTGGCCCGATTATAGCGCGGCGCCCTGCGTTTTGCAAGATAAAAATTTATAAAATTCATAAATGACGGATAAATTTCTTGTAGATAGGGGAAAACAGGCGAAACAGCAGGACAAAATGCAATAATTATTTTTTTAACTTTCATTTTGGGGCTTGCCAACCGCGAATAATCTGTTATACTGTTACCCATAAAAATGACCCTGTAAAATTTCTCCCAAAAGGAGCGTGACCATATGATCCAGCTGCATCACGGCGGCGTCACCCTGCGGGGCGGCGTTCCCACCCCGGCCAAGTCCGCCGACCCGGCGGGCCGCGAAAAGACCATGGCCTACCGGATCCTCCGCCGCCACGACAGACCGGCGGGGGACGGCCTGCTGCACCTGACCTTCGACAGCCTGATCTCCCACGACATCACCTATGTGGGCGTCATCCAGACCGCCAAGGCCAGCGGTATGACGGAGTTTCCCGTACCGTATGTGCTGACCAACTGCCACAATAGCCTGTGCGCCGTGGGCGGCACCATCAACGAGGACGACCATGTGTTCGGCCTGTCCGCCGCCATCAAGTACGGCGGAGACTATGTCCCCGCTAATCAGGCGGTGATCCACCAGTACGCGCGGGAGATGATGAGCGGCTGCGGCCGCATGATCTTAGGCTCCGACAGCCACACACGCTACGGTGCGCTGGGCACCATGGGCGTGGGGGAGGGCGGCCCGGAGATCGTTAAGCAGCTGCTGCGGAACACCTACGACATCGCCGCGCCGGAGGTCATTCTGGTGTGGCTCACCGGCCAGCCGCCCCGGGGCGTTGGCCCTCACGACGTAGCCATCGCCCTGTGCGGCGCGGTGTATAAAAACGGTTTCGTGAAGAATAAGGTGCTGGAATTCGCCGGGCCCGCCGTGTCCCGCCTGCCCATGGACTACCGCATCGGCGTCGATGTGATGACAACGGAAACGGCCTGCCTCAGCTCCATCTGGGAGACGGACGGCGCCGTGGCGGACTATCTGGCTCTCCATGGCCGTCCGGAGACGTTTACCGCCCTGCGTCCGCAGGACGGCGCGTATTACGATGGCATGATCACCATCGACCTTGACCGCATGGAGCCCATGGCCGCGCTGCCGTTCCACCCCTCCGAGGCGGTGACGCTCCGCGAACTGCTCCACGACCCCGGCGACCACCTGCGGGAGGTGGAGAAGCGCGCCGCTGCCCAGTTCGGCGGCAAGGCGGGCCTGCACCTGACGGATAAGCTGGCAGATGGTAAGCTGGTGGTGGATCAGGGCATCATCGCGGGCTGCGCCGGCGGCATGTACGACAACATCGCCGAAGCTGCCGCCATTCTGAGCGGCCACGATACCGGCAGCGGCTACTTCTCCCTGTCGGTGTACCCGCCCTCTGTCCCCGTGAATCTGGAGCTGATGGAAAACGGCGTCCAGCAGTCGCTGCTGGCCTCCGGCGCACTGTTCAAGCCCTGCTTCTGCGGCCCCTGCTTCGGCGCGGGGGACGTACCTGCCAACAACGGACTGTCCATCCGCCACACCACCCGCAACTTCCCCAACCGGGAGGGCTCCAAGCCTGCCGACGGCCAGCTGGCCGGCGTCATCCTCATGGACGCCCGCTCCATTGCCGCCACCGCGCGGAACCACGGTATTCTAACCTCTGCCGCCGATGTGGACTACACGCCGCCCGCACCGGTACAGCGCCGGTTCGATCGTGCGGTGTACGACCGCCGGGTCTACTTCGGCTTCGGCAGGGCGCAGCCGGACACACCCTTGAAATACGGCCCCAATATTGCCGAGTGGCCCGCTATCCCCGCCCTGTCCGACGATCTTCTTATGCAGGTGGCCTCCGTCCTGCGGGACGAGGTCACTACCACCGATGAGCTGATCCCCTCCGGCGAGACATCCTCCTACCGCTCCAACCCCTTGAAGCTGGCGGAGTTTGCCCTGTCCCGCCGTGACCCGGACTATGTGCCGCGGGCCAAGGCCACGCAGGCGCTGGAGACAGCCCGCGCCGCCGGTACGGCAATGCCGGCGCTGCAAGCGGTGCTGACGGCGCTGCACCTGCCGGAGAGCGCCCTGCCCCGTATGCACATCGGCTCTGTGATCTTCGCCAACAAGCCCGGCGACGGCTCCGCCCGGGAGCAGGCCGCCTCCTGCCAGCGGGTACTGGGGGGCTGCGCCAATATCTGCTACGACTTCGCCACCAAGCGCTACCGCTCCAACTGCGTCAACTGGGGGATGCTGCCCTTTACGCTGGCGGACGGCGCGCCCTTCGACGCCGCCCCTGGGGATTTCATCTTCGTCCCCAATGTCCGGGAGAAGGTAGCGCGAGGCGACGAGGAATTCCCCGCCGTCCTCGTCCATGACGGACAGGCGCAGGCGCTGACACTGTACCTGAAGAACACCAACGCGGAGGAGCGGGAGCTGCTGCTCACCGGCTGCCTGATGAACCACTACGCCGCGCAGAACCGGAGGTAATGATGGAAAAGATCAAGATGCCTGTCCCCATCGCCGAGCTGGACGGCGATGAGATGACCCACATCCTGTGGGGAATGATCAAGGACCAGCTGATAACGCCCTTCGTGGAGCTGAACACCGAGTACTACGACCTGTCCCTGCCCAACCGGGACAGGACGGAGGACGCCGTGACCCGTCAGGCGGCGGAGGCCATCAAGCGCCTGCACATCGGCGTCAAATGCGCCACCATCACCCCCAACTACCAGCGGCAGGAGGAGTACGGCCTCAAGCAGCTGTGGAAGTCCCCCAACGCCACCATCCGCGCGGCGCTGGACGGCACGGTGTTCCGTGCCCCCATCCTCATCTCCCGTGTAAAGCCTGTGGTGACCTGCTGGAAAAAACCCGTCACCATCGCCCGCCATGCCTACGGCGACCTGTATAAGGCGGTGGAGTACCGCGTTCCCGGCCCCGGCAAGGCAGAGCTGGTGTTCACCGACGACCACGGCACGGAGCTGAGCCGCCAGACGGTCTACGACTTCAACGGCCCCGGCGTTCTGCAGGCCATGCACAACCGGGACGACTCCATCCTGTCCTTTGCCCGCTGCTGCTTCGCCTACGCGCTGGATGTGAAGCAGGATGTCTGGTTCTCCTCCAAGGACACCATCTCCAAGGACTACGATCAGACGTTCAAGCTGCTGTTCCAGCGGGTGTTCGACGAGGAGTACCGCGCCGCCTTTGAGCAGGCGGATCTGCATTACCGCTATGCCCTCATCGACGATGTGGCCGCCAAGGTCATCCGCTCCTCCGGCGGTATCATCTGGGCCTGCAAGAACTACGACGGCGATGTGATGAGCGATCTCATTGCCGCCGCCTCCGGCTCACTGCCTATGATGACCAGCGTGCTGGTGTCGCCGGACGGCAATTTCGAGTACGAGGCTGCCCACGGCACCGTCACCGACCACTTCTACCGCTGGCGCAGGGGGGAAAAGGTGTCCACCAACCCGCTGGCGACTATGGCCGCATGGTCCGGCGCCCTGAAAAAGCGGGGCGAGCTGGACGGCAACGCTGCGCTGGTACATTTTGCCGACTGCCTCTATCAGGCGGGACTGGATGTATTCGAGGAGGGGTATCTCTCCGAGGATCTGGCGCCCCTGTGCGACCCGGCGGAGCTGAAGGAGATGCCGGACAACGACCGGCTCATGGCCCTGATCCGCGGCCGTCTGGAGACGCTGCTGGCACAATAACGAAAGGACGGCGGGTTTTCCCGCCGTCCTTTTATGCTCGTTATGCCCGCTTCGTCCCCGCCACCTGATACATCCGCGCATCGGACACGCACACATCCACATCGCAGTAAGGCGCCAGCAGCGCCCGCAGCGCGTCCTCGTGCATCAGACCGTTGGACACCCGGTGGGCCGCGCCGCTGTGATGGCTGTCGATGGCCGCCCGGCTCATGCCGTGAGCCACGGACAGGCGCCCGCCGGGCTTCACCAGTCTGCTCAGCCGTGCGATGAGCCGCGCCGGGTCGGGGAAGTGGGGGAAGGCGTTGTACACCATCACCACATCAAAGGGCTGCGAAAACACGGCCTCCTCCACGTCGCCGCACAGCACCTGCACCCGCGGCTCACCGGCGAATTTCTCCGCCGCGATGCGGGCCATCTCCGGAGAGATGTCGATACCCGTGACGGACGCGCCCCGGGCCAGATAGTCGGGGAACAGCACCCCCGTGCCGCAGGCCACGTCCAGCACCCGCATGCCGGAGCCGACCCCCGCGTTGTCCAGAATGGCTTCGATCACCGGCTCGTGCCGCACCATCCCGGCGTCCCACGCCGGTGCGCACCGGTCAAAAAACGCGATAACCTCCCGCTTGTCGATCATGCCCGCGCCCCCTCTCCGTTTTCTCTATCCTACACGGCGGCGCGCCGCCGCGCAACCCCCGCCGGGGTTTCGGACTTTACGATACGTTTGCATACTGTTTGGATGTTTACGATGTTGGAAG
>OKSC01003764.1_pt1 | contig 10850 bp, 10 predicted proteins | sample 1601161 | NCBI WGS metagenome assembly OKSC01 (sample SAMEA3541552, study PRJEB24748) | human gut metagenome | biome: human gut; feature: human-associated habitat; material: faeces | place: China | collected 2012
TTAAACGCATGCCGCTCATCATCGCTAAAAGCGTTTCGTATTCGTAATCGGGTAATTTCATTGTTTCAATAATTTTATGGTAACGTTCGTAGGCTTCTTCGGTGTGTTGTTTTGCATAAGGATCGACTGTCAGTTCGTTGTGCCGCAAGTTCTGATCTTCATAACTGCCGACTTCGTATTTGGCGTTTTTGTTGTATTTTTTCCAAAGCATTCTGCCGAGATGACGGTAACAGGCAAGGCGGATCGGAAGCGGCTTTCCGAATTTTCCGATACAAAGATCGCCTAATTTTTTACCGAGAAATTTACATAAAAAGCAAATGGCTTCTTCGGCGTAATCGTAGGCTTCCGAATATGGTTTCAGAATGTCGGTGTGGCAGTAAATGTCTTTATACAGGTACGAAGAAAATTTTTTGTGCGCTTTTATGAGTACAGACAGAACGGAAGTCAACGAAACAGCAGAAAAATTATTGCGTTGACGGCAGCTTGTAATGTGAATTTTCGGCATTTTGCCGTTGACTTTCGTTTTTCTCTGTGCTACCCGCTCCCACCGAAAAGGCAATGCTTCTCGCAAAAAATTGAAATTTTCCAAAGCGGAAATCGAAAAGCTGCCCCCGGTTTTACAAAAGCTCTTGGAAAAATGCGGCAGAAACGTAGCTTGCAGAACAACGGAACACGGCTTGTATCAGGCTCGATTTCGCCGAAACGGATACAACGTAGAAGTTGCCGACAAGAATTTTTCCGCGTTGAAAGAAAAGTTCCTGCAAAAATTGATTGCCGCCGATAATAAAAAAAGACAGTCCGAATTTCCGCTTTTTAAAGATTATGCGGAAGATTGGCTGTCCGTGAAAAGACGTGTGGTGAAGGATAGTACATACGACGGTTACGCCTTGCAACTGCGGCGAAAACTGATTCCCGAGTTCGGCGATTTCCCCTTGAATAAAGTGCAAAGATCGGCTGTACAAAATTATTTATTTTCGTTTTCCGACGCGGGGAAACATCGTACGGCACACAAGTTAAAAACTTTGCTTTCGGCTATCTTCGCCACCGCCGCGGAAGATTTTCCAACGCTTTTAAATCCGATGCGCAAAATCGTTTCAGAACGATATTCGTCGAAAAAAGGCAAAGCCTTTACCGTGCAGGAAGAAAGAAAAATCATAGAATTTTGTTCTGCGCGGCAAGAAAAAAACGAATATATGAGCAAGGCTTGCGGCGCGATTTGTGTTTGTGCGCGTCCATTATCGTATTGCATTGCCAAAACAATTTTTCGTCAATAATCGGCGGAATGATATTCGTATACAAAGTTTCGCCCTCGCGAAGTTTTCCCGTATATCTCTCGTTTCGAATCATTCGCGCGAACGCGTTGACTTCAAAATCATCCCCGCACGATTTTTTACGCCTTGCGAATTCATCCATTCTGCAATATCTTTCGCTTTCTCGCCGTTACTATATCTCGTGAACACTTCTTTTATACGTGAAATTGAAGCACTGTGTAATAGTCATCTGCATTCGTGAGCATCGTAATGCCAAGTTCGTTCTCATTTTCAACTTCGATCATTTTTACCATCTCGTCGTTTGCGAACTTATCTTTCGTGCCGATAAACCCGTTGCCAGAAATCGCATCGATATTCATACCCATATACTACTGTTGGATGTGCCGGACTGCATAGGAATCATGCTATTCTCACCGAAATTTACCATACCGTTTTTAATTTTATTCGCCGCCGCACCGCTGGTACGGAACAAACCACTCGAATCATAAAAAATGTTACTGACATTTATCACAATATCCGCATCCGTGGTGGCCATTCCGTGAATAAGCACTGCTTTCACGGATTATATGCCGAGAGTTGCATCAGCAATAGAAAATTTTTCATCTGTTACAGTAACGTCGTATACAATGCTTGCATCCGACTTATTCGTCTGCTTAAATCTTTACTCGTTCAAGCTGTACATACAAACCGTTTGAAAACCATACTTAATATTCACAAAAAGTTGTACTATATTCACTTTTTTTGCAGATTTATTTGTTGTTATATTATAATAATCGCGAATATTCAAAAATTTTTCGGCCTATTATAGCATATTATTTATAAAATATTTATTCAATTACACAACATAATTTTTTTAGCGGCTACCACGCAAATCCGCCAATTTTGCAAAATGGTGAAACACCTCAATTTCTTGTGGTACATACGGTAACCCGTTAAAACGATAAATATCGTGTTGCCATTTCGTCAGATCAAGATTTTCGCCGTTTTGCTGACGAATAAAATAGCCGCCCCAAGGCTCATATGTTTGCGAATAGCCCTGCATAAGTCCCCAATGATATGAACCTATATTTTCCAACCAAAATAACGGCAACAAATGTTCTACATCGTTTCCTTCATAACGATTAAGCCATTCCGTGCAAATGAGTGGTCTCCCGTAACGTTTAAGATTGTCGATCAGTTGCACGGTTTTATCAAACGAGCCATACCAATGAAAAGAAATTACATCCGAAAGTTCCAACGCCCGTAACTCCGCTTCAGTGTAGAGCTTCATATTTTCATCAAACTTCCACACGTCAGCCGTCAGAGGTTGCATTACGTGCTTTTCACGCAAAATCTCACAAAATTTCTCCATTGCCGGTACACTAAGTCCGTCGCGATTGCTGTTTCCTATTTCGTTCCACACGTTCCATATTTGCAACCGATCATCTCGACCGAACTTTTCCGCCAACTCCTCAACCATTTCATAGTACTGCGGTTCTACATCAGGATTATCCAATAACTGATAGCCCGCCTCTCGGTAATCTCCCGCATGCTGTCCGCCTTTGATTCCGCTGTGATATCCCCAATCCACGTGTTGTTCCCCAAAAATTGCCGGTTTCCACCGCGATCTTGCCACAGTACAGTCATTTCCGAGAACAAGCATAACTTTTAGTCACGGTTTGCGATCCTCGATCACGCGCGGAAACGCCGCGTTTCTCGCAAGCACCGCGGGCGCGTTCTGCGTAACTCTCTTTCCTACGGCAGGCGCAAACCACGTTTTTTTAATCAGCATCGTATCGGGCAGCAATTCTTCCGATTCCCTGATTACGCCGCCGGCGAATGCCGGCACTTCACGCTGCCACCGCACCGCCGCTACGCTCTCTTGCAAACGCTCGCCCGCGTATACGTGTTCTTTGCTCGCCGGCGAACGCATAATCCCGTTCGCGCAACCAAGCGAAGCCGCGATATACGGCTCGTCTTCGGCGTTTACTATGCCTTTCGCGCTCTTCAATATATACGAAAGCCGATCGAGCGTGGTGGCTTCGGACATAACGTCGATTACGTCGTATGAACGGAACGCTTCGCTGATTTGTAAAGTTATTCTTTCACGGGAGGAGTCCAGATGCCGCCGCCGTTATTGTCTTTTTTATCGTTGTTATGATCGTTTTTATCTTCATTTTCGTTATTTTTATCGTTGTCTTCGGAAGGCTGCTTTTGATACCAGTTAAGATAATTTTCGCCCTGAGAAGAACACGACGAAAATGCAAACGCCATACCGGAAACAAGCGCGGCGATCACCAATATTTTCGCTAAAAACTTTTTCATGTTTTCACCATTTCCCTTTATGGTTTCTTTTCGTTGCGGGCTGTTAAGGCTGCCGTTTTTTACGCGGCAGCCCCACCGCCAAAACTGATTTTACAGATCAGTTATTCGTAATACTGCAAGTATAGGTTGCCGTAACAGAATCTTTCCAACCGCTCATAATTCCGACCGCAATCTTTGCATTTTCAGCAAAGAACCCGGCAATACCATTTTTGTAAGCATCCGTTAAAGTATCTTTAACCCAAGAATCTGTAAGTGCGCTGATTGTAGAAGTAATTTCTTCGCTTGTAAAAGTAAATCGAAGCGTATTATTTACAAAGAACTTGATGTCTTGTTTTGTCACAACAAACTTAAGTTTGACGCCGTTGACGCCTTGCATGCCGCCTAACCCATAGTAATTATGAGTTGCTTCGCCACTATCTTGAGACAAGCTTACGAGAACTTGCCAGTCTTCGCTTAATCCTATGGCGAGTCTGTAGTTTCCGTCCGTAATACAAATTCCGATTTTCGAGTCACGGTCACTTCTGTTGATATCATTAACCGTAACTTCATACGTAAACGAATTGCTTGTAGCGGTATTCGGGAAGATAATCATCTGATCTTTGCCGCTTACGGTGTACGTGCCGTTTTCGTTTAATTCGGGCGTATTATTGCTCGAAAGCGAACCGTAATTGCCCGCAAGCCACGTGCCGTCTTTCAGCTGAACGTCGGCAATATTTTCGCCGTTTACAACCGTAATTTCTTTCGTTGCGCCGTATTTGCCATTGGCGAATACAAGCGTGTGCGTGCCTTCCGCAATCGAAACGGTATACGAACCGTTTTCCTGCACGGAAATAGGCGTGGAAATGCCGTCTACCGTCAGCGAAGTAGCCGTAAGATCAACGCCATCGGCAGCCGAAATCGTGCCCGAAACGGCATAGTGATTTATTATGGAGCAAGTATATTTCACCTTCGCGCTTTGATTTGATACCGCAGCCACGCCGCAAGCAACTTCCACGTTTTCGCCGAAGAAACCCGCAAATTTGTTTTTATCAAGTTTATCTTCTGCCGTAACATTCGTATTCCTGCTTGCGATACCGCCTACAATCCCCGTAGAATCCGCCGATATCATCAACTCGTTATTTACGTAAAAGTCGATTGAGTTTTTCGTGCGTACTATCTTTAACGTTGGCGCTGTCCACGTTCTATCTGCCCAATACCCTGTGGAATGAGTATGCCACGCCGAATCTGCCACTGCGGTATGTGCGTAGACTACAACCTGTCCCCATTTTCTTACGGCAAAGGAAAGAACATTCGTACCATTAGTGATTGCAAGTCCCGGTGTGCGTTCATCGCCGTCGACTTCGGTAATTTCAGTATTTGCCGTAAACGTAAAGTCGCCTTCCGTTGCGGTATTGGGGAACAATACCCCATACGTTTTTCCCGTCACGGTAATCACGCCGTCTAACATAGCGTTTTTATCGCTCGACGTTACAGTCGTTTTCGTATTTTTATAATCGCCTGCCACCCAGGTATTCTTTTTGAGCGTTGCGTTGATCGCTTCGGTGGTTGCGCTTACTTCTACGCCGTCCGCATACGCGATATACCCTTCGGTTTCGAATACGAAATCGTGTTTACCTGCGGGAAGTTGTACGCTGAAACTGCCGCTTTCGCTCACCGTCGCGCCCGTATCTTCGCCGTTTGCATACACTTTCACTTTCGTTAAATCGATACCGTCCGCGCAGGAAATCGTACCGGTTACGTCGAATTTTTCAAGCTCATAGTAAATCTTCATCGAGCCGGTGGCGTAATCGGCGGCTTTGATTTCCTGTGTTTTCGCTTCGTCCCAATACCACTTTTCCACAGCCACGCCGCCCACCGTTTCGGGCAGTTTTGTATCGAATTTATCGCCGTAATACAAGCCGCCGATTTTCTCGTTTTCGCCCGTGCCGTAAGTAAGCGTATATTCGCCCATGTATTCTTTTAATTGCGTATCGTACGCGCCGCCTTGCATACCGATATTTTTCCACGCCACGTATGCCATAGAAGCTTTCACTTCTTCGGTGTAGTACACGTTTGTGCCGTCGTCGATATACCCGCGCGCCACAAGCGTTCTGTTTTCCTGTCCTGCGGGAATCAGCGTTGCGTCGAGATAGGCATACGAAGTATAGCTGCCGTTCTCTTGTTTTTCCCACTTCACGTCTACTTTCGAAGCGATTTCGTTATCTTTCGTCAGCTCGGAAAGATTGTTTTTTCTGTACAAATCGTAGGGCAAAACCACTACGCCCGCCGTATGAGCTTCGTCGGCGTATGCCGCCTGCGCCGCATCGAGATTGAGTACAAAACGCATTTGTTTTGCGATACTCTCGCCCGCGCCTGCAATATACACGGAAGCACCCGGGCAAGTGAAGCCGTTAAGCAAATCCAAAGCGCTTTCCTGACCTTCCGCCACGGCTTTATGATTGCCAAGCGTGGCGATACCGCCGAACGCGCCGCCGAGCAGCACGGCAACAGCCGCACCCGCTAAAATGTTTCTGGTTTTGGTTTTCATAATTTTTTCCTCCTTTCTTAAATTTCCTTTCCCTGAATGTAGGTATTGTCGCGATTTTCCTCCCAATTTCCCCATTCACCCCACGTCAATTTCGCGTTGCCATCGCTTGTGCGGACGATCTCGCGATCGTCCGAGAATTGCCTGAAAGTCGCTTGCGGACTTTCGTACCGTTTTTTGTTACTTCTCATTGCATCTTTCCTCCGTTTAAAAGTTTATTTTTTGCAAGCCGCCCGAACAATTGCTTTTTCCGGCGGCTCGTTTCGTGCCGTGATATTTTTACGCGGATATTGCCGCGCCCCAAACGCCGCCGCGATCAGTCGATTTTCGTGCCGTCGCGATCGGGGGTGAAATCGCCCCACTTGCCGTCCCAGATCAATCCGCCGGAATTTTTATCGAATTTTGTGAAGTCGATCGCAAATTCCGCCCGAATGGCTTTCTGACAGTACGCGCGGACGCCGATTGCCGTTTCGCTTTCGTACATAAACATTTTTTGCAGGTCGGCGTCGATTGCGGCTTTGCTCGCTTCGCCCCAGCCGATCTTCGAGCCTTCGGCAAGGTGCAAGCCTGCCCCATCGAGCCACGCGCGCGGCGTGCCGACGCCGTTTTCGGAAACTTCGCCGATCACAATCGAATTATTGTTCTTTCTCACGCGGAACGTAAACTTACCCGATCCGTCCGTTGCGCCCGCGGCGGGTTGACGTATCGTAATGCCGCTCTTAAATCCCGTGAGCAGAAGCTCTCTGCCGGGAACGGAATTGGTAGCGCCGCTGCCGGTGGCGATCATCACGCCCCAATTTTCGAGATTAACTTTCAAAATCACCGTGTATTTGCCGTTGGTGATTAAAATGCCCGCGAGATCGTTTTTCACGGCGTTCGTGATGTCGATCGTTACGTCCGCCTGCCAATCTGTGCCTTTCATGTGCTTGTAGTACTGCGTAACGCCGCGATTTTCCACGTAGTAATTGCCGGTGGTTTCGTTGTAATCGAGCGTGCCGCTGCCCGTAAGTTTCTTACCGTTTACCTGCACGTTGCCCCACGCGTTTTCGCTCACACCGATCACCTTCGTAAAGCTCTTCGTGGTTGCCACGCTCTCTTCTTTGCCGTTGATATCGGTGGAGGTTACGGTGTCGTTCAGCGTAAATTCGGCTTCGCTTTCGTGATAGCCGGAAAACGTTGTAACTAAACGATAATTGCCGTTGGTTTCAATCGCCCTGCCGTCCACTTCGTAGCTGCCTTCTTTGGGGAGATACACGATCACATAGCCCGAATCGTTGGGGATACCCTGATAGAACAGGTGTTTTTCGCTGCCGTAGATTTTATACGTGCCGTCTTTTACAAGCTCGCCGTTTTTATCTTTGTATGCAACCGTCGTGCGCACAAGATCGGCTCTGTTAAACGCTTTGAATGTTGCGGTAAACGTTACGTCGCCCGTCGGCGTGAAGGTGTATTCGCATTCGTCGTTCATCGCCGCCGTGATTTCGTCGTATTTATCCTCGCCGTTCATGCCGATTTGCGTCAGCACGCCACGGGAGGCGGGAACGAACGAAACGGTAACTTCTTCGCCTTTCGGCACTGCGTACGCGCTGCCCGTAACGTTTCCGTAAGTGCTTGCCCCGGGAACGCTTACGAAATACATATATTTGGAAAGTTCCGCTTTGAGTTCGCTTTCCTTTCCCTCGAAATTTTCGTATTTATAATCGAGAATTTCCACGCCCTGCGAGGTGTAAATGCCGCAATATACTTTATCCTGCAAGTCCTGAATACGCTCGCTTTTCCAGTACGTGTCGCCGTAGAAATAATAGAACATATCGCCCTGCTTGATCACGCGGAAGGTAACGGAATCACCGTCGATTCCCGTAGCGATATTGCCGCCCGAAATGCCGATTTTATTCTGCCAGTGAAACGAATCGATCTGGCGGCAGGTTTGCAGTTGCAGCGTAGCGGGCGCGCCGCTTGCCACGGAAGAATACACCGAATAATCCGCGTTGGAATTTTCGGTGATCAACCCGAATCTGCCGTATACTTTATCGCCGCGAATCTTAATCTCCGAGCCGTCCGAGGTTTTATCGAGTGGTTTTAATTCGGCTTCGAACATAAAATCTTTCGCGTACGCGTTTTTCAGCCAGATAATCTGCGTTCTGCCCGCGGTGGTGTATAAATTGCCGTTTTCGTTTTTCGTCCAACGGTCGGTTGCCGTCACGCCGTTTTCCACACTGCCGAAATCTTCACCCCGTATTTCTCCCGCGTAGCCGTCTTTATTAAACCGGAAATACGTTTCTTCGCGCCACAGACACGTGCCGAGCACTTCGGTGGATTCCCCGCTGTAATTCACGTACATCTGAATATCTTCGGGGTAGCCGTTTTCGCTGAGTTCCGCCTCGGTATAATACAAGTCTTTCCACGTGAGAAAAAGCTCCGCCGTCATCGTACATTCCGTTTCCGTATTCAGCTCGCCCTCTACGTGCGCCTTGTAATAGTACGGCACGCGGTTTTTCGAGCGGCAGTAGTACGGATCGAGCTGGAACTGAAAACACCGCCCTTCGTGATAAGCAAGCGTTTGAATATCGTAAGTTTCCGTACCCGTTTTGCAAAGATATATGTTAAACGCAGAACGGTTTGTAAACCGCATGCGATACGACATTTTCGGGTCGGTGGCTTTCACCGCGATATACACGCCCTTTTTCGTGAAATGCGTGGTGGCTTCCCATTCTTTGCCTTTCACCGACTGAGAGAGATAGTTTTTATTCTGCCAAGCCGCTTCGTTTAAAATGCCGTCAATTTTCATATCTTCGTCCGGCGTGCCGGCAAACGGCTTATTGAACGCGTATTCGTACGGCTCGCTTTCCGCCGCGCTTGTGTCCTTTTCGGCGCAGCCTGCCGCCCCGCATGCGAACGCTGCGGAAAAAAGCGCGGCTGCCAACAAGAGTTTCGTTTTTGTTTTCATCGTTTTTCCCCTTTTTATTTGCCGAGTACCACGATTTCGGAAATTTTCAACTCTCCTTGATCGTTGTACAAATCGCTTTTCTGTACGAAAATCGTAATGCTGTTCACCTTGATTTCGTTGAAAGTAGCCACCGCCGCGCTGCCCGGCTGCAAATTGCCCATGCCCGTTACGTATGCCGCCGCGTTGTACGGCAGATTTTTTATGTAACATTTCGTTTCGCCGCCCGTATGCCACAAAGGCGTTTCCGCCAGATTAAACTGTATCAGCGAAATATTTTTAAACGCGTTGTTCGTGGAATACGAGTTGTACACAAGCACACCGCGCACCGTAACGGGCGTATCGAACGTGAGCGTGATTTTCGTGGTTTTATCTTTCTTTTCCGCCCGGAACTCTCTATCCGCGAACTCGCCGCGCGTTACCCGCATGCCGTCGTTTAAATATTTCAGGGTATCGCCTCTGCCGTTTTTCGCCGTAATTTTCGCCTGTTTCGCCACGTTTTTATAGCCCGTTGCCGCTTCCGTTTTCGGCTGCAACGAAGTAGTCGGTCCGTTTGCGATCGGCATATAAATGCCCGTGTTTTCCATATATTGCATCGAGCAGGAAGAAAGCGCGTAAAGCCGTCCCTGATCGAGTCCGCCGAACGGCGTTTGTCTCTGCCAGTGCGCGATCCATATCTCTTCGCCGACTTCCACAAACGATACGTGTCCGAGATTGCTCATGAAATCATTCACCGAAGGATCTACGCCTAAAATATACGCGCCATCCTCTACGTTCGGCTTGATAAACCCTTCAAGCGGATGATAACTATACGCCGCTTTGCAATCATAGTCGCCCGACGTGCGGTCTACGCCGCCCATCGCGTACGAACACACATACACGGTTTTGCCGTCTTTGTCTTTCGTCTGAATCATGTTCGGCGCTTCCACAAGGTTGAATTCGTTCTGCCCGTCGTCGCTTTCCGTGCCGTCTTCATACGTTGTATAGCTCGCCCAGCTTCTGCCAAGGTGCCGCGGCTTATCCGGATCGAACACGCCTTTCGCGGGATCGCCCGTGTATTCCGTGCGCACAAACTTTTTTCCGAGCGACGCGTTTTTATTGCCGAGCATTTCCGTGCCGGTAAAACTTGAAGTATACGTGCCGCGCATCATACACGTAAGCGTGGTGTAATCGGGCGATACCATATCCTTCATTTTCACGCCCCACACGGTATGCCCGCCCGGGTTTTTTGCGGACATGTGCCGGCAGAAATACAGATACAGATCGCCGTTTGTATCGAAGAAAGGCGATACGTCGATAATCGAGAAAATCTCGTCGCGCTCTTCGAAATCGGTGGAAGCTTTAAATTTGTCGGTATAAAACAGCTCGTCGCACTCTTCGTCGAGCAAAATCGTGGGATTGATTTCACCGAGAACGTACCCGTTCAGGTTTTTCTTATCCGCGCCGCCGTACATATTCTCGCTCGTACACGGCAAAAACGGTCCGCACGGACTATCCGATACCGCCACGCCGATATAAAAGCGCGAATTCAACGCCGTATCGCTCGTATATCTCGCGCCCGCACGCCGCAATTCAACGTCGTTCACCTTGCTCGCCGCCGTGTAGTAAAGATAGTACTTGCCGTCTTTTGGGTTGCGGATACATTCCGGCGCGTACATGTTGCTTGATACCCAGGTATCCGCGCCAAGCTTCAGCGAATAGCAGTTATCCACCGCGCCGCACATTTCCCAGTCCACCATATCCCGCGAACGCGAAGTAAGCACGTAGGGATAGTACGCCGCTTCGCCGTTCTCTTTCGTGGGATTTT
>OKSC01003765.1_pt1 | contig 10847 bp, 14 predicted proteins | sample 1601161 | NCBI WGS metagenome assembly OKSC01 (sample SAMEA3541552, study PRJEB24748) | human gut metagenome | biome: human gut; feature: human-associated habitat; material: faeces | place: China | collected 2012
AAACAGCCGGATGACCAGCCAGAGGAGAAACACGGCGGCAACGACGATCAGAATGTCTGTGAGTGATTGCGGCATAAGAAACCCATCCTATTGTGTCAGATTTTTCAGATCATGCACGGCGCAGTTATACTTTGCGCGCAGCGCATTGATCTCGTAGATGCACGCCTCCATCAGCAGGGGATCGGTGACGTTGTCAAACTCGTTGTAGGCCTGCTCGAGCGCGCGGCGCACGCCGAGCATCTCGGTGCGCACACGCTGCACCTCCGCACGATGCGCCCGCTGCTGCTTTCTCAGTCCGGACATGGAAAAGCCTCCGTTCGCTTTTCTGTGTATTCTATGCCGGCAGCGGCGGTTTTAGTCACGGCGCAGCGAAATTCCGCGTGCATAGCGCCGCGCCTGCGGGCACATACTGAGACCGGACGTGAGATCCGCCGCGCGGCGCAGCAACGCAGACCCGCGAAGGCAGACCCGGTACACAGACCGCGGCGCAGCCTCCGCACCCCTGCAGGCAGCCTGCAGGCCGCTGTGCGCGCGGGGACGTGCAGCTCCGGCTCTCCGGAGGGCCGTTCGGCACGGAGCGCGTCAAGTGCCGGAGCGGCGGGCTCGGTCCCGGAGACTCCGGGGCGGCGGGGAGCGCAGCGGCAAAGTACGCCGCAACGGCGGTATGTATGGACGTGCTTCTGTCCGTTGCGCGGAGCGTTCTCGTTCCGTGCGTGTGCGGATATGCTGCTCTGTCCGTTGCCGACGCCGCTGTAGGAAATGAAATATTGAAAACCGCAAAGAAGATCATGAAAACGGTCTGCACCGCTCTTTTGAGCGCCGTATGCGTGGCGTTTACCGCGTGGCTATCGCTCACCGGCGTCGTTACCGGTACGGCGGACGCGCTCGCCGCGCGGGTGACGAAAACGGCGGTTTCCGCGGCGCTTCCGGTCGTCGGGAGCATTTTGTCGGACGCAGCCTCAACGCTCGCAGCCGCGGCCGGGACGCTCAAAGCAACGATCGGGATCTTCGGGCTGCTTGCGGTGGCGGCGATCTGCCTGCCGCCCGTTTTGACGCTCGGCGTGCGGTTTTTCGTTTATAAGCTGACGGCCGCTGTGTGCGAGTGTGTGGCGGACAAGCGGTTTTCAGAGCTTATATCGAATCTTGGCACGGCGTTTGCGCTGCTGCTTGCGATAAACGGCGCAGGGGCGATGATGCTCTTCCTCTCCCTTTATTCTCTGATACAGACGGTGGTGTAAACGCATGACGGAATGGCTGTTTTCGTGGATCCGTTCACTGGTCGCGGCGTCGCTTCTCTCCGCGCTGGCTCTCCAGCTCACGCCGGAGGGGAGCGTAAAGCGTGTAACACGCTTTACCTGCGGCATTCTCCTTGCGTGTACGCTCCTGTCGCCCGTGCTGCGGACGGACGAGACATCGTTCTCGCTCGCGCTAAACGACTACCGGCGGACCGTTGCCGAGCTGACGGATGATCTGAAGGAGCAGGAAAATCAGCTGCTGCGAACATACATAGAACAGAAGACCGCGGCATACATATTGGACGAGGCACGATCCATAGGGATGCCGGAACCGTCGGTTTCGGTGAAGGTGAAATGGGGGGATGAGAGCTGGGTGCCCTGTGAAGTTACGATACGCGGAGAGATTACCGCCGAACAGCGATACCGCCTGAGCGCTTATCTTGCCGCGGAGCTGGGCATTCCGGCGGAAAGGCAGCACTGGACCGATGAGTGAGCGGAAATCTTTGTTAAGCGCTATGCTGCAAAAGAAAAGCGTGCTGATCGTTCTGCTTGCCGCGGGGCTGCTGCTTCTGCTCTGGCCCAGATCGTCCGGCAGCGGCTCAGCAGGAAAGAACGAGGATGTGTCAACTACAGAGGAAAAGCGGCTCTGTGCGGTGCTCTCAAAAATCGATGGCGTCGGAGAGGTGTACGCGCTGCTCTCCGAAGAGCCAAACCGCCGAGGCGAGTATACCGGGGCGGTAGTCGTCTGTTCCGGCGCAAGGTCATCGGATATACGGCTCCGCGTAATACAGGCCGTGAGCGCCTTCACCGGACTCGGCAGCAACCGGATCATTGTGGAAGAATTGATATCTTAGGAGGATGATTATATGAAGACGGTAAATCTGCGTCCCCATCTCAAGCGAAACATTCTCATTGCAGCGGTGCTGCTGCTCGTGTGCGCGGCGGCATTCCTCAACTGGTCGTACAACCAGCGCTGGGGCGACGGCAACAGCGCCATGGCCGACGCGGAGGACGAAATGACGACCGCTGTAAACGCCGCGGACGGCGCGCCGGAGGAAACCGTATCCGCAGCGCTCCCCGCGTCCGTGTCCGGGTATTTCTCGGAAGCGCGGCTCACACGCCAGCAGTCAAGAGATCAGGCGCTTTCGCTGCTTGAAACGGCGGCCTGTGCCGAGTCCGCTTCGCAGGATGTCATCGACAGCGCCATGAACGAGATCACCGTTATGGCGAACTGGTCTCTGCTGGAAAGCAAGATCGAAAACGAGCTTCTTGCCAAAGATTTTGCCGACTGTGTGGTGTATCTCTCCTCGCAGGGCTGCACGGTCGCAGTCCCGTCCGGTGCGGACGGCCTGACCGAAACGCAGGTCGCCCAGATCACCGATGCCGTTCTCTCTAACACCGAGATGACGGCCGCTGCGATCAATGTGATCGAGGTGAGGAACTGAAAAAAGCGCGGAGGGAAGATCCCTTCGCGCTTTTTCTATGGGGAATGATTACTTCATGCCGTTTTCGTAGGCCTCGATCATTTTCTTGACCATCTGGCCGCCGATGCTGCCGGCCTGGCGGGAGGTAAGCTCGCCGTTATAGCCATTCGTAAGGTTCACACCGACCTGGCTGGCAGCCTCCATCTTAAAGCGATCCATCGCTTCGCGGGCCTGAGGATTGACAAGATGATTGCTCTTGTTGGTAGACATCTGATTGCAACTCCTTTCTCTCGAATCGAACACGTTTTTGCTGTGTCCGAGCCTATTTTGGCCTTGACAGCCGCGGTTATGCGAAAGAAAGAAATGTAATATTTGACAGTCTCAAAGCTCTTCGGCGGATAATATGCCGCGGAGAATAGCATCAATGTTGCTCCGATATTCGAGAAGCGTTTTCTCCCATGCGGAAAGACAGTGCCGCCCCTCGTCCGTGATGGAGTAAACGCGTCTCGGCTTGCTGGCAGATTCGGTGTCCCAGTAGGATGTGACAAGTCCGGCCGTCTCCATCCGTTTAAGCGTGCGGTACAGTCCGGCCGGGTCAAGTCCGTTGCCGGAGACCATACCGCTTTTTTCCAGATCGCTGATCATTTGAAACCCGTGGCTGCTGCCGCGCTGCAGAACGACCAGTATGGCAGGCTGAAGAAATTTATCGAGATAGGAGCCCCGACAGGCACACTTTTCCAAACACGCATCCATAAAATGACGCCCCTTTTCCGCATGTATTTGTTCCGTTAAAATCATAGCGCAAACAACGCAGGAAAGTCAATATGCCTCGCCCGTGTGCTGCACTGCGGGTTGGCCCGGCTAGAGAATCTTTGCGGATTTTTCCTAATATTGTCCAAAATCTTTCTATTTTATCAATTACTGCATATGTTATACTTTGTCCGAAAATGAAACAGAAACATCAATGTATATTAACGCTTCGGCAGCATCTGTTTGTCTGTGTTAACTAGCTCAGACGATCCGGCGTTAAAAGACGGAGATACACACGGTTTTATTTTTAATTCATGCAAAGGAGAACAGATCATGACTCCCAAAGAATTACTGCTGGCAACGCTTAAGTGTAAGCCGACGCCGCGCCCCGCATGGATCCCGTTTGCCGGCGCTTATGCCTCCCGTCTGAAAGGCTATACCGCGACGGAGATGTTCCAGAGCGCCGATAAGCTGACGGAATGCCTTCTCGAGGTCAACCGCATGTTCAAGCCGGACGGCGAGTGCTGCATTTTCGATCTTCAGATCGAAGCGGAAGTCCTTGGCTGCGACCTGATGTGGGCGGATGACGGCCCTCCCAGCGTTGCATCCCATCCTCTGGCTACCGAAATGGGAGATACTCCCGTTGTCCCCTGCGAATGCACGCTCCCCGGCCCGAACGACGGACGTATCCCGCTCGTGTGCGAAGCCATGCGCCGTGTCAAGAAAGAAATCGGCGATACCACCGCTCTGTACGGCCTGATCACCGGCCCGTTTACGCTGGCATCGCATCTGCGCGGCACCGACATTTTCCTCGACATGCTTCTGGACGACCAGTTTGTCCATGACCTGCTTGACTACTGCTACAAGGCCGCGTGCAAGATGGCGGAATACTTCATCGACGCCGGTATGGACGTTATCGCTGTTGTTGACCCGCTGATTTCTCAGATCTCCACCGAGCACTTTGAAGAGTTCTGCTCCGAGCCGTTCACAAAGCTCTTCGACCACATTCGTGAAAAGGGCGCTTACTCCTCGTTCTTCGTGTGCGGCGATGCCACGAGAAACATCGAAGTCATGTGCAAGACCGGCTGCGACTCCATTTCAGTCGACGAGAACGTCAACTTCAAGCCCGCAAAAGAGATCTGCGACAAGTACAGCGTAGCTTTCGGCGGCAACATCCCGCTTACGACCATCATGCTTCATGGCACGCAGATGGACAACATGAAGTACTGCGTTGACCTGATCGACAGCATCGAGAACAAGAACGGTCTCATCGTTGCCACCGGCTGCGATATGCCGTACGGCGTACCGTTTGAAAACACGATCGGCTGCATGCAGGCAGTGCTGCAGACGGACGAGGTCCGCGAAATGGTCAAGGACTATGTTGCGGAAGACGATAACGACATCGAAGTTGAGCTGCCCGACTATGAGCATCTCACCAAGCCCTTGGTGGAAGCCTTTACGCTTGACCCCGCCACCTGTGCCGCCTGCACCTACATGGTCGCGGCCACGGATGAGGCGAAGCGGACTTTCGGCGACGCCATCGATTATAACGTTTATAAGTATACCGTCAAGGAAGACATTGCCCGCATGAAAAAGATGGGCGTTCCCAATCTGCCGTCCGTTTACATCAACGGCAAGATGAAGTTCCGTTCCATTATCCCCTCCAAGGATGAACTGGAGGCTGCGATCCGCGAAGTCATGTAAACAAGCGCGGCCGTCCGGAGCGGAAACGCTCCGGACGGTCACCCCGCGGGCTGTGCTTGTTTTTTTTTACATATTTAGTAGACCACGTCCAATATAGGACGAAGCCAATATGAACGAATTTTGAGGTGATAAACATGCCGATGCTTCCTGATCCGGCGCATATGGACATCATCGATAAGGCGTGCATTTCTGCCTTTGAAGCGGAAGAGCCGGTCGGCGTATTTTCGCTTTGCGAAAATATTATGGACGATCCGAAGCTCCCCATGCATTGCCCGTATCACCATTATCTGATCCCTGCCGTATTGCTCACGGTCGCCGGCAAAATAAGCGGCGAAACGGCAGAAATGCTGCAGAAACGGCTCAAAACGGCGCGGGAGCGCGCCGGAACGGTGCCAGGAGGCTGCTGCGGACAGTTCGGCTGCTGCGGCGCCGCTGTGGGCGCCGGAATTTTTGCCTGCGTTTGGCAGGGCTCAACGCCGCTCTCCAAAACCGGCTGGGCGGCAGGGAATGAGATGACCGCCCGCTGCCTCTCTGCGATCGCTTCGGTGGAAGGCCCCCGCTGCTGTAAAAGAGTGACGTATCTTACACTCTTGGCGGCGCTTCCCGCAGCAAAGGAGCTTCTCGGTCTCGATCTCGGCGAGATACCGGAGCACACCTGCCATCATTTCAGCCAAAGCCGGGAATGCCGGGGAACCGCCTGCCCGTTCTTCCCAAAAAAGAAAAAAGCGGAATAATTAACGGAGGATAAAACCATGAAAAAAACCATTGCACTGCTGCTCGCCGCCATTTTGCTCCTGTCTCTCGCTGCCTGCGGACAGACCACGCAGCCCGCTGAACCCGCGGCAACCGAAGTTCCTGCGGAAGCTCCTGCCGAGGTGGAATCGTCTGCGGAACCGGATAATTCCAATGTTGATTATTCTCTGCGCGTTGCGCAGATGGGCACCAGCATTAAGGCGGCCATGGTCGTTCTTGCCAACGAAATGGGCTACTATGCCGAGGAAGGTCTTGATGTCACGTTTGAGCCGATCAACAACCTGAACGACGGCATCACCGCCATTCTGGGCGGCAGTCTCGACATTCTTCTGTTCGGCGTGATCTCCACCTGCACCTTCGTTGCGCAGGGCGCCGATCTCACCGTCATCGGCGGCACGATCGCCGAGGGCAGCGAGTGCGTTATGACGCCGGAAAATGCCGCGACCTATACCGACGGCGATTTGACCTGGTTTGCCGGCAAGACCGTCGCCTGCGTCCGTCCGGAAACCGGCCATATGATTATGATGCAGAAGATCGCGCAGGCCGGTGTTGATATGACGACCGTGAAGTTTGTGGAGCTTGACGGTTTCCAGTCTGTTGTTGAAGCTGTGCTCAAGGGCGAGGCGGACGCTGGCTTCGTGAACAGTGGCTTCGGCCAGAACGCCAAGACGCAGGGCCTTGAAGTGCCGTTCCTCGTCGGTGAATATGCGCCGAACGCTGTCTGCTGCCGCCAGACCGCGCTCAAGAGCAATGTGGAAGCGAACCGTGACGCCTACGTCCGTTTTGAGATCGCCAATCTGCGCGCCATGATGCTCATGCTGACCGACAAGGAGACGACCATTGCCAAACTGGTCGAGTTCTCCGGTCTTGATGAGCAGTATGTTTACAACTGCATTTACGACGGCGTTATGAAGATCTCCATGGATCCCTCCGCCAACCGCGTGCAGGAGTTCTATGAGATCATGCAGGCAAACGGCGATATTGCCGCCGATTCCGAGTACGACATGACCGACCATGTAGATTCCGGCATTTATTACGATGCTTTGACTACCGTTATGGAACGTTATCCCGATTTCGACGGGTGGACGGCCATGATGGAGGCCTACGAGGAAAATAACCTCTGATATGGGCGGCATTGAAGTCAAAGATCTGGTTTTCACTTACCCCGGGACGTCTTCCGAGACGCTCCGGGGCGTGGATCTCTCTGTCGGCGAGGGAGAATTCCTTTCGCTCATCGGGCCCTCGGGCTGCGGAAAGTCCACGCTCCTTCGGCTGCTCGCCGGATTGGAACGGCCGGAGAGCGGCAGTCTTTTCTGCGGCGGTGTTCCGATAACCGGCCCCGGCAGCGACCGCGGCGTCGTCTTCCAGAGCCCCGCCCTGTTTCCATGGATGACGGCGCGGGATAATGTATCCTTTGCCATCCGAAAAAGCGACCATTCGCTCTCCAGGGCCGAAGCGCGCTCCCGCGCTGAGGAGGCGCTGTGCCGTGTTGGGCTTGCCGATTCCATGAGCATGCTGCCAAACCAGCTTTCCGGCGGCATGCAGCAGCGCGTTGCTATTGCAAGAGTGCTCGGTATGGGCTGTCCTACGCTGCTGTTGGACGAGCCGTTTTCTGCGCTGGACCCCAAAAACCGCTTCGCTCTCCAGGAGCTTTTGCTCAAGCTCTGGGAAGAGGACAGAAAAACGGTCCTGTTCGTGACACATGATATGGACGAGGCGATCCTGCTTGGCGACCGCGTAGCATTTATGGAGCTGGGACGGATCGTCCTCCGGCACAAGATCCCGTTTTCACGGCCCCGCCAGCGGGAAACGCTGCTTATTTCCAGCGAGTGCTGCGCGCTGCGGCGGGATATGATCTCGCTCTTCTATAAGTGGGGCGAGGCGGCGGAGGTGAACCCATGACGAAGCGCGAAGCAAAAAGGCGCCCGATTCTCGCCGTTCACATTCTGTTCGCCGCGCTGATGCTCTCCATGTATCTGCCGGGAAACGCCAAGGTCAAGGCAAGCCCCGTGTGTATGACCGTGGCGTGCGTTCTCATCGAGCTTGCTGTGATCTATCAGCTGATTCGTCGGAAAAAAGCTCGTACCGCCGGAGATATCGGCGCGATCGTCTTTTTTGTTCTGCTGTTCTGGCAGGTGTATACAACGCGCCTTGGCCGCGGACATATCATCCTCGTGCCGACGCCGGAAGCCGTTTTCTCGGTCTTCTATACCATGCGCGAGCGAATGATCCTTGGCGTATTCTCCTCGCTCTCGCTGCTTCTTATCGGCTTCGGCGTGTCGCTGCCGCTCGGCGTGGCTCTCGGGCTGATCGCCGGTTGGAACTCTCGTCTGCGCGATACCGTCGTGCCGATCGCACGCGTGCTGTCGCCAATACCGGCCATCATCTATGCGCCGTATCTTATCGCGATCATGCCGTCGTTCCGCTCGGCCTCCGCCATGGTTTTGATCATCGGTATTTTCTGGCCGACGTTTCTGCAGATGGTAGCGCGCGTCGGCGCGCTGGATCAGCGCATTCTCGACAGCGCCAGAGTATTGGGTCTGAAACAGCGAGAGCTGTTATGGGAGGTGCTCCTGCCGTGGGTCATGCCCGGTATACTCACCGGACTGCGCGGCTCGCTTTCCTCGGCCTTTATGCTGCTGACGCTCGCTGAAATGATGGGGGCGCACAGCGGTCTCGGCTATTTCATCCGTAACTTTGCCGATTACGCAAACTATACCAACGTTCTTGCGGGCATCCTGCTCGTGGCGCTGGTCATCACGCTGCTCAACCGCGCGGTAACGGCGCTTGAAACACGTCTTGTGCGGTGGCACTGAAAAGGGGACTGTTATCATGTCAAAGCTGTATCTTATCACCGGATTTCTCGGGGCGGGGAAGACGACGTTCCTGCACCAGTTTGTACGTCTGTTTCCGGACCGGCGCACAGCCATCGTCGTCAACGAGTTCGGCAAACAGGGCGTAGACGGAACACTGCTGGAGGATCTCGATATCAAGATGGAAGAGATCAACAACGGTTCCATTTTCTGCGCCTGTAAGATCGAACAGTTTGAGGACGCGCTTCTCCGTCTGCAGAAGGAGAATTTTGACGTGATCTTTGTGGAAGCCTCCGGTCTGTCCGACCCGACCGCCGTCGGTACCATCCTCCGGCAGCGGGATAAATTTCCCGATTTGGAATACGCGGGAGCGATCTGCCTTGTGGACGGCGCACGGTTTATGACCGTTTATAAGACCGCCCGCGTCTGCCGTATGCAGCTTGCCATCAGCGATATGATCATCATCAACAAGTGCGACATCGCCTCCTGCGAGCAGCTGGATGAGATCAATACCATCGTCCGCGCGCAGAAGCCGAACCGCCCGACCTTTGAGACAACGTTTGGCCGGATCCGACCGGAATGGTTGACGGCGATGGAAGAGCAGCCCGCCGAGGATCCTGCAGACGGACAGGTCCACACGAGAGATATCACGCTCCGCAAGCTTCTGCTGCACGTTTCGGGCTTCAGCAAAAAGGACCTGACGTCCTTTCTTCGGATGTTTGCCGAGGAAACGTATCGGATCAAGGGCTTTGCAAGCACGCCGGAGGGACGGTTTGTGGTTGACTGCGTCGGCCCTATGGTCGAGCTCAGGGAATTTGAAAACGCTCCGGCCGGGGAGGAAAATACGCTTGTCGTCCTCTTCGGCAACGGGCTTCCGGCACAGCGCGCAATCAAGGAAGCCATCAGCTGGTTTCCAAACGCGGAAGTGACCATAGAATAAAAAAGCGGACTCCGATAAACACACACCCCGCCTGCCGAACGGTCGATGCCGTCGGACAGGCGGGGTGTAAAATTATTTTATGAAAACAGGAGGCTTCGCAGCGCTGCAACGCTGTCTGCGATGGCATCGGTTCCTTCGGCCTCCAGCTCTTCGCGGCTGCCGTAGCCGTAAAGCACGCCGATCACGTCGAGCCCCGCAAGATGCGCGCCGATGACGTCATGCTCGCGGTCGCCGACCATCACAGCGCGGGAAAGATCGTCGCAGCCAGCCGCTTTAAGCGCGGCTTTGACGACATTTACCTTTTTGCCCGCTTCCTTGTCGCCCTCGGGCGCGCCGCAGATGGCGTCGAAGTAGGGCGTAAGACCGAAGTGCTCCAGAATGCGCTCGGCCATGGTGTCGAGCTTCGATGTGGCGACGAAAAGACGCTTGCCCTCGCTCTTGAGATGCGCAAGCAGCGCGGGGATGCCGGGGTAGGGGGCGTTGTCGAGCCAGCCGTCCTGCTGATAGTATTCGCGGAATTTCGCGACCGCGGCATCGACATTCTCTGCGCTCACGAAGCGCGCGAAGGTCTCGCTGAGCGGCGGGCCGACGAAGAACGACAGCTCGCGCCAGTCGCGCTCGATGCCAAACGCGCGCAGGGCATACTGTCCGGCCTTCATGATGCCGGGGCCGGAGTCGGTCAGCGTGCCGTCCAAATCAAATAAGATGATGTTGCGGCGCATTGCTTAGCCCACAAACTCGCTGACGCAGCGGCGATAGGCGGCGACGGGATCCTCCGCCTGCGTGATGGGGCGGCCAACGACGATGTAGTCCGAGCCGATCTCGCGTGCCTTTGCGGGCGTAGTGATGCGCACCTGATCGTCCGCCTTTGCGTCAGCAAAGCGGATGCCGGGGGTGACGGTGAGGAAGTCCTTCGTGCAGGTCTCGTGGATGCGGCCGGCTTCAAGCGGGGAGCAGACCACGCCGTCGAGCCCGGCGAGTCTTGCATTTTTGGCGTAGTCGATGACCACTTCCTCAAGGGGGCGGTGGATGCCGATCTCTTCCTCCATGCTCTGCTGGCTGGTGGAAGTGAGCTGCGTGACGGCGATGAGCATCGGACGCGTGCCGTCCGCGCGGGTGAGCCCCTCAAGCGCGGCGCTCATCATGGCGCGCGTACCTGCGGCGTGGAGGTTGACCATATCCACATCGAGGGAGGAGAGCACGGCCATCGCCTTTTTCACGGTGTTGG
>OKSC01003766.1_pt1 | contig 10846 bp, 6 predicted proteins | sample 1601161 | NCBI WGS metagenome assembly OKSC01 (sample SAMEA3541552, study PRJEB24748) | human gut metagenome | biome: human gut; feature: human-associated habitat; material: faeces | place: China | collected 2012
GATGCCGGAAGCGGGCGAAATCCTCCGCACCCGGTTTGGAAGCGCCCCGGAAGAGGGCGTTCGCCTCCTTCTGGCGTTCCTGCTCGAACGCATGGATCTCCCCGCCTTCCAGCTGCAGCCGCTGCCCGCGGTCCGTTTTCACTGCGGCTGTTCGGCGGAAGCGCTCCGGAAAACCGCGCTGCAGATTCTCGGGCGGGAGGAGATCGAAAAGCTTCTGGCGGAAAATCCGAATCCGGCGCTCCGCTGCCAGTTCTGCAATACGGAATACCGCTTTTCCGCCGCCGATCTTCCGTAAGCGCGCCGCCTCAGCCCGGGCGCAATTCACACGTGTATTCAGTCCGGGCCGGATTTTTTTTATTTTTTTTCATTTTCCACTTGCTTTTTTCATCGATTTTGGGTATAATTAAAATGTATCGAAGATCAATACAATCGCAATCGCGCGATTTTTTTTGACGGCAATGTATCGAATGCCGATACAATAAACACGAGGGACAGCATGGTAAAGTCGAGTAAAAGCGATCAGCTCTATCTGCAGCTGCGCCGGCGCATTTCCGCCATGAAGGACGGAGAGCCCTTCCCGACCGTCCGCCAGTTGATGACGGAGTACCAGGTCAGCCAGTCGACTGTCACGCCGGCGATCAATCAGCTGAAGGAAAAGGGGTTGATCGAGGCGTACGTCGGCCGCGGCAGCTTCGTCAGCAAAAAGGACGCGGGCAAACCGCATATGCTGCTTTTGCAGCACAACTGGCCGGCGCCGATTCTGCCGTTCATGGCGGAACGCCTCCGCCGGGCAGCGGAAGAGGACGGGTTTCGGTTCGAACACCGGATTTACGATTATCATGACGATATCACCCTGACGCTTTCGAACTATGAGGCGGATATCATCGTGGTGGACGGCATTGCGGACGACCTGATGACGCCGGAGCAGATCCTGGCGATTTCGCGCTGCCCCGCCCCGGTGATCCTGAGCCGCAACTCAGTGCCGATCAGCCAGATCAATTACGTATGCGGCGACAACGCGGCGGCGGGCGTGAACATCGCGAATTACCTTTTCCGGCACGGACACCGTAAATTCGGGCTTCTGATCAACGAACCGCACCTTTATACCGTCGAAGCCTTCTGCCGCGGTTTCGAAAGCTGCGCAGCATCGAACGGCTGCAGCGTCGAGGTGCTGGACTGCCGCATTCGCCCCGGCGAACGCCCCCATCGGCAGGTGGCGGAGTTCATGAAAGCCTATGCCGCGGGAAAATACGATTTCACCGCCCTGTTTCCGATCAGCTGCGACGGAGCCATTCAGGCGCGCAGATATCTGGAGGAGTACGGCGTGCGCGTTCCCGAGGATCTGAGCATCATCAGCACCGGAACGGTTCCGAGGGTGGAGTGGCTGACGGCGGTGGATTCCGGGGCCGAAGAGTACAGCGGGATCATCGTCCGGATGGCGATCGATATCCTGAACCACGGTTCGCAGTACAGGCGGCAGATTGAGTTTCCGCAAAAATTGATCGAGGGTTCCTCGGTCCGCAATCTGAATGAGAGCGCGGCCCTCAGCCATAAAAACGTCGCGGAACGATTTGCCGCCGCGCAGTATGAAAAAACGGTGCAGGCGCATAATAGTTAATCTGTTAAGCCTGTTTTGCCGGGATAATGAAACGGAAAAAATTGCATGAAATCAGGTTACAAAAAAAGCAACGATGCAGCCGAAAGCCGTATCGTTGCCGAAAATGGAGATCCTGTGAAAAAGAGCTAATTGATATTCAGTAAGGAAGTTCAAGTGGAATTGTTGTTCTCTCTGACCCTTAACAGATTAACTATTATGAGCCGGTTCAGCAAAGGAAAGGAACGGGAAGCCATGAAAAAAAGCAGATTCACCCTGATTGAGCTCCTGGTGGTCATCGCGATCATCGCGATTCTCGCGTCGATGCTGCTGCCCTCGCTTCAACAGGCGCGGGTTGCTGCCCGGAAAACCGCTTGCACCAACAATATGAAACAGATCGGCAGCGCGCTGTTCATGTACTCCGGCGACCATGAGTACTTTCCGCCGGCCAAAAGCAGCGAAATGGGAAATCTCAATACCCGCGGATGGCACTGGCTGACCATGCCTTACCTCGGTATGGACAACAGCCAGCCGTCCAACTGGGAGGAAGCGGCGAAGCGGCGCGAGAAAGGCGCCCTGCGCTGTCCCGAAATCGCCCTGCCGCAGCCGGGGCTGCTCGACCGCATCAGCTACTCGATGTACGGTTTCGGGCCGCTGGTGGTCTGGTTCGGCTTCACTCCCGCCAAGGCGGAACGCGGCCCGGCAGAGCAGACCACGACGATTTTCGCAACCAAGCCCGGCGCCAGGACGACCAAAGCGGAATCCGGCTGTGCTCCCCTCACCTCGACCATCCCCTTCGTGGCGGAACGGGCGCTCGGTGAAGGCGGAGATTCCTCAGACATCGCTTTTCAGGACGGAAACCAGCTCGGCTATTCGTCGACCGCCTCCAAGTCGGTGGTGGTAATCCGGGGAGATTCGCCCAAAGGGTACAGCTACTTCGATTTCGCCTATCGCCACAAAGGGCGGAAGAACATCCTCTGGTTCGACGGGCACGTGGCGGATGTCGGCCTGGACCAACTCCACTGGACCGGCGTCAAACTGTAAGCGATATCAATCGGCGTTAAAAAATAAAGGCGACTGAAAAATGAAGAAAAACATATTCACCCTGATCGAACTCCTGGTGGTGATTGCGATCATCGCAATCCTCGCTTCGATGCTGCTGCCCTCGCTCAACCAGGCGAGGCAGGCAGCCCGGAAGACCTCCTGCACCAACAACATGAAGCAGATCGGAACCGCGCTGATGATGTATTCCGGCGATTACGAGTACTTTCCGCCGGCCAAAAGCAGCGAAATGGGAAATTTCAATTCCCGCGGCTGGCACTGGCTGACCATGCCCTATCTCGGTTTGGACAACAGCCAGCCGTCCGGTTGGGAGGAGGCGGCGAAGCGGCGCGAGAAAGGCGCCCTGCGCTGCCCCGAAATCGCCCCTCCGCAAACGGGGCTGCTCGACCGCATCAGCTACGCGATGTACGGATTCGGCCCGATGGTGGTTTACTTCGGCTTCACTCCGGCCAAACTGGAGAGAGGCACGGATGGCAACAGCACCTCCATCTTCGCCACCAAGCCCGGCGCCAAGGCAACCAAGGCGGAACCCGGCTGCGCTCCCCGGACCTCCACGATTCCCTTTATCGCGGAACGTGCGCTGGATGCGGGCGGCGATGCTGCCGATATCGCGTTTCAGGACGGAAACCAGCTCGGCTATTCCTCGACCGCATCCGCATCCCTGGGAAGGATCAAAGGGGATACGCCGAAGGGATACAGCTACTTCGACTTCGCCTATCGCCATAAAGGGCGGAAGAATATCCTCTGGTTCGACGGCCATGTGGCGGATGTCGGAGTGGACCAGCTCCATTGGACCGGCGTCAAGCCGTAAGCGATGATCTCCTCGAACGTTTCCAGTTCAACAAGATAAGGAAGTGGGAAAATGAAAAAATCAATGTTCACCCTGATCGAGCTCCTGGTGGTCATTGCGATCATCGCAATTCTGGCCGCCATGCTGCTGCCCGCCCTGCAAAGCGCCCGGGAATCCGGCAAAAAAGCCAAGTGCACGAACAATCTGAAGCAGATTTTCACCGGGCTGGCCCAGTATGCCGGAGATTTCGAATATTATCCGGCCGCGAAACCCAAGGTTTACGAGGATTGCAACAAGCAGTGGTGGTACTTCCGGGTCGCCCCGTATCTCGGCATGAACGGGAATCCGAAGACCTGGCAGGAAGCCTCCGCCATCCGCAACGGCGGCGTCTTTCAGTGCGCCTCGCTGAACTGCTCCGGAACGCTCGATTTCAACGGCTATTCGATGAACGACTTTCAGATCAACGTGAATCCGAGCGTGTTCGGCATGACTTCGGCGGTCAAGGATCCGGGCGGCAACAACAGCTACTACGTCAAACCCGAAGCCAAGGCGACCCGGAGCTGCACCGGCGCAATCCCGCTGCCGACGCCGTCCATGATCGTCTTCGTCGCGGAAATCGCTCCGACCGACGGCAACCCGAACGTGATTCAGCCGAACATCGTCGACGGCGCCGCGCTGAACCGGATCGAAATGGAGTGCCTGAACATGGACAGCTACGCCGCCTCGTTCCGTCACAGCAGAATGAAGCCGGTCATGTGGTTCGACGGCCACGTCAGCACCGTCCGCTACAAGGAAGTCAACTTCCAGATGACCCACAGCCCCTGGATCTGACCGGGACGGCACCGCAAAAAAGCACAACCGCGCATCTCCCTGTTGAAAAACGGGAGATGTTGCGGTATACTGGTACTCACGCGGATTTCCGCATAAGATTCAATACGAAAGGCAGTTCATGAAACCAAACCGTTATCAGGCCCTGGCAACGTTCGCGGCAGCGTTCGCCATCGGCGGCCAGCTTCCGGCCGCCCCGGTTCCGTTCGACGGCGGCGTGACCCGCGTCGCACCCGGCATCGAAAACAAGCGGTTCGAAACCGTAAACGGCGTTCTTCCGGTCAGTTGGGACCCGAAAGCGTCACCCTATGTTGAACTTGCGTTCAACAGGACCACCGCCCTGCCCTCCTTCACCCACGCCACCGTGAAAATGATCTTCAAGGCGCCGGCCGGCACGCCGGTCGGCAGGATGGGACTGCGGCTGCTCGATGCGAAGGGCGAAACCTTCCAGTATTCGATCCCGGTCAGGCAGGCCGCGGACGGCACCATCGAGGCGGTCTGGCAGATCGCTCCCGACACCGAATTCATCAGCTGGGGGAACAATGCCGACAAAAAACTCGACCAGCCGGTCCGGATCAATGCGGTGAGCTTCGACTACGACCGCAATGCGGCGCCTTCCGAAATCACGCTTTCGTCGATCGAGGCCGAAACCGAAAATGCCCCGGCCGCCGGACTCGCGGTCGCTCTGAATGCCGGAATCAAAAAATACGTTCCGGGCGGCGGCGCTCCGGCCAACTACGCCTATGCGGCCGGCAAAGGCGTAGAAGTGAATTGGGAACCGGCGAAATCGAAGTACATCGAACTGGTCTTCAACCGTCCGCTCCAGCTCCCGGAGTTCAGCAAGGTTTCGGTGACGGCGCGAATCGAAGCGCCGGCGGGCTGCCCCGTGCGCAGCATCGGGCTGCGGATGACCGACAAGAGCAACGAGACGTTCCAGTTCTCCAAATCCGTGAACTTCGCACAGGGCGGAGTCAGTGAGGTGACCTGGGAGGTTTCCGCCGGACAGTGGCAGAACAGCTGGGGCGGCAACAACGACAAGCAGCTCGACCAGCCGATGAAGGTCTACGGCTTCGGCGTCGATTACTCGCAGAATCTCCCGGAAGCGAGCTTCCGGATCCTGTCGGTGACCGCGGCTGTTTCGGGCGGAGAAAAGACGGTCGCCACCCGGCCGCTCTACGCATTCAACCTGAGCAACTCGTTCAACCGCATCTGGGGCAGCGGCCAGCCCAGTCTCGGGCCGGGCGGGCTCCTCGTGAACGACATCAAGGGTGAAACTTCGTTCAGTGAACGGATGGGGAGCCTCACCTTCTTCCACTCGCGCCCGTCCGTCCTGAAGCTCGACGCGGCGCTGAACGCCGGAAACGTCAAATGCTACTGGGTGTTCCGCGATGCGGCGAACGCCCAGATCAAAACCGCCGAACTGCCGCTGAAGCAGGGGAACAACCAGCTCTCCTTCAACCTCACCGAAACGCTGGCCGCGGCCAAGCTTCCGGTGCGGGTCGAGCGCTTCGCGCTGGTCAATTCCGGCAATGTGCCGGGATCGGTGCTGCTGACCGGCAGCACGCTCGGCGTCGACCAGCCGCTCACCGAGGCGATCGATTTCACCGTGCTGACCGGCAACGACATCCATGTGCTGAAATCCGGCCAGGAGTCCGCGCTCAAATACATGTTCACGAACACCTCGAATCAGGCCGGGGAGTTCAATATCTCGCTTGATTTCAAGAGCTTCGTCGGCAACACCCACCGCGAAAGCTTCACTGCGAAGCTCCTGCCGGGCGAAATCAAAATCTTCTCAACGGAATGGAAGCCCGAAGTGCTCGGCCACTGGGATGTGACCGCGACCGTGTCGGAGGCCTCGGCCCCGGCGATGCAGAGCAAATCCTCCCGCAGTTTCGCCTATCTGGTTCCCGCCGGCCCGACGCCGGGACGCGCGCCGGGCTTCCTGTTCAGCGTCTGCACCCATTCGGGCCGCTGGAGCATGGTCGATCAGCTCCGGGAGGTCGAAGCCGCCGCGACCTGCGGCGTGAAGGTCGTCCGCGACAGTATCGAATGGGGCGGCATCCAGCCCGAACGCGGCGTCTGGAACTTCGAAAAGATGGACTTCCTCGTCAACGCCTACGAGACGGTCGGCATCGAACACCAGGCGATGTTCGCCTTCACGGCCAAATGGGCCGCCACGCCGGAGAGACAGGCGTCGAAAAACTGGCTCGACTGGAACCGCGGCATGCCGGAACTCAACGCCTGGCGCGAATACGTCCGCACCATGGCCGACCGCTACCGCGGCCGCATCCGCTTCTGGGAGGTCTGGAACGAACCGGATCTCGGCGGCTTCAACCAGATGAGCCTCGAAGAGTACGTCCAGCTCCAGAAAGCGACCTATGAGGAGCTCGCCAAAGCGGTTCCCGAGGCGATCGTCATGACCGGCGGTTTCGCGACCATGACCGACCACCCCGGCAAGAAGAGCCCGACCTTCCACCGCGACTACCTGAAGCTCGCCAAAGGAGCCTTCAAGGTTCACGCCTATCATGAACACGGTTCGTTCCAGCAGTTCGCCCAGGTCGTCGACGAGAAGTTCCTGCCGATGCGCCGGGAAACCGGCACCGAAGTGCCGTGGTACGCGAACGAAACGGCGATCCACTCGCTCAACGGCGCAGAACGCAACCAGGCAATCACGCTGTTCAAGAAACTCCTCTTCGCCTGGAGCCGCGGCTCGATCGGCTACACCTGGTACGATCTGCGCAACGACGGCTACGACCCGGTTGACGGAGAACATAACTACGGCATGGTCACCAACGACTTCCAGCCGAAGCCGGTCTATTCCGCCTACAACATGCTGGCCGGTCTCTACCGGAACATGAAGTATATCCGCCAGTACGATCTCGGCGCCAACCTCTGGGCGTTCGAATTTTCGGACGGCGCCGACACGCTGATCCCGGCCTGGGACGAATCGGGCTTCGGTTCATCGCTGACGCTCGTGGTCAAGTCCAATGCATCGGCCGCCTCGACGGTGGACCTGATGGGCAACGAAAAGCCGCAGCAGCTCCTCGACGGCATGGCGCTCCTGACCCTTTCGCCGATGCCGGAGACGCTGAAACTGACCGGCGCCGCCTCCGCGGAGATCGCCGGGCGGCTGCTCGAAGTCTCCGCCGGCGGCGTGGCGATTCCGGGGCATCCGCTCCGGTTCAAGGTCAAGGTGTTCAACCCGCTCAGCAGCGACCGCACGTTCCGCCTGGCGCTGGAGAAGTTCCCGAAGAGCTTCCGTCCGCTCGCGCCGTCGCATGAAGTGCAGGTTCCGGCCGGGAAGACCGCCGAGGTCGAATTCGAACTCGAAGTCGGCAACGACTTCAAGGCGAACTACGGCAGCAGCGAGTCGCTGCTGGTCGCCTATACGCTCGACGGCACGCCGTGGAAGGGGAATCTCGTCGTTCCGGTCAACGCCGCCGTGGCGGTGCCTGCCGGCGACAACTTCAACCGCAAACCCGATTTCGTGCTGAACGACCGCAGCCAGGTCGTCTCGATCACCGCGGCGGATCCGGCGCTGAACCATCGCGTCTGGCGCGATGCGAACGACCTCAGCGCGAAAATTTTCCTCGGCGAAGCGAACGGCAGCTTCCGCCTCCGCGCCGATGTGACGGATGACAGACACAGCCAGCCGTTCGACGGCTTCAATGTCTGGAAGGGCGACAACATCCAGTTCGCCTTCCAGCTTCCGGGCCAGACCGGACACTGGGAAATCGGTCTTTCGCGGCTGGATTCCGGCAAGCCCGAAGTCATCGTCTTCCAGACCCCGACCGGCTTCGATCCGGCCGCGGTGGCGAAGGCGTGCAGACTCGTCACGACCCGCGAGGGCAATGTGACCGGCTACGACTTCACGCTCCCCGGAAACGCGGCCGGCATGACGCCGGAGATGTTCCGCAACGGATTCCGTTTCAACCTGCTCGTGAACGACAATGACGGCGAAGGCCGCGACGGCTGGATCCACATCGCCCCGGGCATCGGAGACTCCAAGAATCCCGATAAATTCCCGTTCGTCGTCTTCGAGTAATCCGCAGACGAAAGCAAAGCCCCGACAGCAACCGCGCTGCCGGGGCTTTTTATATCCGGTCAATCAACGTTCAGCGCTTCCCTCCTCCTGCCGGCTGCGGGACTCCGCGCCCCTGTGACGATCGGAAGCGGCCGCCGGCGCGTCCTACCGGATCTTGACTTTATGACCGACCGCCAGCTCCGCGTAGACTTCAGCCAGGTCGAAATGGCGCAGCATGCCGCGCGGCGCAAAGGACTGCGGCTCCCGATAGATCGCCTTGCGGACCAGTGTCCGCATTGAAGCCGGCGCCTCTTCGAGCTCGATCGACTCCCACAGTTCCGGGCCGGCGCAGCAGCCGAACGCCGTGAACAGCGACGACACTCCGCGCCCGATCACCCGGATCGACCGGTATCCGGCCGCCCGCAGCACAGCAAGCGCCGCGAGCACATCCCGGGCGCGGCCGGAAAAAAGCGGAGAATCGAGCATAACTCCGGCCGCATCATAAAAATACTCGGTTCCGTACGGCGTGAAAAAATCCGTATCCCGGTCCCCGGTCAGCGGAAAGCTCTTGCCGAATCCGCGCGCGTCAAGCGTGAAAAGCCGCGACCCGTCCGCCGGAAGCGCGGCCGCGAGCAGCTCTTCCTCCGCATCGCGCGCGGCCACGAGCAGCGTTGCCGCCTCTCCCTCCGGCACGATATTCAGCGGCCGGCAGTCACAGGTGTGCAGAAAGGCGAGAATCCCGCCCTCGCTGCGGACTCCGTAGACGGAGACGACCCGGCCCGGGGCGGGATGGCCGTTGCGCAGAACTTTGTAATCCGGCGTCTCCGCCGGCGGCACGATCCCGTTCGCAGTCAGGAACGCCGGAACCGGCATCGGCTCCCGGACCGGCTCGCCGCACCATGCGGAGAGAAACTCCGGCAGGGTACGGCTGCCCGGAATCCAGTTGACCTGCCCGTCCGGCGCTGCGAAAAGCTCCGGTCCGGCCGACAGCTCTTCGACCTCCCCCGGAATTCCGGCCTCATCCATGAAAAACCGGTACATCGCCCGCCGGTTGCCGGGACCGTAGCCGTGGTCGCCCGGCTCGACGTGAAACGCCAGATGATCGCGCCCGCCGAGCAGTTCGTAAATTCTCCCGGTCTCGGCAACCGCCTCCTTCGTGCCGCGCGGATCGAAAAAGTCGTTGCCGCGCCCGAGGACCAGGCAGGGCGACGGCGCCCGGGCGATCAGGAAATCGGCCATCTCGATGCCGGCAGCCGCAATGCCGGGAACCGCCTGTTCGGCGTCCACCGGCAGCTCATTGTCGAAATTTCGGTGGAAGCTTGTGATGTAACACCCCGGCGCCGCCATGGTCAGACGGTCGTCAAGCGCCCAGAGGTAGGTCGAAAGCGTGCCGCCGCCGGAGTTGCCGGTCACTCCGACGCGGGAAGAATCCGCTTCGGGGCGGCTGAGCAGGTAATCGAGCCCGCGCATCGCATCCCAGACCCGCCAGAAAGCGAAATTGTCGCCGAACAGCCCGAGCATTTTGCCGAGCTGATTGTGCTCGTCGCAGCACCGCTCCGAAAAACGGTCGCCCGGCGTGCGGATGAACTGCAGCCGTTCCCCCTGCCCGGCCGGGTCCGGCAGCAGTACGATGAAACCGGCGCGGGCGAGCGTCCGGCAGAAAATCCGGTAGGGTTCGCTGCTCTTGCCGTTCTGCGAATGGCCGCACAGCCCGAGCACGGCCGGCAGTTTGCCATCGACCTTTCCGGCCGGGCGGAACAGCAGCGCCGAAGCGAGATAACACGGGCGCGGTTCATAAAGCACCGCCTCGGTCCGCACCCCGTCCGCCTCCTCGGAGGCTGTGACCCGGGCATAGAGCGGCGTGCGCTCTCCCGGCAGGTCGAATGCATCGCGGATCGACTGCCGCACCTGCGACACATAATGCCGCGCCTTCTGCGGCGAATCGACCGCAGCAAGGCGCGACTGCCGTTCCCGGCGAAGGCGCATGAACAACTCACCGTAATAATTCTGAAGCATGTCACTGTAAGCGGGCGGACGAATCATAATGAGCTCTCCTTTGCCATTCAAAATATCACGCCGCCGCAAAAAATCAAGGGGATTCCCCGCTGCGGCGGATCAAAAACGGAATTCCAGCTGTTCGAAACCGGGGTCCGGTTCGGGACCGGAGAAATTACCGACCGTGACGCCGAGCAGCCGGACCGGGCGGCTGGCCAGTTCGGTTTTCGCCGCGAGCCCGACCGCGATTTCTCCGATCTCCGCCCCGCCGCAGACCGGAACATGCAGCGAAAGCGAACGGGTCACCGTCTCGAAATTCTCGTATCTCACCTTGATCGCGACGGTTTTCCCTGCCAGATTCCGCGCCTGCAGGCGGCGGGCGACGCGCCGCGCCAGCTGCCGCAGCATGATCCGGAGCGCCCGCACGTCGGTGCAGTCCTCGGCCAGAGTGATCTCGTGACCGATCGATTTCGGTTCGTCCTCCACCTCGACCGGACGGTTGTCGATGCCGCGCACGATATTGTAATAGAAAAGGCCGGTCTTGCCGAACAGC
>OKSC01003772.1_pt1 | contig 10835 bp, 9 predicted proteins | sample 1601161 | NCBI WGS metagenome assembly OKSC01 (sample SAMEA3541552, study PRJEB24748) | human gut metagenome | biome: human gut; feature: human-associated habitat; material: faeces | place: China | collected 2012
CAATACTTTGTGTATGAATTAGTTGGCTAATTTTATACTATTTACTGAATGTTCCAAAACGAGCCTATAATATTGTTGGCAATACCGGTACGGTTCTCCTTCCTCTTGAAAGGGGAAGGGGGATTTTTTGTAGCAACCCGTTCAATACAATATTCAAATCTATTGGCATGCACTCATTGATACGATCATACACTCCTTTATTCCTTTCGAGAAAGGGGCTGACTTCTTGTGGATTTCTCTCGAACTTGATCCGTGCAAATTTTAGACAGCCCCTTTAGAAGTATGGATTTAAAACGGAAAAATAAGAGGCAGGGTAAAGATCATGATAACTCCGATAATAATCTGAAGAGGCAATCCGACTTTCACATAATCCATAAATGTATATTGTCCTGCCGGCATTACTAATGCGTTCGGAGGTGTGGAGAACGGAGATGCAAAACACATGCTTGCTGCAACGGTTACAGCAAATAGGAAAGGATAGGGGCTTACTCCGATTCCTATAGCCGATTGCATTGCGATGGGAGCGAGTAATACTGCTGTAGCTGTATTGCTGATAAACATCGTCATCAGTGATGTCGTAAAATAAACTCCTGCTAACAATATGACCGGGCCGTATTGACCTAATCCTGTAACCAACGAGTGCGAAATGACTTTTGATGCGCCTGTTTTTTCCAATGCTAAAGACATGGGAAGCATGGCAGCAATAAGTACGATACTTTCCCAATTAATAGTTTTATAGGCTGATTCTACATTTCGAAAACATCCGGTAAGAACCATTAATAGTCCGGCTATCATAACAGCTGTAACAGGTGCGATCGGAATAAAATCGAACATCATTGCTGCTATCATGAGAACCATGATCGCTGCAGCGACAGGAGCTTTATAATCCAAAGTCACTTTGGCAGCTTCGGTAAGCGGTTGACCTAATACGACCCATTCCGATTGATCTTCACTTAACCGGGCTATATCGTTCCATGTCCCTTGTACGAGTAATACGTCTCCCGAGTGGATTTTTTCATCTTTTATATCATGTAAAATATATTCCTTTTTACGACGTATTCCGAGAACGTTCAGATTATATTTATCTCTGAACCCGGCATCTTTAACACTTTGATTGATGAGGCGAGAATTTGGCATCAACAAAATTTCGGCAATACCGATATCATAAAAATCGAGAGAGTTCTCTTTATTCTTCCCAGATTCTTCAGTAGTATGCGAATCGATGATATAAAGATCTAATTCTTGCGCAATTTGGTGTATCCGGTCGAAATCTCCCATTACATAAATTACATCTTCGCTTTGTAATGTCGTGTCAGTTGCAAGTTTTTGATTGACCGACTTTAAAAAACGTGATTGAGACTGAGAGATGCGTCGTACTTCCAAAACGTTCAATCCGTATTTTTTTCGAATATCCAGTTCGACTACATTTTTCCCGATAACAGGAGATTTGGGATTGACTTTTATCCTGAATAAATTATCTGCAAGCTGGTATTCTTTAACCAGTTCATTCAGAGATTTATTTCTATTTGTTTTATTATTGTTATTTTGTCCCTTTTTGGAAAGAAATATTTTGCTTAACGGGATAAGTACGATAATACCAGTCAGGACACAAATGATACCGACTGGGGTGAAAGAGAAAAAAGAAAGAGGAGCATATCCGTTTTCTGTCAGTGTATTTTGAATAACTAGATTAGGGGGAGTTCCGATTAAAGTCATCATTCCCCCCATACTGCTTGCGAATGCTAACGGCATGAGCAGACGGCTGGCATTCATGTTTGCGCTTAAAGCTAAACTGACAACGATGGGCAACATCAGAGCAACTGTTCCTGTATTGCTGACAAATGCTCCGATTGCAGCAGTTACCAGCATTACGAGGATGAACAGTTTCAGTTCGCTTTTGCCTGCCATCCTTAATATTTTCGCACTGATCATTTTAGCTAATCCGGTCTGAAAAATAGCGCCTCCGACAACAAATAGTCCGACCATCATAATGACAATGGAATTGGAAAATCCTGATAATGCTTCTTCCGGAGTCAATATTTGAAAAACTAAGAGAAGTACGAGTGCACAGAGCGCTACCACATCCGAACGAATTTTGCCGTTCATGAAAAAAATTGCGGATAATACTAAGATAGTAAGGGTTATGTACATAAAAATCGAATAATTAAGTTATAATAATATATTTGTAAGATATATACAGACTTAGAGCTTATTTTGTTGCAAATATATTTTCGTTTGTTTTATAAATCAAATGTGAAAAAGCTTTTTTATGTTCTGTTAGGATCTTATTGGGGTTCGGTGGGTATAAAAAAAGCGGCGAGATATATCACCGCTTTTAAGATTAGAAGTATAGGAACTATTTTTTCCACAGTTTACTCATGTCTTCTAATGATTTGCCTTTAGTTTCAGGAACAAAACGCCATACGAAAATCGCTGCAATTACACAGATGATACCATATAAACTGTAAGCGAACATAGGACTGAATTCGTATAGAGGCGGGAATGTAGAAGATACGATATAGTTAAATACCCATTGGAATGCTACTGCAATAGCGACAGCTTTTCCTCGAATCGTGTTAGGGAATATTTCTGAAATTAATACCCAGCAAATAGGTCCCCAAGACATCATGAAGAAAGCAGCATATACAATAATAGAAAGAACGGGAATGATACCTTTAAGACCGATATTGTCACATATAGCTACGGCAAATGCACCGATGGCCATACCTATAGATCCGATAATCAATAACGGTTTGCGGCCGAATCTGTCAACTGTAAAAATTGCAACGAGAGTGAAAAGGATATTAACGATACCCATAATCACGGTTTGCATCATGCCACCGCCTTCAGCTCCTGCATTTTCAAACATACGGGGTGCGTAATATAAAACCGCATTAATCCCTATAGCTTGTTGGAATACCGATAATAATATACCGATAATGATTACCGGAACGCCATAAGTAAACAACTTTTCGGTTTTTTCGTGTACCGTACTTTTTATATCGTTTAGTATCTCTTTTGCCTTTTTCTGTCCGTTGATTTTCTCCAGAATAGAGAAAGCTTTCTCTTCTTGTTCTATCAGCACCAAATATCGAGGAGTTTTGGGTACAAAAAATAGTAAAATTCCGAAAAGTATTGCCGGAAACGATTCTGATCCGAACATATAACGCCAGCCCTCTTTTACTGTCCACATATCAGATTCCGGGCTTACCGATAGAACGCCTTGTGCGTCTTTCAGTATAATGGGATTTTGATGGTCGCCTAAAATCAAGTAGTTTACAAAATATACGACCAACATACCGAAAATAATAGCGAATTGATTACAAGAAACAAGAGTACCGCGTATTTCGGATGGAGCTATTTCTGCGATATACATAGGAGATATTGCAGAAGCAAGACCTACACCTACACCTCCTAAAATACGATAAAAGTTAAATGCTATCAAGACATTTAGATTCGCTTCTCCATATTTAAAGAATAAAAATTCGGGATAATAAGAACCTAATGCTGAGAGTAAAAGCAGTACGGATGCGAAACGTAAAGAATTACGGCGACCTAAACGCAATGCTGATATGCCGGAAATTGCTCCTCCGATAACACAACCCAATAATGCGCTGGAAGAAGTAATACCATGTAATATTTTGTCATATTGAAAATCGGTGGCAGTAAGAAAAAAAGCTTCTAACCCTTTTTCTGCACCCGAAACAACAGCTGTGTCGTATCCGAATAGCAGACCGCCCAAGATTGCTACAGCTGTGATGGAGTATAAATAAAATTTACTCCCTTCTGTGGTTGTATTGTTCATAGTGTCTTAAAATAAGATAATAATGAAGTTAAAGTTGATATTATGCAAAAGTGATAAGGGAACAATCCCTTATCACTTACTTCAATAATGTGAGAATTAGCAATACATATTTACGATTGCTTCGTATAATTCTTGTTTGCCGCTGGTTTGTTTAGGTTCACCGTTAGCTTTAGCGTAAGCTACGATGTCTTCCAGAGACAATTTCCCTTCTTCAAACTCTTTACCTTTACCTGAATCGAAAGAAGCATAACGGTCGGCCAACATTTTTTTGTAAGGAGATTCTTCCAACAACTTGGCTGCACTTAATAATGCTCTGGCCATAACATCCATACCTGCAATGTGTGCAATAAAAATATCTTCAAGATCGGTAGAATTACGACGAGTTTTAGCATCGAAATTAGTACCGCCATTGCCGAAACCGCCGTTACGGATAATTTGCATCATTGCTTGAGTTAATTCGAAATTATCGATAGGAAATTGGTCTGTATCCCATCCGTTTTGATAGTCTCCACGGTTAGCATCGATAGAACCTAACATACCGTTGTCCACTGCTACGCATAATTCATGTTCGAATGTGTGCCCTGCCAATGTTGCATGATTGACTTCGATGTTTACTTTAAAATCTTTATCCAAACCATGAGCTTTTAAGAATCCGATAACGGTTTCCGTATCTACATCGTATTGATGTTTGGTCGGTTCCATAGGCTTAGGTTCAATCAAGAACGTACCCTTGAAACCTTTTGCACGAGCATAATCCCGAGCCATTTTCAACATTTGGGCTAAATGTTCTTTTTCACGTTTTTGATCGGTATTCAAAAGAGACATATAGCCTTCACGTCCACCCCAGAATACATAATTAGTTCCGCCTAATTCGATAGTAGCATCAATTGCATTTTTGATTTGAACGGCAGCTCGCGCTACTACATCGAAATCAGGATTAGTTGCTGCACCATTCATATAACGTGCGTGTCCGAATACGTTAGCAGTACCCCAAAGCAGTTTAATTCCGGTTTCTGCTTGTTTCTTTTTAGCATAAGCTACGATTTCTTTTAAATTTGCTTCATATTCTTCGATAGTTTCAGCTTCTGTGACCAGATCGACATCGTGGAAACAGTAGTATTCGATTCCCATTTTTTGCATGAATTCAAATCCTGCATCCATTTTGTGTTTTGCAGCTTCTACCGGATTTTCAGAATCGTTCCACGGGAATTTTTTTGTTCCTCCTCCGAATTGATCTCCACCTTCTGCACATAGTGTATGCCACCAAGCCATAGAAAATTTCAACCAATCTTTCATTTTTTTACCCATTACGACTTTTTCAGCATCATAATACCGGAAAGCCATCGGATTTTTACTTTCTACACCTTCAAATTTAATTTTTCCGATACCAGGAAAATACTCTTTTGTTGCCATAGTTTTTTGTTTTATAAAAGGTTATTATTTTTATTTCATAGACTCTTCAAGTCTTTTCTTCCATAAATTATATGCGCCTTGATAAGCGGAGATATTTTTTATTTCTGGTTCGATCACCTCTATTTTCTTTAATGATGCAAAGGCCTCTTCGGCATTTTTATAAATTCCTGCACCTATTCCTGCGCCTTTGGCTGCTCCTACCGAACCGTCTGTGTCATACAATTCTATTGTTGCTTGAGTGATTCCGGAAAGTGTATTTCTAAATAACGGACTCAAAAACATGTTGGCATGTCCGGCTTTGATTGTATGAATATCGATTCCGATACTTTCCATGATTTCCATTCCGTATTTGAATGAAAACACTATACCTTCCTGTGCTGCACGCATCAGGTGACGTTTATCATGTATGTTATAATTTATGCCATGTACGGATGCTGATATTTCTCGATTTTGTAAAATGCGTTCTGCCCCGTTGCCAAAAGGTATGATACTTACACCATCAGCTCCTATTTTTACTTGAGAAGCAAGATTATTCATATCTGTATAAGATGTGTCGGCAGATGCTATATTCCGTTTTATCCATGAGTTTAGGATACCGGTTCCGTTTATACAAAGTAATACTCCGAGTCGAGTATTTGCTTTATCATGGTTTACATGAGCAAAAGTGTTGACTCTTGACAAAGGATCATAATTGACATGACCGTTAATTCCATAGACGACACCGGATGTCCCTGCGGTAGATGCGATTTCTCCGGGATTTAGAACATTTAAAGATAGTGCATTATTGGGCTGATCTCCGGCACGGTAGGTAACGGGAGTACCGATTTTCAATCCTAATGTTGCTGCAGCTTCGGCATTCATCTCACCTTGTAGCCCGAATGTCGGGACGATTGAGGCAATCAAACTTTGATCAAATCCGTAGTATTCCATTAGCTCTTTTGAGATGGTCTCATTTTTGAAATCCCAGAAAATACCTTCGGACAATCCCGATATGGTTGTGCAACTATTGCCTGTTAACTTCATGGCGATGTAGTCTCCCGGCAGCATTATTTTGTCTATTTTTTCAAAAACTTCCGGTTCGTTTGCTTTGATCCAAGCTAATTTTGAAGCCGTAAAATTTCCCGGAGAATTTAATAGATGAGAAAGGCAGTACTCTTTCCCGAGAGTTTCAAATGCTTTTTCTCCATAAGGTACTGCACGACTGTCGCACCAAATGATTGCCGGACGCAATACTTTTTGATTCTTGTCTACGACGACAAGACCGTGCATTTGATATGAAATGCCGATTGCTTTTATATCGGAAGCATCGATATTAGATTGTTTGAGTACCGACTCTGTAGCTAACTTCAGGTTCTCCCACCACTGTTCGGGATTTTGTTCTGCCCAACCTGATTTTACCGCGATAATTTCCATTTCCTGTTTCGGAAAAAAATCCGAAGCTACGCATAATCCGCTTTGAGCATCCACTAATGATGCTTTTACAGAAGAGCTTCCTATGTCATATCCTAATAAATACATTGGCTTTATGATGATTTAAAGTTGATAATTTTAATATTGTCCGTATAGTTTGTTATATGTTTTTTTATCGAATCGATAATATCTGGCAGCCCTGTGTGCGACATTTGTTTGCTTTTCTTCTAATGCTATGACATAGGGCATTGCAGTTATTTTTTTATGAAAATTCCTTACATCCATTTCCTTATCGTAGATCACTTCATATAGGCGACGTAATTCTAAAGCTGTGAATTTGGCCGGTAATAATTCGAATAAAATAGCCGGATATAGTTTAGATGTACGTCTTATTTCTCGTATAGCTTCTTCAATAATATTTTTATGGTCGAAAGCAAGGCGCGGTAATTCTTGAACGGGACACCAAGTGACTTTATGATTTTGAAAATTCATGTTCATTTTGTTCGTGATGCGAATGACCGACATATAGCCGATTGTCACGATACGTCCCATTTTTACTTGAGTCGTTTCTTCCAGCCAAGATAAATCATCCGGATTACTGGTTCGATCGGGAGCACCGAAAGTTTTAAATTGTTTTAGATACGGATCGTTCATTCCGGTAATTTCTAAAAGAACTTTATGTGCAGCTTCATCCAAATCTTCATCATCAAATATCGGACGTCCCGGTAATTTCATACCGCTTCCTTTTTTGTTATTGGGAGTTTCACTTTGTTCCGTAAGTAAGACTTTTAACGATTCTCCGTTAAATCCGATAAGGACACAATCTACAGAAACGTGTGGGTTATAAGCGTGTGTTTTCATAGCGAATAACTTACCTTTTTTCGAAATTCGTATGTCAAATATAGAAGATATATTTTTTAAATAAAAGCCTAATCGCCTTTTATTTAGCAGTTTTATTTTGTATGTCGGATATTCTATTTGTATTGTGTACAATAAGATCCTTTCTTTGTGTCGTCTTTACAGTATCTAAGAAACATTTTTCTTATCTGATTTAGTACAATAACTATAAATGTTAAATAACTATAATCTTATTATCTAAAAAGGATAGACACCTAATTTTACAAAAACAGCCGGCACTTCTATCGGGTGTCGGCCGTTTTATCCAAAACATAACATGTTTATTTTTTTCGGATGTCAACGATAGGTACAGTTTTTTCAAATCCATCCTTTGTTGGGTACTTATATACTCCTATTTGTTTTACACATTTTCCGGAAGGAATTTTAATAATTTGGTCGTCATAATAAGATTTTCCGTTTTCGTGTAAAAATAAAACGACTAAACCTGTGTGTAATGATGTTGAATATTTTTCTTCTATCTCATTTGCTAAAGCGTCACCCGAATCCAATACTTGGAAAACTTCAAAAGAGTTTTCGCTGATACATTCTCCTTCATTTTCAAATAGATTCATATCATTATGGGAAAAATTACTGGCAAAGACTAAGGAGATAAAAATCATTAAGACTGCCCCGGTAACTATTCCGGCGGTAAATATTAATATGTTCTTCATAATTTAACTTTTATAAATCTTCTCCGGTTGCACTATTGCATAAATTTTCATAGAATATTATGATGCGATATTTTCCATATTTTTCGTCTATCATAAACCAAACTGTTTTTTTTTGATAGTTTTTCTGTCATATATTCAAGAGAAAGCTCAAGAATATCCGATTGCATTTCTTCTGTCGGATTTGCTAATTGTTCTTCTGAATATTTAGATAATAGGAGAGTTCTTATCTCTTTTTTAGTAGTTATAGAATCTATAGTTGTCGGTTTTTGATAAAAAACGGCTTGATAACGCTTGTTATTGACATTCATTTCATAATTGATGTCTTCTTCGTCAGGTATAGAATAATCTTGGAATGATACATATTTTTTAGTATATATTTATTCATAATTCTATTATTTGTTCAAATCGGTTTTCTTCGTATTATTGATTATCTTTGTATGTTTAATATAAAATAAATAAAGATGAAAAAAGTAATAGCGACAAAGGCAGCCCCTGCTGCAATAGGTCCGTATAGTCAGGCGATAGAAGTTGGAAATATGCTTTTTGCTTCCGGACAAATACCTATTAATCCGGCTACTTCGGAAATTGTAGAAGGAGGGATTAAAGAACAAACGACACAAGTTTTTTCTAATATTAAAGCCGTATTGGAAGAAGCTGGTTATGCGTTTGATAATATTGTAAAGACAACGGTTTTTCTTGCCGATATGTCTCTTTTTGCTGATATGAATGCTGTATATGCAACCCAATTCTCTGGCGCTTTTCCGGCTCGTTCTGCAGTGGCTGTTAAAGAATTGCCTAAAAGAGCATTAGTAGAGATAGAGGTAATTGCGATAAAATAATTTATTTTATGGACATAAAAATGTCTCACATCTTTGTTGTGAGACATTTTTGTTTTAAAAAACTTAGCAAGTCTGCTACAATAAATGTACTACCTCCGACAAAAATCAAGTCACTCGGATCACTGTCGTTAATAGCTTTCTTATAGGCTTCTTTTACTGTGGGGAAGTGTGTGCCTATTAAACCATGAGCCAAACCTTTCTGCATCATTTCTTGAGAGGGAAGTGCTCGAGGTATCGATGCTTGTGTAAAATAATAGATGGCGTCTTGAGGCAATATGGATAGAACTCCATTTATATCTTTATCATTTACCATTCCGATTACAATACGGAGAGTCCTGTATTTTTCTGAATTTAGCTGACGCACGATATATTGTATTCCTCCGATGTTATGTCCGGTATCGCAGATTACTTTAGGAATATCATTTATACGTTGCCACCGGCCTTGCAATCCTGTAAGTTTAGTGACATTCCTGAATCCTTGATATACGGCTTTATCGGGAATTTCATAATTCATTTGCTGTAATAGTTCTATTGCCGCAAGAACTGTTGCTGCATTTTTTTCTTGACAAAAACCACCAAGTTCGCCTGTAAGATTTGGATATTTGTTACTCTCGAAAATCCATTTTCCAGAATCTTCCAGTCTTGAATGAATAATAGGTTTAATATCTTCAGCAAAATAAATAGGAGAGTTTTCACATCGAGCTTTATCTATAAATACTTGTTTTATTTCTCCTTCGGCTTCTCCTATTAGGACCGGAATATTAGGTTTGATGATTCCGGCTTTTTCTCCTGCTATCTCGGCTAATGTGTTTCCTAAAAATTGCGTGTGGTCAAGACTGATGTTGGTTATGACGCATAGATCGGGGGTGATGATGTTGGTACAATCGAGACGTCCCCCCAACCCGACTTCAATGAGTGCTACATCCACTTTTTCATCGGCAAAGTAGCGGAAAGCCATGGCGGTGGTCAGTTCAAAGAAAGAAGGATGTAACGGTTCGAAAAAGCTCCGGTGCTTTTCTACAAAATCTACAACATACGTTTCCGGCATCATTTCTCCGTTGATCCGGATACGTTCGCGGAAATCAACCAGATGCGGAGATGTATAAAGTCCTACCCGGTAACCGGCTTCTTGCAGGATGGCTGCCAAGGTATGCGAACAGGAACCTTTTCCATTGGTGCCTCCCACATGTATCGTACGGTATTTCCGGTGGGGGTGTTCGAAGTATTCATCCAATGCTCTCGTGTTTGCTAATCCTTCTTTATATGCTCCGCTTCCGATTTGCTGGAACATGGGGACACTCTCATATAAGTACTTTAAAGTGTTCTGATAGTCCATCTTTTATAATATTTAACTGGCAAGAAATCTCTTTTGCCCTTTTATTTCTTATCTTAGGTGCGTCAATCTTTCATCGTAGTGACCGATTGCTTTACCGGATTGCAAATATCAACATTTTAAATCTAACGAAGAGTATGGGAACAAAGAAAAATTTTGTGCTTGACACAAATGTTATCCTTCACGACTACAATTGCTTGAAGAATTTCCAAGAGAATGATATTTATCTCCCCATTGTTGTGCTCGAAGAACTGGATAAGTTCAAGAAGGGAAATGAACAGATCAACTACAACGCCCGTGAGTTTGTCAGAGAGCTCGATCTGATCACCGATGACAATCTTTTTACCAGCGGTGCTTCGCTGGGTGAGGGGTTAGGGCGTTTGTTCGTTATAACGGGTGAGGTCGATTCTCCGGTAGTGCGTGATTCGTTTCCTTCGCGCAAGCCAGATCATCAGATTCTTGCCGTT
>OKSC01003778.1_pt1 | contig 10830 bp, 8 predicted proteins | sample 1601161 | NCBI WGS metagenome assembly OKSC01 (sample SAMEA3541552, study PRJEB24748) | human gut metagenome | biome: human gut; feature: human-associated habitat; material: faeces | place: China | collected 2012
ATGTATTACCAAAGGATCATGTCTATCTCCGTGAGCCTCCCGGTATGGATCAGCCTGTAACGGATACGGTCGGTTCCGGGCCTGTAAATACCCTGTATATGATTGATAACAGTGATCCTAAATGGGTAAAAGTTGAAATTATAAAAACGATAGTAGTAGATGAATATAAGGGGATTCAAGATTATGAGGCCGTTTTTGTGCCACGGTATGCCGAGAGGGCAAGCTTTGAAGCAGCGACAGCGTGCGAGTATAAAGTGACCGAAGGAAAGGAGATTCTGCTTCGAGAACGTCCGAATATACAAAGTAAAGTGGCTGATACGCTGAAGTCCAATGCTGTTTTTCAAGTTATGGGGCCCCGTTCCCGGCAATGGGTGGAAGTCGGTGTGACAAAGTATGTGCATAAGTATAACCGCAGAGGAAAAATTACGGGGGTTGATAAGGTCGACTATACTTATTATATGACACAAAAAGATTTTAGCAGCAGTACTTATGCTAATGAAGTCGATCTTTCTGATTATGAGCCCGATCTGATAGAAAAATTTGGTGTAATACAAGAGAAGATTACCAAAACGGTTACCAGAACAATAGGCAGGCATATAGATAGTGAGGTTTGGTTCCCGTGGTTGGTGCTGGGCGGAATAGTGCTTTATTTTTTACTTTCTCTCCTGTTGACAAATACTCCCAGGCTTGCATTAGCGGTAAAATATCTGATACTTACGTTTGTTTTCCTGATTGAGGTGGTCTATATTGCCCTGTTAGGAAATGACTTTTGGTTCTGTGAACCCGAGCAGGTCGGATGGCTCAAAGCTATATTGTTTACCCTTGTGACGCTTGGGGTGGTTTTTGTGGAATTTAATCTGTTCTTCAGCTTATTGGCTGAAATGAAAACCGAAAGCCGTGATTTTAATACTTCGATCGGAGTTATACTTTTCACAGTTATTGCTCTTGTCATGTTCGTTTATGCGTTATTTTCGGGTGGGTTGAGTGATGAGGAAAATATGTGGCTGATCTACGCTTTACTCGGAACACAAGTGCTACAAGTAATAATCTCGGCAGTGCAGTTAAGGCGTTATCCGCTATTTGCGTTAATGGTGATCCTATTCATTCCTTTGGGTACGTTCGCTATTCTTCTTACGGCTTTGAGTGTATTTAAGTTTCTTGTCTTTTTTGCTATTATCGGCCTGGTTCTCGGAGGAATTGCCAACGGACGGACGGGGCGTCCCAAAAGCGGATATGGTTCTGAAGGCTGGGAGTTGGCAAAAAACTGTCTTCATTATATCCCGAGTGGTAGCGGGTACCGGCTTAAACATGGAGAGGGGTGTTCGCTGGTATATAATGGTAAATGTGAGTTTGGCAGAATGTAGTTTCACAGAACGATGCTTGCAGAGAAGAATGTTATTTCAACGTTATTTTTACGTTAACGTGGCATATTTCATCTCCATTGTTCGTTTCTGTGCGGACACCTGTTCGGAAACGAACGTATCCTTAAAATAAATATTTTCTGATAATCAGTGTTTTATGATTTTGGCACAGCTCTTGACTATATAAAAGCGAAGGCGGCTGATAAAAACCTCCGCCGATAGTCAAAGAAAATAATAACAATAAAAAAAATAACGATTATGAAGACAAATGTATTTTTCAAAGCAGTGGTAATGGTAGCAGTGGTAATGGCAAGTGTAATGAGTGCAAATGCAGGTAATCCCACCAATTATGTGAAGAATGATGAGATGAACGGTGAGCAGTTGGTAGTTAAAACGATCTATCGGAATGAAGACGGTCATCTGTTCCGCCACCTCCGCTACACGTATACTTATGATTCCGAGAACCGGGTGGTCTGTAAGGAAGCTGCCAAGTGGGACAGTGTAAAAGCATGCTGGACTCCTTATTTCAAACTTGACGTATCCTATCATTCCGATGCCGTAGAAATGAATTATGCCCTCTGGAATACAAAGAGCAATTCTTTCGATAAGAATACGGAAAAGAGCACTTATGATTTGAATAGCGATGGTATGACCCGTCTTCTGGCAAGTGCGAAATAAGAGAATACGAAACGGGTACATATGTAATACGGCTGTGAGGGGCAAACCTTTCGCAGCCGTATTTTTTGTTAGAGTTTTTATAGAGAGAGAATTTATTTATTTGTCGGCCATCAGGGCGTTGTTTCCATAAAGGATGGCGTGTTCTTTCGCTAAATTCCAGTTATTTTCTTTCTTATTCCACTCGTAGCTCAGATAATTAAAGCCTTGTCCGGTATTCGTAGTCTGATACACGGCTTTGGCTCTGGAATCGGAGTATGCCCCTGTTTTGTTATCCCATGCGGTGTATTCGATGCTTGTTTCCTGCGCATTGTACGTAATATTCAGGCAATATTGCTTTTCGAAAACTTTTGTGATCTCATTCCATTTCAGAACCTCTTTCTGCGATACATTTCCTTTATTGTCATAGGTATAGTTGTACTTCAGATATTGTTGGAGATACTTTTCGTTTTCCACTGTATATACGGTCTGACTTTCTACTTTTTCTCCGTCTGTAGTGGTGTTATAAGCAAACTGGGTGAGATTTCCGTTACTGAATGCATTGAATACGGATGTCATTGCGATTACTACTGATACTACTAAAGTTTTCATATGGCTCTTGTTTTTATGGTTTATATTCGATTCTTGTTTCTTTCGATGTTGCAAAGATAGGGTGGCTCCGGATCATAGTATGTTATCGTGATGTTATCTTTACGTTAATAATGATTCCTCTTCTTTTCTTTTGCGTTAGGGAGTACGATATGATTGCAAATCAGAGATAATCAGGATAAAGAAGAATATTACTATTTGTAATTTTTTCGGATGATTTCAAATTGCAGATAAATGAATAAATTGTATTTCTTGTATTGAAAATAAATAACAATTGTAAGCCTTTGTAAAACGTTGAATATGAGTGCGCTATATTGGTGACTGTTTTCTCTACGAGGATTGAAGCGAAACTCGTAGAGGAACGGGTCTAAACTCGTAGAGAAACCGAACGAAACTCTACGAGAAATAAATTGAATATTTATAATATGCAACAATCGTAGTGGGCCGAAAAGTGGGATTATTATCTCTTTGTAATAAAAAAGAAACAGACTGGAAAGGTAAGCGGAATAAAGGAAATCTGACTCTAAGCGGATTTAGTGGATGCCGTACAGCAGGAGAGCGACGGAACGGTTTACATTTCGCTGGATGTCGTAAAAGAATACACAGATCTCGACTATGCATATTACAGCGATCCCAACCGTGTTGTAATCCGGAATGAATGGGACGGAGTGGAGCAGGCGACGGTACAGTCAGACACCGCGCAGGTGCGCCAGAAAGGCGGCATCAAGAGTCTGATTCTTGCGGATGTACAGAAGGGTGACACCCTGCTGTATCTGGAAAATCTGGACAACTGGTGCAAAGTCATGACGGCGGACGGCTATACCGGCTACATCCAGACAGAGGATATCTCCGAGCCGGAGGCCATCGAAGCGCGGACGGCAAAGAAAGATTCCTATGAAAGAATTACACGGGATCACAAAATCAATCTGGTCTGGCATCAGAGCACATCGACCGAGTCGAACGACGCGATGGCAGAGATGACAGCAGAAATGACCGGCGTGAACGTGATTTCACCGACCTGGTTTTCCGTGACAGACGAAACCGGTACGATTTCCAGCCTTGCGAGCGCCGATTACGTGAAACTGGCGCATGAAGCGGGACGGGAAGTCTGGGGATTGATTGATAACTTTAATGAAGCATTTGACGAAACAACCGATCTTGCCTACGCATCCGTGCGCAGTAGAATCATTGAGCAGCTGCTCGCCGAGGCAGCATCGTGCGGCATGGACGGCATCAACGTGGATTTCGAGAATCTGAAAGAGGCCGGAATCCCGCATTACCTGCAGTTTCTGCGGGAACTGACGAGCGCGGCGCATGCACAGAATCTTGTGGTGTCGGTCGATACGCCGGTACCGCAGGCTTACACGATGTATTATCAGCGCGGCGAGCAGGCAAGATTTGTGGACTATATGATTGTCATGGCCTATGACGAGCATTTCGCGGGAAGCGAAGAGGCAGGCTCTGTTTCATCCCTCCCGTTCGTACAGCAGGCCGTGGAGGAGATGACGCGGGTGATGCCTGCCGATCAGGTGATCTGCGGAATCCCGTTTTATACCCGTGTCTGGACGGAAAAGTTCGGACAGAGCGCCATTACCAGCGAGGTGCTGGGCATGGATGGCGCCAAAAACTATGCCAAAGAGAATCAGATGACAGAAACCTGGGATGCATCCCTTGGCCAGAATGTGGCAACGGTAGAAACTTCCGATGCCAGATACACGATCTGGATGGAGGATGAGCAGTCCATGGAGGAAAAACTGAAAGTGATCCAAAGTGCCGATCTCGCCGGAGTGGCAGAGTGGAAGCTCGGATTCGAGTGCGCAGACGTCTGGAGTCTGATTTCAAAATATATTGAAACAAACAGTTGACGAGGAGTCCGGGAAGGATAAGGGGAATGATAAAAGCCCGGGCACGAAGGAGGAGTATACATGTCAGAAAACAATCACGAAGAATTATTTAAAACAACGCTGATGGGCGGTTTCGATAAGGACGATGTTATGACGAAAGTGCAGAACCTGAAAGATCAGGCGTATGCCGCTCAGAAGAAACTGGAAGCGAAGATCGAGGAAAAAGAGCAGGAAATCGAGAAGCTGAACCGCAAGATCCGCGAGCGTGAGGATAAAATCGAGGAGCTCGAAAAAAACATTCATGAGAAATACCAGAGCTATATCGACAATTATGACAGCATCAGCGGCCTTGTGTTTGAGGCACAGGTGAAAGCGAAAAAACTGACACAGGAAACAGAGGAGAGCTGCAGAAAGCTAAAAGAAGAGACCGAGGAAGCCTGCCGCCGGAAAACCGAAGAACCGGACGAGTCCTGCCGCGAGAAAACGGAGGAAACGGATGAGGCGTGCTGCAAAAAGAAAGAGGAGACAAACGAGTCCTGCCGGAAACAGAGGGAGGAGACAAAGGAATCCTGTGCAAAGCAGCGCCGCGAGACGAAGGAACAGTGCGAATACATGGTAGAGAGCGCACGTCAGAAGGGCGAGGAACTGGCTGCTGTTTATGAAGAAAAACTGCAGGCCGAAGCAGAAGAAATCCAGAGCCATATGGACGCGGAACTGCAGAAAGCCAACACCAGATACCAGAAGATTTACGCCGAGATGGAAACCATGACAAGTGTACTCGAGAAGAACCGCAGAATTTTTGAGGAGACTTTTGCCGGCATCGAAAAAATGCGTGAGGAGATGAAACGTTCTGCGTCGGAAGTGGAAACCTTCATGAAAGATCCGGTAAAAAGTATCTTTCCCGGAGAGGCAAAAGAAACAGCCGCAGAGCCAGGCAGTGAAGATACCGCAGAAGAAGCAGAGGAAGAAGACGAAATCGTCGAAAATTCCGCAGTCATCGATTTCGAAAATGAGCCGGATTATCTCGATGATGACAACGACGAAGAAGAGGATGAAATCCCGAATCGCGCGCATGATGAAGAAGATGAGGAAGAGTAACCGGAAGCAATAAGAGTTGTAACCTGCCCCGCTGCTGCATAAAATGACCAAGAAAGGAAATTTGCAGCAGGGGGCTTTTCATTTGGAAAAAGGGAAAAAACTGGAATGGCTGATGGCGGTGATTCTGCTTTCGGCGGCGTATGTTCTGTCCCGCGAGGGCGCACGGCTGGTGGCAGCACAGAAGGCAGCCACAAAAGTAGTGGTGCTGGACAGCGGCCACGGCGGCGACGATCCCGGCAAAATCGGGGCAAACGGTGTCAAAGAAAAGGACATCAACCTTGCGATTGCCCGTCTGCTGAAAAAGAAGCTGGAAAAGCAGGGAATCCTTGTGGTGATGACGCGGGAAGGGGAGGATGATCTCTCCGATCCGGGAGCCGTGAATGCGAAAGTGCAGGATCTGCAGCGGCGCGTGCAGCTGATTCATAAAGAAAAGCCGGACTGTGTGATCAGCATTCACCAGAACAGCTACCCGGATGCGGCGGTCAAAGGGGCGCAGGTGTTTTATTATACGGATTCAAAAGAAGGCGAAAAACTGGCGCTCTGCATGCAGGCTGCACTGGTCGCGGGGCTCGATCCGGCGAATCACAGGAAAGCCAAGGGAAACAAAACGTATTACATGCTGAAGAAGACAGACGCAGTGCTGGTGATCTGCGAGTGCGGATTCCTCTCAAATCCGGAGGAGGAAGCGCTCCTGAACACAAAGGAGTACCAGAAAAAGGTGGCGGATGCACTGTGTGACGGCGTTTTAACGTATCTGGGAGAAAAGAAGAATGGCAAAGAGAAGACACAGACGAAGACGGAAGAGACCGCTGCGGGCGCTGCTTCCGCTTATGCTTGCCCTGCTGGCGGCTTATCTGGTATTCGGAGAATTTGATGAGAGCGATCCCGCGCAGAACGGAAGCGGAGCGGACAGCAGCACTGCTTCACAGACGGCAGACGAAAACAATGGTCTGTCAGAAAATGGCGCAACACAGTTTCAGGCGGAAAATACAGATGAGGAGGAGCTGGCGAAGCGGTATTATTACAGCCAGCTCGATGAAAACAGACAGATGATTTACCGCGAACTGGTGCAGGGAATCGCGGAACACCAGGAAACCATCATCACAAAAGGCGGCGATCCCGATGTGACGGCGGAGGTTTACGGATGGGTCTATATGGATTACCCGGAGTACTGCTGGATCAACGGAGCATCACATGTCACGGGATACGGTGAGCCGAAAAACTACTGTGAGGTAGTTCCAGAATACACGATTTTTGCGGAGGAGATCACAGGCCGCCAGACCCAGGTCAAAGGGGCGGGAAATGATTTCTTAAGTGATATCGACCATTCGATGGATGACTATGGGAAGATCAAGGCTGTCTTCGAAAAATGTATCCGGCAGATTGATTATGTGAAAGATGCGCCGGAGAATCAGACACTCTACAGCGGACTTGTGAACGGACAGACGGTCTGCGCAGGCTATGCCAGAACGTTCCAGTATCTGATGAACCGCCTGGACATCCCGGTCATTTATGTGACGGGAACGACAGACACCGGCGAGGCGCACGGCTGGAATATCGTAAAGTGCGGAGACAATTATTACAACGTCGATGTAACCTGGGGCGATCCGGTATTCGCAGAGGGCGAGAGCGGCGAGTACAATCTGCCGGACGACCTGATCTACTACGATTTTCTCTGCGTTTCCGATGCGGAATTTTCGGACACGCATCAGGCGGATGCGAATCTGCCGCTCCCGGCGTGCAATGCAGATGACCTCGAGTATTACCGCCAGATCGGCCGGTACATGGATACATTTGATGCGACGCAGATTCTGTGGGAAATGGAGACGGATATTGAAGAGACAAAAGAGTATTCCGAATTTAAATTTGCCACCGATGATCTGATGGCACAGGTCATGGAAGCCCGACCGGAGCTTCTCGATAAGGCTTCCGGCTATCTTTGCAGCTATTACGGACTCGGGTCCGTAAAATATACATACAGCGAGGATACGGCGACAAGAAAGCTGATGGTATTCTGGCAATATAAAGGAGAACCGAGTGAATGACGGTTCTCCTTTAAAAATATCCGGAAACAAAATGTCGATCAGCTCGCGCTCGAGAAACTCGATGGTAATCAGGCACGAATAAGGGAGTTCGGAAACCTGGGAAACACTCACAAGATCCTGACGGACGGTGATGGAATGATCCGTGACATCGGTAACCTCTGCGACCCAGGCGGCATGCGGGATCGTCAGATGTTTCGCAATCAAAGGGCCGACCTGCGCGGTATCGCCGTCGGTTGTCTGACGTCCGCAGATAATCAGATCCGCGCCGCCGATCACCTGAATACCCTGCGCCGGCGTTAAGAATATCCCCCGTGGGGGCTTGTGAAAAAGGCCGATTTTTGGTAGAGTAAAGGGATATTTGAGCGGTTGGAGAACGACCGCGCCGGGAAAGTTAAGAAAAAGAAGAAAGAAGCGGAAGATATGGAACAGGAATTATTACAGGAAATTGCCTCCTACTGGGGAACCCGTGCGGAGGGGTATTCTGAGGTCAATGAAAAAGAACTGGCGGGAAGCCAGAGAGAAGCGTGGCTGCATGTATTAGAGGAGCAGTTTCCAGAGAAAAAGAAAGAAGAGATGAAGATTCTCGATATCGGAACCGGCCCGGGATTCTTCCCGATGATTTTGTCGGAGGCAGGTTATACGGTGGCGGCTGTTGACTACACGGAGGAGATGCTGGAAAAGGCGAAAGAGAATCTGGGAAAATATACGAAATACGGTCTGGAGCGCGTGACGCTGCAGCGGATGGATGCACAGAATCTGGAGTTTGTGGATGAGACCTTTGATGTTGTCATTTCCAGAAATCTGACCTGGAATCTGGAAAAGCCGGAGCAGGCATACCAAGAATGGATGCGTGTCCTGAAACCGGGCGGCGTGTTGCTCAATTTTGATGCGGACTGGTACGGTTATCTCTATGACGAGGAGAAAAAAGAAGCGTACGAGGCAGACCGGAAGAAAGTGGAAGAGCAGCAGCTCGACGACCATTATCTGTGCACGGACATTGACCGCATGGAAAACATTGCGCGCCAGGTGCCGCTCTCTGCGATGGAACGGCCGGCGTGGGATACGAAGGTGCTCGAATCCCTCGGCGTCTGTTCCATCCAGACCGATTCCGAAATCTGGAAGCGCGTCTGGAGCGAGGAAGAGAGACTGAACTATGCATCGACACCGATGTTTCTGGTGCGCGCGGAAAAAAGCGCAGAGCAGTCCTTCCAGCTTGGTGATGTGACCGTCCGCCGCGGCGAAAAATATCAGGGGGATATCTCCTTTGCGAATGGGGATATCGTGCTTCCGGGAACGATTATCTGTGGAAAACTTCCGGGAAAAACAATGCTGATCACCGGCGGCGTTCATTCCGGGGAATACGTCGGCATTCAGGCGTGTGTGGAACTGGGAGCGGAGCTTCAGCCGGAAAAAACGGTTGGAACGATCGTGATTTTAAAGGTCTTAAACCGTCCTGCTTTTGAAAACCGTGCGGGCAGTCTCGGACTTTCCGATGGCAAAAACCTGAACCGTGTATTTCCGGGCAATCCAAATGGAACCGAGATGGAGCGGCTGGCGTGGGCGATGACAAAGGAAGTTTTCCCGAAAGTAGATTACTATATCGACCTCCACAGCGGCGACGATTTTGAGGATCTGACGCCGTACGTCTATTACGCCGGAAAAGCGGCGCAGGAAGTGATGGAGACTTCGCGGAAAATGGCGGAGCAGGTGGATGTACCGTACATGGTGCGCTCCATGGTATCATCGGGCGGAGCTTACAACTATGCGGCATCCAGAGGAATTGCAAGTATTCTCCTGGAGCGCGGCGGCATGGGCGCATGGACATCCGAGGAAGTCAATTCGGACAAGCGCGATGTGCGCAATATCCTAAGCAGCCTCGGGATGTATCAGATCCGCCGCGATGTGCGGAACTACGTGCCGATGGAAGTGACGGATGTCCGCTATCAGGCGGCTTCGGAAAGCGGCCTGTGGTATCCGGCGGCGAAACCGGGAGACATGGTTGCGGAGGGTGCACTGCTTGGAACCATCCGTGATTATAATGGAAAACTCCGGGAGACATGCCGCGCCGAATACACCGGTGTTGTGCTGTACCAGACGGGCAGCCTGCAGGTAATCGAGGGAGGATCTGTTGTTGCCTACGGACGGATCGTGCGCGAGCCGGAATATGACGACCGCAAAGAACAGATTGTCCATTACTGGGAAAAGCGGAGTGAGAGCTTTTTGGAGCAGAGACGCGCGGAGCTGGCCAACCCGATTGCGAAGCGCTGGATGAAAGAGATCGAAAAACAGATTCCGGAAAAGAGACGGTTAAAAATCCTTGATGTCGGCTGCGGAGCCGGATTTTTCTCAATTCTGCTGGCAAAAGCGGGCCATGAGGTCTTCGGCATCGACCTGACACCGGAGATGGTTGAGAATGCCATCCAGCTTGCCGAGGAGGAAAACGCCGACTGCCGGTTCCAGGTTATGGACGCGGAAAAACCGATATTTGCGGATGAAACGTTTGATGTTGTCATTTCCCGAAATCTGACATGGACCCTGCCGAATGCGGAGCATGCCTACAGCGAATGGATGCGTGTGCTGAAAACGGGCGGTATCCTGCTGAACTTCGATGCCAATTACGGAAAAGACGATGCTTCTGACACGAAAGATCTGCCGGAACAGCACGCCCATTTTAAAGTGGGAAATGAAATGCTTGAAGAGTGCGAATGGATCAAAGCACAGCTTCCGATCAGCCGGAAAAACCGGCCGGCATATGATGTGGCCGTGCTGTGTGAGAATACCAGAGGGGAAATTCACATTGATCCGGATCTTGGAAAACGGATTTATCTGGAAAAAGATGAATTTTACAATCCTGCGCCGATGTTTTCGATCTGTGCAGTAAAAAAATGAAGGTTTTCATACCGGAAAGAAATGATTTGCGGAGGAAAAGGATATGAAACATTATAAGGTTCGGATTGTGGAAACGCTGGTGATGGATGTGGAAGCGGAGAGTGCCGGGGAGGCGGAGCAGATCGTGTCCGACCGATGGCGGGACTCCGAGTATCTTCTGGATGCGGACAACTTTGCCGGCGTGGAATTTGAAGCGCGTGAGGACGAGCGGCTTCGGGATCGCCGAAACCGGGACGCACGGTAAAACGGGGTGTCGGGATGAACTATGCCACCCCGGAAGCGATTGAAGCGGCAAGGCGGATTGACCTCTACACCTATCTGCACGAGCGG
>OKSC01003779.1_pt1 | contig 10829 bp, 7 predicted proteins | sample 1601161 | NCBI WGS metagenome assembly OKSC01 (sample SAMEA3541552, study PRJEB24748) | human gut metagenome | biome: human gut; feature: human-associated habitat; material: faeces | place: China | collected 2012
ATTTCCGAAGGTCGAAGATATATTGGCATTGTGACAGTCTTATCTCGTTAAATGTGATCTCGTAGTTATCAAACCACTCAAGCAGTTGTTTAAGTTCCTCGTTCATGGTATATAAATGATTAACACCCGCGAATATACCCAATTTAACCTTGCTATTTTAGGATATAAAGAATTTTGTCTATATTTGCTTCAAATTTGTGACTTGTATTATTGATTGGATATTATGTTTAACAATATAATATAGGTCACTTATGGATTTTTCTAACAACTCATCTCAAAGGCAACAAGTGGACGTTTACTGTCCTGTACATCATAATTGGATTGGCCACTATGATTATGGCTCCAAGGGAGTCTATTATTGCTGGTGCAAGAAATGCAAGAAAGAAATCAAAATCGTTATGGGAAAATGAAGAGGTTGACACAAAAACAAGAGAATTTCTGTAATTATTATATCGAGTGCGGCGGGAACGCTTCCGAGGCGTACAGGCGTGCCTACTCTTGCGAAAAATGGAAAGATAAGTCCGTATGGGAGAAGGCTTCGGCTTTATTGGATGATGTCAAGGTTCAGTCAAGGGTCAGGGAATTGCAAGAGGAGCAGAAAGTTAAGTCAGATATAACCAAGGAGAAATTACTGGGCGAGTTAGGTAACATAGCGTTCTCGTCCATAGCCCACCTCCACAATACATGGATAGAGCGCAAGGAGTTCGAGAGTCTAACGGACAAGGAGAAGTCGGCTATCAAGAGCATATCTACTAAAATCCTGAAGAAAAATATAGGGACGAGCGATGACCCGGAGATCATTGACGTGGAATATGTCAAGATAGAGATGCACGATAAGCTGAAAGCCATAGAACGTATCTGCAAGATGCTTGGCTTTGACGCTCCAACCGTGGTAGACCTTGGCAAATCGCTGATAGGAATAGATACCGGAATAGATGAATAGTGTTCTATTTTTAAATAAATGGCTATGTTTGTTAGAAAAAATACGAGGTTTATAATTTTATAATTGTTCTATATTTAATATTTTGGGAGCTGATACGGATAACAGGAGGATAATAAGCTACAAGAGGTTCAATCCGAACTTTCACCATTTGAAGCTGGCGTTGGGGAATGACGATATAAGGTTCATCTTCATGTACGGGGGATCGTCTTCCGCCAAGTCTTTCTCAGCGGCCCAAGCCTTCCTGTTGGAATGTATATCCAAGGGCTATAACACGATTGTCTTTAGGAAGACCGGAGCAACCATAGCGGACAGTATCTACAAGACGTTCCAAGAGGCGGCTAAATCATTGCATATAGATACTTTTTTCAAATTCCAAGAAAATCTTATAAGGTGTTTCAACGGTTCCTATATCCGGTTCAAAGGGCTGGACGATCCGGAGAAGATCAAGGGTCTCGAATCTTATCAGTACGTGTTTTGCGAGGAGATATCCGAGTTCGATGAATCCGACTTGAAACAGATAAGGAAGCGTCTCCGTGGTCGCAAGGGACAGAAGATCGTAGCTCTATTTAACCCGATATCGGAGGATCATTGGATCAAGAAAAAGATATTTGATACCGAGACATTGACCGAGGTGGACAATCATCTGTACGGGAAGCTCAAGGATAGCGTAACGGGTAAGATACTGCCAAAGGAATATTCCGAGATAGGGAGGAAATGGGTCAATTCCGAGCGGACCATATACAATCCAAGGAAAAAGACTTACGAGACGCACCGCCCGGATATGGTTATCATCAAGTCCACCTATCTTAATAATTTCTGGGTAGTAGGGTCTCCTGATGGCACGTATGGCTTTTATGACGCTCAGACGATAGCGGATTTCGAGAGGGACAAGGAAAGGGATTACGCTTATTATCTGATATACGCCTTGGGCGAGTGGGGGACGATAAGGACGGGTGGCGAGTTCTTCCACGCCTTCGACCCCGCCAAGCATAAGGGCAAGTGCCCATATGTCAAGGCTCCCGTGCATATATCGATAGATAACAACGTCCTGCCTTATATCTCCATCTCTTTTTGGCAGGTTGAGACCGGGGATATAACGAGGATAAGGCAGATTCACGAGGAAACCCCGTCCGATCCGTTCAACACGGTCACCAAGGCCGCCGAGATCGCCGTTGAATATCTGGAGGGGATAGGGCATGATGATATGGTCTATCTTTATGGGGATGTATCGACCAAGGCCGGAAATACGATAGATGACGATAAGAGGTCTTTTTTCGATAAGTTCAAGGAGGGTATAGACAAGAGATTCCGCAGCGAGGACAGGTTGCCTAGATCGAACCCATCCGTATCCATGACAGGGGAGTTTATCAATGCGATATATTCCGGAGATATAAAAGACGTGTCCATCATGATAGACGAGAGCTGCGAGACATCGGTAAACGATTATATAACGGTTAAGAAGGATGTCAACGGGGCTATGCTCAAGCAGAGGGTAAAGGACAAGATTACGGGTCAATCCTACGAGAAGGCCGGTCACCTTAGCGATGCCAAGCGTTATTTTGTCACGGAGATATTAAAGGATAGGTATACGTCTTTCTCGCTAAGGAGAAGGCACAATAAAAATAAGGAGGAGGATATGAGATATTACGATCACGTAAAATTGGATATATCGAACGCCACGAGGATAGTCTATGTGGCAGTTAATCCTGATGGGCTTGCGGGTATGGCAAAGGTGGCATTGATGGACGGGAAGGCGTACGTTCTGGATGCCTCGTTGAGGGATATCACGGAGGCTGGAGTTCTAAGGGATTTCTTGCGCCCTATAGGATGGGGGGATGTCGTGTTTGAGAGCGACAAGGCTTATTTCCCTGTAGCTAGGGAGATAAGGGAGAGCGGGGAGTGCGATATAAGGATAAGAAAGAGGGCTTCCGATGCAAGATTGAGGATATCCGCCCATTCGGAGACCGTGAGAGATCGATTTTATTTTCTCGACAATTACGAGGAGAAGGATGATTATCTGTCGTTTGTCGAGAATATGCTAGATTATGGGGGCAAGGATGGAGGGGAGTCGCTGTGTTGCCTATCCGCTATAGCGGAGATTTTGGTACGAAACAATATTTAAAACGAATATATTATGGGTTTGTTTGATTTTTTCAGGAAAGAGGATAAGGTGGCGAATGTGCCCGATCGTCCTCCAAGGTCGAGAGAACTCGTGGATTTGTCCGGTTATCTGGGGGTGTTCAGCCCCTATACCTGTTCCGGGAATTTTATCGAGGCCTTCGAGACCATGGGAGAGGTCTTTTTCCCCGTGGATTTCTTGGCTAGCAGGATAGCGGGCGGCAATTATCAATTAAAATTGGCGAAGGATGATTCCGTGGTGTTCAATAACGAGGAGATGAACCGTTTTTTTAGCGATCCTAACCCTTTGTTCTCGTTCGAGGATTTGGTTAAGATGTTCTTTGTCTATAAGTATGTGACAGGTAATGGATTCTGGCAGGCCTCCCCGTCTGTAGGGAGGATAAAGCCTAAGGAGCTATGGAAATGGTGCGATACCTATTGGGTCTTGCCAAGTGATCAGGTCGTGATAAACAGCCCGATGTCCATTCCCTTGTTCCAGCCGTCAACAAAGGAGGATATAATCAACAGCTATCGTATTTCCACCAACTCGGGGCTTATGGATATAGACCCGTCTCTGGTCATCCACTATAAGGATATAAATATGCGATTGAATAGCTCATACCTAAAGGGACGTAGCAGGTTGGAGACCCAACGTTATCCTATCGCCAACTTGGTCGCCGTGTACGAGGCAAGGAATGTCATATACGTAAAAAGGGGGGCCTTGGGATTGCTGATAAGCAAGAAATATGACGCTGATGGTTCCCTTCCTCTCACCGACAAGGAGAAGAGAAACATAAGGAAGGAGTGGAATGACAATTATGGGTTGACTAATGACAGGTCCCAGATGAGCATAGTGGATGTCCCTACGGAGTTCGTGAGGATAAACATGTCCATTCAAGAACTTATGCCTTTCGAGGAGACTTTGGCGGACGCTATACAGATAGCCGGTATATATGGTATACCTTCAGTGCTGATTCCACGCAAGGATATGGCCAAGTACGACAATCAGGATATCGCCGAGATCTCCGTTTATTCCAATATCGTTATTCCTGAGGCCCGGAAATTCTGCCGATCGATGACCTCCTTTCTTGGCCTTGATAAGTCCGGCATGTATATAGACGTGGATTTTAGTGGCGTAAGCGTATTGCAAGTACGTGATAAGGATATGGTAGAGAAGAGGCGTATCGTATCGGAGAAATGCCAGAAGGAATTCATGGGAGGCGTATTGACGTTGAATGACTGGAGAGCGCAGATAGGGGAGAGCAAGGTAGGGAACCCCTTGTATGACAAGTTGGTTTACGATATGTCTACCGAGGAATTGGCCTTGGTCAAGGAGATCATATCCTTAGCTAGGTCTGGCGGTCCATCAAGGAGCGTCTCATCCTCTTCTGGAGGGACTTCTGGTAATAAAAAACCGTCCGACGAGGGCGATGACGATAGGGGTGATGTTGATGATGATAAAAAATGATTCTATAGTTTTGCTTTTTAATATATTAACCCTATATTTGTAGGACATAACAAAAAAGAAATTAGAGCCTAAGAGCCATACCCGGCGGGAGTCGTATCCTGCGGGGTATGGCTCTTTTGGCGTTTATAGGCGTATGATAAACGTGAGCAAGATATCACCGTTGCTTTTTGACGTGGGCTATAACGGCATCGAGATGGAGCGTGAGTATATACAACGCTTCTCTAATGCCGAGAATATAACCGTGCAATGCGTAGTATCCCCTTCCACCACTTTGTCTATGAGGTTGTTCGACCTTTGCGCCAACGATAGCTTCGTCATATCCCCCATATCCTATGAGATCAACGACTCGAATAAGCTTCTGGAGTTTATCGTTCCAAGAGGGAATAGCCTTTATAGGGCTTCCATAATCGGGAGTGAGGGGCAGATAAGCAGTCTCCCCTTCCGGTTTTGCGATAACGGGGAATTGGAGGGGCTGACGGAGGTGTCCTATACCAACAGGGATAATATCACCTCGTTCGGGGCGGTATTTGAGGTTGGAAACAATCAAAGGACTTTCAAGCTATGGATAGAGGGAGGGTTCAAGTCGGATGGGCATTCCCTTAACGTTAGCAACGAGCAGTTCAGGACACAGGGGCAAGAGATCATAGAGCTTTACGCCGTACCGTATCAGGTGGACACGCTTACGATAGGGGATAACGAGGGTGTACCTTTCGAGATGGCCCGCTTGATCAATAACATATTCTGTCTGTCCGAGGTGAGGATAAACGGCGTTAGGTATGTCCGGAGCGAGTCCAGCGTACCCGAGAGACAAGTGATAGCCGAGAGATACCCATTGTTTGATTATACGTTTAACGTTGAGAGAGCGGAGAATATCTCCTTTAACGGGTTCACGGAACAGTCGGACGGATCTTGGGTCACGGGTTCCATAAGCGTGAACGTGGCAAACGCCAAGGACGGGCAGGTTCTGGTGTATGATGATTCCGTGGGGGCCTTTGTCAATCAATCAAACTTGGATTCGTTATGAGCAAAAAGAAATTGACCAAACATATATGGTACGGGTCGGACACGGTGATGTCCGAGGGTAAGCTGCAAGCGGCTCCTCCTCCCGTCGCTATAGATGACGGGACCAAGGAATGGCACCTCTCCGGATTGACGAGGGGCGAGTTGTTCGTGAATGATTACGCCGGAGACCCCGCCTTGTTCATCCTTGCCAGTGATAATAAGGTGCGAAGGATAGGCGGTCAAGGTTCCGGAAGCGGAGGTGAGGGGGGAGGAGGCGATTTCTCCTTGGCGCAAGGTCCGGGTATAGATATAAAATCGGATATCAATAATATATATACGATTTCCCATAAGGATACCTCTTCGCAAGAGAGTATAAATAAGACGAAGAAGAAAGGTATTGCGTCCGTATTGCTAGATGACTTCGGCCATGTCACGGGCTTGGATACCTGTGACATCCTCGATCTTGAGGACTTGGATAAGAGGTATCTTCGCAAGGATATCAATGACGAGGCGGCGGGAGAGATCATCTTCGACAAGAAGATTGGCTCCTCCATCTTCCTCGACGGCATGGACGGTAAGGGCTGGGAGATCAAGGCCGACGGTTCCGGTATCATGGAGGCGTTGAAGGTGCGTTCCGACATATACGCCGGTAACAAGATCGGCTCCATATCGTTCGCCCCCGGCTTCACCGGCTGGGGCACGGAGATAGACATCCCCACGGCCACGGGAACCTTTGACAGCATATTCGTTAGGAAGACCTTCACGGCCTACGAGATAGTGTATTCGCAGATATACGGGTTGGGCGGCAACCAGATCGTGTCCGATATCAACAAGATCGGGAGGGTCGAGAGGCTGTCCGATCGTTGGAGATGCTACATGGACGACATGGACGGTCTCATGCTGATGAACCTCAGGGAAGGTGATGGAGTGAGGATACAGAGAAGGAACGGTATCACGTCCACTAAATATATCTTCGGTCGCTGTATCGGTATCTCATCCGACTATTTCGACGTGGCTTACCCGCTGATAGAGGGTACCGGCGAGCCAGAGGCTGGGGATTTCGCCATGCGATGGGGTAACGACAGGGATACCACTAGGCAGGGCCTTATCTACCTGACATCGGCGGATCAAGGAGCGCCGTTCATCGCCGTATATGACGGTATCACGGGCGTTTCCACGCAAGACACGCTGAAGGCCCAGATAGGCAACCTCTCCATGATCCGTACCAAGAACGGTACGCAACTGAAGGGTTACGGGGCTTACCTTAACGGGATCTATATAGAGAACTCGTCCATATACCTCGATAACGGCATGACCGTGGAACAACAGTTCTCAGTGATGAACGGGGAGCTGAGGAGCGAGATCGAGGGGGTGAGGAACGACATGTCTCTGGAATCCGGAAATATACTTGTCAACTCCACGTTCGGGAAGGACACGAATTATTGGCGGTCGGAGAACGAGGTCCATTTCATCAACGTCGGGGGCGACCTGTTATGGATAGGCGGCGCTTTCTACTCGGAGAAGAGAGAGGTGGCGGACATCTACCGTGACGGTGAGCGCAACGTACTCCGTCTGCTGGGGACTACCATATACCAGTCAAACGCCAACATGAAAGGCGATAAGGCGGCTGGGACCTACTCGTACGCCTTTTTCTACAAGGTCATGAGACGAGGTGTTTTGACGGTGGGTTTCGCCGGGCAGGAGTTGTACGACTCCTTGACCCTCGATCCGTCCGACGAGTACGTCAAGCTGTCAAAAGTCGGCAAATGGGACGGTACCGGGGATTTCCGGATCGGATTCACTGGCGAGATATTGATCTACGGCGTGTCGTTGTTCAATGACAGGCTGGCCGATGCCGTGATAAAGCTTGAGACGCGGATATTACAGACAGAGGAGTATATCAAGTTACTGGCCACGAAGGAGTACGTGGACTCGGAGACCGGGGCGATATATACCAAGTATGACGCAGAGTTGTCGGTCATGGCCGAGGAGATATCCGCCCGTGTGACGGAGGAGCAATTCGCCACGGCGCAAGAGGCCATAACGCTGGCCAATAACGCCGCCAAGGCCGCCCAGACCGCCGCCGATAACGCTAACCAGTCCGTGACAAGCCTGAACTCCTACGTTGACGGCGCTTTCGCCGACGGTATCATAACGGAGGCCGAGGCCAAGGCCATAGAGAAGTACCTGAATACGGTGAACACGTCCAAGGACAGCGTGACCGCCACTTATACGAAACTGTATTCCAACACTTACCTTGACGGGGCGGCCAAGACCGGTCTTAAATCGGCCAAGGATGTATTGGACTCGTCTATAAGCGCCTTGATAAGCAGTATCAACACGGCCATAGCGGACGGAAAGACCACGGCTTCGGAGAAGGCCGACGTGGATAAGAAATTCGCGGCCTTCAACACGGCCATGTCCTCGTTCGAGAGCGCCGTGGAGACGGCGAACAAGTATATACAGGACAAGTTGAAGGACTATACCGATACGGCGACAAACCAAGTGAAGGTGAAGCTGGAGTCGGACTTGTCGGTACAGGCGGGACAAATCACGGGTATCTCCACTAGGGTGGACAATATAAGGAATGAGATAGACACGGCGGGATGGATCAACACTACGCAGGGAAATACATTGTTCGCCGCCAAGAGCTTGGAGAACGGCGATAATATCATATCGTATATCAACCAGACGGCAACCACCACCACGATCAAGGCGGAGAGGATCAATCTTGTAGGGGCGGTGACATTCAATATGTTCAATACGGATGTCAAAAATACGATCAATAACGCTAGCAGTAATGCTAGTTCGGCTCTATCGAAAGCTAACGAAGCCTTGTCTGACGCTTCTAGCGCATGGAGTAAGGCTTCGTCTGCCGAATCTACTGCCAGTACAGCATATTCAAACGCTTCCAAGGCTATTCAAGACGCAGCTACGGCCATATCAAATGCCGCTAAAGCCGTAACTACAGCCGGATCAGCGCAAGAAGCTATTAACAATCTTCCTGCATGGAGTAAGGAGGCTAGCATAATAAAGGCCTTAACTTCTGCCACTGTGATAGTTAATGGATATGTCAAGACATCTATGATCGACGTAGATAATCTGTACGCAACCAGTCTGGCGGCGGTAAGGGGTACGATTGGAGGATTTACTATAGGGAGTAATAAACTATCCTCTAATACAGCAAATGGAGGAACATTTTCCATTAATCCATCAGGCAATATCGCTTTTGAGGAATCTACAAGAAAGGCGGTATTTGGTACTAATGGTCATACTTCAGAATCAGAAGGTGTCCCTTTTGTATCATTGATAGATAACAGCTCTTCTCTGTCAACGGGGGTTAGAGTCTTAACAAGGGCTTCTAGGTCTTATGCGTTATATGCATCTTACAATAAACATGATACTGCCAGTAGAAGAGACATAGAAATAGGATTTAGGCAATTTTTGGGGGATGACTCATGGTTTAAAAGAGGATACATTCGTATGACGCAAATGCCTGCGGCCGCTAATTTAGGGAATCCGTCTGTTTCTTATTTTCTAAAATGGGACCCTAGTTCCGGCATTGTATTTATATCATAATTATTAACAACTAAAATACAGTAAATCATGAAAGTAAATTTCAACAAGCCCCTAAAGACCTTCAAGGGGGAAGATATGAAGGACGAGTTCGGGAAAGTCCAGATCATCAAAGATATCGTATGCGCTAGGCTTTACTCGTCCGGCGATGACATGAATCAAGACGAGAAGTTCGAGGCTTACAACCTCATGACACGGATCAACGCCGCCGAGGGGGAAATGGATATCAGCGACAAGGAATCAGTATTGATAAAGAAATGTTGCGACAAGACGTTGACCGCAGGGGCCTTCGGTCAGATCTTTAACATTTTAAACGTATGAGACCATGGAGATAATGAGCGATACTAGGACAATAAACGGCTACTCGGACGTGGCCGGTATCAAGATACAGTATTCCGCCTCGGTCAAGACCGATGAGCGGATAGACCGGATAACAGGCTCTTTTATCAAGGACGGGGTACGTGTGGGATCTCTGGCCTACGAGCGTAACGGGCAATTCTTCATGTCGGTGGACAAGCCCGGCGTGATAACGAGCAAGGAGGATGCGGTGGCCATCGCCACTCAATTCTTTAACGACACTTACGAGATGTTGAACAGTCAAGCGGTGGAGTAATATGGAAAGCATCATCCTATCATCGGGCACCGAGGTGACCCCCGAGGACATCCAGAAGATAGCGTCGGCGGTCAACGACCTCTTGCTGACCACGTCGAAAGACCCGGGGCAGTACGAGGAGGCCGATAGCCTGCAAGGTATATCGTCCTTGCCGGTGTTCAGGCAATCCGGCTCGGCCTATGATCTCGTGCGTGTGGCCATATCCTTGTTGAGGGGCGTTGACGGGAAGCAGATCGTCTTGCAGGTCACCGCAGATTACATACAGTGGCGTTACGAGGACGGGATGTGGCAGAACCTCATACCGCTCGCCGACTTGAAGAGGCCGGCCACGGAAGCCGCCGCCGATGTGCGTGAGAGGATGGACGCTATCGTGAGCGAGGTGAACGCCTTGAAGACCCAGTTCGAGAACGACGTGAGGCACGCCTTGGAGAGGGCGGATGCGGCCACGGAGAAAGCGAACACGGCGGCAGAGAACGCCAAGTCGGTGTCTGACCACCCGGGCTATATCGGCGATGATTTCCATGTCTACACGTGGGATTACGCTACCGGGACCTATATCAAGACGGACAGGATACTGAAACCGGAGGCGTTCACGATCTACAGGGTTTATAAGTCAGTATCGGCCATGGAGGCGGACAAGTCTAACGTCCCGGAGGGTAAATTCGTCATCATCAACACGGGCAGCGTGGAGGAGGAGGATACCGGCAAACTATATCTTAGGACATCCACGGGCTACGATTACATCGTGGACGTGTCCGGCATGAGAGGCTTCACCGGAAAGACCCCGCAATTCTCCATAGGCACCATAACGGCGGGCACGTATCCTTCCGTATCGTTGTCCGACGGGGGCACGGACGCATCCGGCAACCCCGTATACAGGATGAACTTCGTGTTGCAGAGAGGCCCTAGGGGATTCTCTCCCAAGATATCGATCGGGAAGGTGACGACCGGTCTCCCGGGAACGGCGGCCCAAGCCACGATAACCGAGAAGGGAGAGACCGAGGAAGGGGTTCCATTAGCGGAATTAGATCTTACCATCCCGCAAGGACAGGACGGGGCGGTGGTCGGCGTATACAAGACAAGGGAGATCGACCATGTCCCGGGGGCGA
>OKSC01003787.1_pt1 | contig 10813 bp, 8 predicted proteins | sample 1601161 | NCBI WGS metagenome assembly OKSC01 (sample SAMEA3541552, study PRJEB24748) | human gut metagenome | biome: human gut; feature: human-associated habitat; material: faeces | place: China | collected 2012
CACCGCACTTGAAGGTCTCGCGGGTCACAACACTGTTGGCGTCCAGCTCATTGGTTCGACCGGATGCCTGCATCCAGTGTTCTGTGGGGTCGTGGTAACTGTTCTGCTGGGCGGCAAAAGCGGTGGGGATCATGCCCACGCACATGACCAGCGTCAGCAGCAGTGCCAGCGCCCTGCGGGAATAATGGTTCTTTTTCAGATTCATAGGTCCTCCTTATATTTTTTGTTTTTTATCCGCGTTGAAAACAATGTTCTTTTGGCTATCGCCCCCTTTCCCGGCTGCAAATCTTTCTTTGCAGATATTCGTTCCAATCCTTGCCGCAGCGCGGTTTCTCCACGGTAACGGCATACCCCTGTAACTGATACTTTTCCTGTAATTGCTGGGCGGCTTTCTGCCCAGGCTCGTCCGCGTCCAGACACAGCGCAATACGGCGGATCTCCGGATGCGCCTGCAAATAGGTCTGCAGTGCGCCGTCATAGAGCCCGCACAGCGCAACGGCGTTGGTTGTGTCTCTATGGAGCGTGAGGTAACTCATCAGGTCGATGGGCGCTTCAAAAACACGCACCAGATCTGACCGCGGATCGTGCGGGAGGGAGAAGCCTGTGTTTTTATCGCTGCCGGGAGCGTCTCCCTTGAAGCTGGGACCGTCCAGATCATAGGTGCCGCGCAGTCCCGCATACTTTGCCTGTCCGGACTCATCTCTGCCGACGAAGACGCAGTTATGATGTACCGCATCCTCATACAGCAGCCCAGCATTCAGAAATTGCCGGATCACCTGGGCAGCGATACCTCGCTTACGGAGATAGGCGAAGACCCTGCGGTCATCCGCATTGCGGGGCGGCAGGGAAAACTCCTGTTTCGGGCTGATCGGCTTTGGCTGCGGAATGGGCGCGTCTCTGGCTTTCCCATGGAAGGTCAGAAGGTACTCCACCGCTTCCGGAAAGGATTTTCCGCAAAACTGCTGGAGAAAAGTGATGGCATCCCCTCCGGTATTCTGGGAATACCGGAACCAGGTACGCCGATCCTTGATCCGCAGGCTGTCCATCTCCGTGGTAGTATGGAAGCGTCCCACGCGCTTGACCTGATAGCCGAGGTGGGAGAGCAGCTCCGGCAGGTCCGTTTCTCTGGCAATCTGCATTTCTGTGTCTGTGAAGCGATTTCTGATCTCGCTTGCCATGATGTGAGCCTCCTTTCTGATGAAACGCAAAAAGCCACCCAGGGCATCCGATATATTCGGATGCCCTGGGTGGCTTTCCCCTAAATCGTGTTTCTTTTGTTTTGGCTTTAACGCGGGCTTACACGGCGTTATCTTCGTCGGGGGTGTCCGTGTCCGCTGGAGCGGTCACGTCGGCCACACGGGGCGCGACAGAGGCCTCAGTGGGGGCGTTCTGCTCTGCGGTGTTCTCAGCGTCCGCTTCGTCCAGCGCCTGCGTGATCAGGTTCAGCACGAAGTCTCGCTGGGTGAGCTTTTTGCCGCTGCGGAGCGTTTCGCGCTCCAAGTGACGCTTGATGCGCTGGAAGAGTTCTTCGGGAATCTGGAATGCCATGGTTCTGCCTTTTTCAGTCATTTGAATGCCGCCTTTCTGATTTTCCATCATGTTGTAATAGTCTTGGATGAGGTTGGCGATGTACTCGCTGGTGGTCTGGCCCAGCCGTTCCCGTTCTTCGCTGACCCGCTCATGTAGGTCGATGGGGATCTGAGCGCACAAGTTTTTGGTGGTTGCCATTCTCGGACACCTCTTTCGTATTTTTGTAACGCAAGCATACCCGAAAGGTCCAGTAAAAGCTATTACCAACACCACCAAGGAATGATAGACAAACGAAGCGGAAGCAACATAAGCACCTATGAGTCGAAAAAGGCCGCCGTCCGCTCCCACATAGGGAGCCGAACGGCGGCCTGCCTTCTTATTCTTTATTCTTTTTTAAGCCTCGGTGTTCGAACCACACCAGACCACAAATCTGGCAGGGCGCATCTTCAAAATGTCGCCTCTCGCTGGGCAAAACTGAAATTTTGAAAAATCGAGTTTTTGCAACTTTTTCATTCTAAAAGTGGCGCATTATATACGAAAACACCGCACTTTTGTGCGGTGTTTTCTGCGTTGCATCTTTCATCAACACATTTTGTCATGCCATGCCACTGTAGATTTCTCTGCTTTATCGGCAAAACAAATGTATTCTTGTTATATTACTGCTGCACGTGCTTCTATTTCTTCACACCATACATCTAACACATTACTGGCAGTCGGATCTGCTTCCGCTAAATGTGCGAGCAAATGTTGCTTATTCAAGAGATAGATAAAACACAGAATATCTCTTGCCGTCCTTCGCTTTTCTGCATCGGAAATGTGGCTGAAGAAGTTCAAATCACTCATCGCCCGCACCTGTTCTTCTTTATGGCTTCCACCATTTAAAACTAAACGATACATTAAATTTCTGAAATATGCTTGGTATTTTCTGTTTCCTATCAGGCCGAGGATCTTCTCGTCAGTTGATACGTCTTCAATTCCTTTCTTATATTCGAATGTTGAAAACGCCTCAAGCACTTGCCGCATTATATTTCCAATAACCATTTCCTGATCAGTAACTCTGTTTTGCCCATAAGTGTACATAATGCGCATCATTTCTGTATATTCCTGACGCTTTTTATACTGAAATGGCTCAAGCATTTGCATCCGAAGTTCAAATTCATTGAATTTTGGAGTGAGTGCATATCCCTTGGCTTTGCATTTAGCCATGATTTCCTCAAATATCTTATGTACATCATAGAATGTCATCAGATCATGTGTCATTATCACCGCCTTAGATGCCTCGTTACCTTCAAGAAATAAGCTTAGTTTGTATTTCAAAAATGACAGGATACCCACTCGATTTTCGATATCAAAACTCGAAACAGGATCATCAATAATTAGGATGTTCTCTGCTGTGTAGGCAGCATTCTCTTCTTGCCCTTCCATAATGCTGGCAAAGAAATAGCAAAGTCCCATAATGTTCCGTTCGCCAACCGAAATATCGCACGGCTTTACACTATGTCCATGTGATTTCAATTTGTAAGTAGAGTTATCATATTCAATTTTCAGTCTATCCTCTGCAAAGAAGATGTACTTCATCGCATTATTGATTACATCGAGAGCCAATGTTAGATTCTTTCTTTTTGCCTCAAGATCTCTAACAACAGTTTGTTTTTCAATAAGCACAGCCTGTGCTTGTTCGTAACGCCTTTTAGCCTCATCGCATTCTGTGGCCTGTGTTTTATATTGCGCCGCAAGTTTTTGAACATCATAATAAGCAATTTGGCTATTGATTTGATTCAATTTCGTAATAATTGGTTCTGTTCTTTTTGCTAAGCAATTGTATTCAAGACGTTCTTTCTCCAAGTCGACAAGCGCCTCTCCCAGCTGATTCATTAGAGGTTGTATTTCTGTTAGATCGCCCTCTGGTACTTCATATGGGTTATCAATTTTCCCCTGCAACAAATCATTATTTGCATGAACAGCGCTATCGATTTCTCTTACAAGGTCTACACACTGTCCATATCCTTTTAGTGCAGCGAAGGGTGATAAATCAATTGACATCTCTCCGTGCATCATGTCTCGTAACGATTGCTGATGTTCTTTTACTACATTACTCAAAACCCGTTCTATGCTTTGAATCAAATCAGATTTATATTCAGTAGTCAATTTCTGAAAACAGTAGGGACAAAAAGATGTATCCTCTCTTTCTAAATGTGCTTTCTGTGCAATTAAATCCGGACTTTTCCCCCTCTGAACTAATTGGAGCAAATAACGCTCTCGGTCAGACAGTATTGGCCGTTCTATCTTCTTAAATAGGTTGTTTCGGACTTCCGTATCATCGTACATTAAAAGACCATCTGGAATGTTCGGTGCGGGAGGATTTATATTGGTTCTGCCTTCTCTCGCAGTCTTTAATTCATTTACCCCGTTTGCAAAGTCTACAACAAGTTCATCTCGCGATTTTGTCGGTTTTGCCCGCAAGAATTGCTCATAGGTGTCATCTCTGACAGGTGAATTTTGCCGCCCGTTGCGTACCACTTTATCACGACCAGCCCAATTATCATCTCCCTGCAAAGCAAAACGGAGTTGATTAATATAGTATTTAGGAGATTTTTCATTGGTGTGGTCTTGATATGCTACATATATTTTTTGCTGCTTATCAGCCTCGGCCCTTGCAATTTCACAATCGATTTCCGCTTTTGTTATTTGTTCGGTTAAATCAGCCTGCTTGCCAAGCATGACAATAGTATCTAAATGGTCCTCTTGTAATTTTACATTTTTATCCACATAATCTTCGTCAAAAATAAAAATTCTCTTTTTCTCAGATTCTGTCAAAACAATGGGGGCGCCATTCTTATCTAAAACTGAAGCATGATTTATTGGTTGGTCTTTCTCACCAATAATTTTACGAAACCCGCGTGCAATTGTACTCTTGCCAGACCCATTTCGCCCATATAGTAAAGTGCCTTTTATTGTTTTTCGAGTGCCACCGTCTATCGGATTAAACATATCGAGTCTTGTTGGATTTTCAAAATTTGCTCCACGTAGTTCGATACCGCATATTTCTTTCAACATAAAAAGCACCCCCATCTAAAAATGAAATTCCAGAAAATATCTATTCTTTAGTATATCATGGTCACATGCAAGTGGTACGAAGAAGTGCTTCAAGACTCTTGCTTGTGTTCTTCAAGCTGCAGCAACCTGTGATCCTCCGTCAACACCTTCATCTGACTGATGGCGATGGCGTTGAGCTTTGCCAAACGCTCTGCCTGCGGGATTCCTTCGTTGATAAAAACAGCATTCAGGTTCTCCAGATTGGACAGGCACACGAGCTGTGATACATTCGCGTAGTCCCGAATATTACCCTTAAGATCTGGATTGGCGTCACGCCACTCTTTAGCAGTCATACCAAACAGCGCCATATTCAGTACATCGGCTTCGTTGGCATAGACCAGAGAAATTTGCCGCGCAGACAGTTCAGGCGGGATCAGGTTTTCCTTGATGGCATCTGTGTGAATGCGGTAATTGATCTTGGCAAGGTTGCGCTTGATGTCCCAGCCAAGCTGTTTTAGTTCTTCAGATTTGAGCCGCTCAAACTCTTTAATGAGGTAGATCTTGAATTCGGGGCTGATCCACATACCGAACTCAAAGGCGATATCTTTATATGCGTATGTCCCGCCGTATCGCCCAGCTTTGGCTCTGAGACCAATTGCGTTGGTTTTTTCCACCCACTCTTTTACGCTGATCTTGTAGCTGTTCAAGCCAGCCTGACTTCTAATTGTGGCGAATTCGCCATAATTAAAATCAGGGTTGTGTATCTGCTCCCAAATCCCAAGGAACTCAACGGTGTTCCGGTTTCTCAGCCAGTCGGAGATAAAAAAGTCACCGTCTTTGGCTTTGAGCATATCTGTCAAAGATATGTAATCCTTATCATCGATGGTAGTGACCGTGATCTCGGCACCGTTTACAATGATTTTCCCATTCATCCGCCCTCACCTCCGTTCAAACTTTATCGTGTGCCAACTCTTCCAGCAACCCTTGACATCCCTCCAGCACATCCCGCCAGGTCGCTTCGAAGTCCTCGGTGTACCACGGGTCGGCAACATCGCGGGGGTGGTCGGTGTAGTCCATCAGAAGATGCAGCTTGCCGGCAAAGTCGCCGCCGCAGATGCGGTGCATATTCCGCAGGTTCGCGCCGTCCATGCCGATCAGCAGGTCGTACTTGTCGTAGTCCTGATTGGTGAGCTGCCGCGCCGCGTGGCCGTCGCAGGATATCCCATGCTCTGCCAGCTTGCGCCGCGCCGGGGGATAGACCGGGTTGCCGATTTCCTCCCGGCTGGTGGCCGCCGATTCGATATGAAATTGTGGCGCCAGCCCAGCCTTCTTCACTAAGTCCTTCATCACGAACTCGGCCATGGGGCTGCGGCAGATATTGCCGTGGCAGATAAACAGGATATTCTTCATACCGATTCTTCTCCGAAAACTCATCTTTTTCTACAGTATAGCAGGTATCCTCGTTTTCGCCAAGAGCATTTTCCGAATGTTCGGCTCTCTCAATCATCCGCAGCAGCTCTGTTTTGGATAAGCCGCTTTCGGCGGCCTTCCGAATGTACCAGCACCTCTCGTCCATGGTCAATCCAGCCTCCATGATGACCACATTCTGTGTCCAGTTCAGACACATTGCCTCCGCCAGCAACTCCGGCGTGTCGCCGTACATCCGGTAGAAGTCCCGCATACGGCGCACATTGCGGGGAGAAAAGCCCTCGGCTGCGGGATAGGTGGCTTGCAGATATTCCGACGCCGCAACAGCCGCTCCTTTTTCGCTCCTGCCGCTGACCACCCGGCCAATCTCGCGGTACAATTCCATCTGCGGGAGCTGCGCCGCCATAAGCACATCCAGTGTGGTGAACATGGCGGTGTAATCTGTTGGCTTGCGAATGTTCATTGGCTTTCTCCTTTCCGGCGCGGTGCGCTTGATCAACGCTCAAAGCAGAGAAAAGCACGGTGACACCGCCGTGTTTTTCTCTGCTTTGACCTGCTTTAGATGACTCGCACGATCTGCTCCCACAGTAGGATGTGCTTTTCGTCAATGGGTCTGTTGTCGTGATAATGGCCGAACAGCCAGTAGTGGTATTTTGATCTTTCCTGCACCTCTTGCAGAAAGTCTGTGAGCCGATCTGCCTCGTTGTGGCGGCTTCCCATGAGGGCGATGCTGGTGGGAGCGCAGTGGGTGATGATGTAGTCCACCTGCCAGCCGACCGCGTCGAGGCTTCGCCGCGCCTCGGCGTATTCCTCATCGGAGGGCAGCTCCTGCGCCCACCACGAGATATGGTTGATGCGGTATCTCGCTCTGGGCTTGCGCTGGAGCATCATGAGCCTTCGCTCAAAATCCGGGGCGTCCGGCTCCAGAATCCCATCCTCAATATCGTGGCTTTTTGCGCCGCCCATGGTGAAGAAGCGGCAGCCCTCCAGCTCGAAGATCTGGCCGCGCATCAGGTGCAGCACATGAGGACGGATACGATGTACCTTGCCGCCGTGCCACTCGTCCACGGGGTATCTTTCCAGCGCGTCATAGTTTTCATGGTTGCCGCAGACGAAGGCAAGCGTGAAGGGAAGGCGTTCCAGCAAGTCCAGCGTTTCATCGTCGCGGCTGTCGCCAAACCACACACCCCCGAAGTCGCCGGCGCAGATCATAGTGTCCTGCTTTGTCATCCGCGCCTGTTCGGGAAAGTATTTTGGTTTGAATCGCTCAAAATTTCCGTGGAGGTCACCGGTCACAAATACCATTTTTCCATCTCCTATCTTAGTTTGATATGCTCTGGCGGATCTCAATGCCGCTCTTGAGCATCACGCTGATCTCATTCTTGGACAGCACCTTCACCTGCGCCACCAGCTGCCGGATGGCACTCTCGTCCCATTCCGCGATGTGGGGCACAGCGTTTTCCAGCATCCCCACGGCATCCCTGATGCGCCGATCCGCTTCGGTGTGTTCCTTATTCTCAGCAAGGATGGTTGCCCGCAGCTCCTTGAGCGCAGTCTGCTCATCCAATATCTCCTTGAACTGATCCCCATAGGCGATGGGATCATCCGCCGCCTTTTCCAGCAGCCTTTGGAACAGTGCCTCCAGCTCCGCCAGTCTGCGGTCGATGTCGCCAAGGCTCATGCCGCTGCCGGGGAACGGGATGACCTCCGCCTCCAACGCCTCCGTGATCTGGCGGATGCGGCCATCCAAGTCCGGCAGGACGGTGTTGAGCGCGGCTATGATCGCCTGTTGGAGCGGCGCCTCGTCCAGCGTGGGCGAGCTGTGGCAGTATTTCTTGCCGTAGTCCAGGCGGCTCACACAGCGCCATACGACGCGCTTTCCATCGGGGCGCGTCCACGTGCAGCGGCGGTACAGCGTTCCGCACTCGCCGCACACCAGACGGTCCGAGAGGGCGTAGCGGCTGGTGTAGGCGGCAAGACCTGTGGTGGCTCTCTTGGAGGGGCTTTTTGCCGCCTTGCGCCGCGCCATCTCCGCCTGCACCGCATCGTACTTCTCGCGGCTGACGATGCCCTCGTGGTGGTTCTCTATGAGGTACATGGGGAGCTGCCCCGTGTTTTTGATGACCTTGCGGTTGATGACATCCTGCTGAAAGGTTTTCTGCATCAGCACGTCGCCGCAGTATTTCTCATTCCGCAGGATGCTCTTGATATGAGGCAGCGTCCATTGCGGTGAATTTTCGGAATATATCACGCCCTTCTCATGCAGCTCGTCCCGCAGCATCCGTGTACTGGCCCCGGCGAGGTATCGCTCGTAGATCCAGCGGACGACCTCCGCCTCCTCCGGGATGATCTCAGGCTTATCGTCCGCACCCCTGCGGTAGCCGTAGAGGTATTTGTACTGGATGGTCGCCTTTCCGCTCTCCATGGCGCGGCGTTTGCCCCATGTGACATTGGCGGAGATGGATTCGCTCTCAGACTGTGCGAAGGCGCCGGAGAGCGTGATGCGCAGCTCACTGTCCTCCTCCAGCGAATTGATGTTCTCCTTTTCAAAGATGACGGTGATGCCCAGTTCCTTGAGCGCCCGTGTGTAGTAGAGGCAGTCCACCGTGTTGCGGGCGAAGCGGGAGACTGACTTGGTGAGGACGACATCTATTTTCTTCTGGCGGCAGTGGCGGATCATACGCATGAAGTCCTCACGCTTTTTCACCGAGGTGCCGGTGATGCCCTTGTCGGCGAAGATGCCCGCCATGGTCCACGCGGGGTTGGACATGATCTTGTCGGTGTAGTATTCCTTTTGCGCCTCGTAGCTGTTTGCCTGATCCTCCTCCTTGGTGGAGACCCGGCAGTAAGCGGCGACTCGTAGCTGTCTTTGCAGCTCCGCCTGCCGGACCGACTCCGGCTTTGCGGGGATCTTAATAACTCTTGGGGCGGTTTCGTTCACAGCTGATCTCTCCTCTCTATGGTCTGTCCGTTCTTCAGCGTCACGGTCACGCAATTGTTCGTCACGCGCACCTTTGACACCACGCTTTGCAGCAGCTCCGCATCCGGCTCTGTTATGGGCTTGCGACCGGTGAGCAGCCGCCGCAGCCGCACGGTTTCGTATTCTGTGTTCCCAATGGCATCGTACTGCTCTGCCGCCAGTTGAAGGAGCAGTGCTTTGGCGTTGTCCTCATCAATGGGCTGCCGCTCCAGCGCGGAGTTCAGCTCCTCCCGCGTTTTTCCGCAGGCCGTGGCTACTTGGGATGCCACTGGCTGGACACGGTCGGGGCAGCGTATGAGCTCGTTGAGCAGGTCGGTGACGATCTTCTCCACCCGCTCGGAGGGCGGCGCGCCGCAGAGCCGTCGCAGGGTCTTCTGCGCCGGCGTTTTCTGCGGGGGGCAGGCTCTTGCCGTCCTCTTTTCCGCTGCCGCGCGGAGCTGCTCCGGCTCGATGAGGACCGGATATCCTTTCTCTCCGATATAGCGGCTATCCTCTAAAATACGGGAGACCATGTTTTTGTTCCATGTCCGACCCTCATAGTAGGGGATCTCCTGCCGGCAGAGTGCCTTGGTCAGCTCACCCAGCGTGGCTCCCGTGCTGTAACCTTGAAAGATAAACCGTACCAGCTCCGCTTCCTCCGGCTGGATCGTGATCTCGCCCAGCGTCATACGGTAGCCGAAGGGCTGCTTTCGGTTTCCCATTATCGCTCCGTCCTCTCAATGGATTCCCGCAGCTCCAGCCCGTTATGCAGGCGGAAGCGGAGGGTGTCGTTGCTCTCCACGATGATTTCCGCAACGAGTGCGCCGCAGAGCTCTGTGTCGGGGTGGTCGAGGAAGTCCGGCCCATCCTCCAGCAGGGCTATCAGCTCCCGCGTCCGCTGGGCGGTGGCATCCCCCTCGGTAGCCATAAGCTTCTCTTTGTCCAGCTTGGCCTGCCGGAGCTGACGGGTCAGCTCGTTGCTTTTGGATATAAAAATGTCAGGATCAACGAGGCCGTTTTGCTTGAGGAAGGCCAGCGTTTGATTCTGACTGGAGAGTTCGGATATTTTTTTGTTGAGGGAGACGATGTCCTCGCTCCAGAGCAACCTGCGATCACGGATCGTCTGGAGGGTTTCGAGCATCTGCTCCAGAATGGGGAGACTCTGATGCTTGAGCTTATAATAGAGGCGGCAGAAGGCTTCATAAATACTCTGCTCCGTGATTGGAGTAATATGACACTTCTCGCGGTTTTCATCGTGTTTTATACAGCACCAGTAGTACTTACCTCTTTGCGGTTTTCTCCGAAACATTGTTCCGCAACACCCGCACACGACTTTTCGGGAGAGAAGATGAGTCATTTCAGGTGGCGTTTTCCCATAGTTTTGTTTTCGTGCTTGAATAAGGTTTTGAACCCTTTCAAAAGTCTCCGTTGTAATAATAGGGGGATGCGTTCCTTCTGCGTAGTATTGTTCACACTCTCCTTTGTTTCTATGACGGGTCGTGGGAAGTGTCTCTGATGTATAAGTTTTTTGCCAAAGCGAGTTACCAGTGTATCGCTCGTTTGTAAGGATGTAATGGATGCCACCCCTCCCCCACTCCTTATTTTGTCCACTGAGTATGCCTACCTCATTCAGTCTGCGGGCGATGCGCTCCTTGCTGTTTCCATCCAAATACCACTGGAATATTTTGCGGATGGTCACCGCCTGTTCTGGATCAATTTCGATTTCTTTATTTATGATCCTATATCCATACGGTGTGGAAGGTGGCAGAAAGGTCCCGGCCTCCATCCTGCGCTGATAGCTCCAGCGCATATTGCCGGAGATGGATTCGCTCTCCTTTTGGGCGAAGGCGGCATAGATGG
>OKSC01003788.1_pt1 | contig 10812 bp, 6 predicted proteins | sample 1601161 | NCBI WGS metagenome assembly OKSC01 (sample SAMEA3541552, study PRJEB24748) | human gut metagenome | biome: human gut; feature: human-associated habitat; material: faeces | place: China | collected 2012
TGTTGCAGTATGTGTTTGGCTATGCCATGTTGCCGCTGAGTGAAATTGCAAATGTTTTTCGTGGTGAGTATATCACTAAGAAAAATGAAAAAGCTGGTAGTATTCCCGTGATTTTGGGAGGGCAAGAACCGGCATATTATATTGACCGTGCTAACCACACCGGCGAAATTGTCGCGGTGGCTCGGAGTGGCGCATCTGCTGGATTTGTTTCTTACTGGGATGAACCGATTTTTATTACGGATGGCTTTGGATATGAAGCGAAGAAAGAAGTTGCTACACCGAGATATCTGTACTATGTGCTAAAAAACAAGGAAGCAGAGTTGAATGGAATGAAGCGTGGTGCAGGTGTTCCCCATGTGAGAGGCGAAAGATTGGGAGAGATAAATCTGCCAGTGCCGCCTATTGAGGAACAGAAGCGCATTGTTTCTATCCTTGACCGTTTTGATGCTATCTGCAATGATTTGACCAGCGGCCTGCCAGCGGAGATTGAAGCAAGACGAAAACAGTATGAGTATTATCGGGATAAGCTGTTGAGTTTTAAGGAGTTGATCTGATTGGAACGTACTGAAATGAAAGCAGAATTTCTCACTATCTATATGGTGCGTAAGGACTTTATCCAAGGAAAAAATCCATCGTATTCGTATGAAGACTATCTGCGTGATTTTGTGAATTGTTCAGAGCATTTTTTGAAAAGGTCGAATGGAAAACCATACAGAAAGCCGGATTCAGAAGCGCAGGGAGAGTGCGATTGCATTTCAGATAAATACGCAATAGATTTTAAGTTGTTTACTTCGCAGTCGAGGATGTACACGGCTAAAATTTTTTCGCCATCAATCGAAGTAACAGATGATTGGATCAGCTATGGAATGCCGGAAAAACATGAAGGGATTCCCGGATATAAAAAAGAAAAATATAGTAATCCTTATATAGTCTTTCGGAGCTTGGGCCAAGATGAGATAATGGAAATTCGGAAGGAAGAGAAGAAGACAGGAAATAAAGAAAAAGATACATTTCAAATTATAAAGAAGTTTGAAACGAAGAAAAATTTGATGATGTTCTTTCCATATAATCTTCATTTTGACTCAAATGACGATTTTGGACAGGGAATGATATATGCAGTTGATGGAATAAATACTGCTTTTAAGGGGCTTTTTCAATATCGAAAGAGTATCTTGCCAGAGTATGATACCTATGTTTCGTTCATCTACGAAAAAGAAAACTTTGTAATAACCAAATGGACAGGAGATAAGCTTGAATTTGTTGAAATGATACCAGTTTATAGGAGTTCGCTATATTGTGAATTGTGGCATATAGCGGAAGGATAAATTGCAGGAGGAATTTGAAATGTCCTTTTTCAATATCGTTGCGGCTACCAATGAAGATACTGTTGTTGCCGCCTATGAACCCTCCAAGGTGCGCTCTGACAGCTACCAGAGCGAGGCGGAACTGGAAAAAGAGTTTATCCGGCTGTTGTGTGAGCAGGGCTATACCTATCTGCCGCTGCACACTGAGGATGAACTGATTGCCAACCTCCGCAGCCAGTTGGAAGAGCTGAACCACTACCAGTTTTCGGATACAGAGTGGCGACAGTTTTTCAGTGATGTAATTGCCAACCCCAACGAACATATTCCCGAAAAGACCCGGAAGATTCAGGAAGATAACGTGCAGGTGCTGCATCGGGATGACGGCAGTTCCAAAAATATCACGCTGATCGACAAGAAGAACATCCATAACAACCGCCTGCAGGTCATCAACCAGTATGAGGTAAAACAAGCAGACGGCGCACGGCATGATAACCGCTACGATGTGACGATTCTGGTCAACGGCTTTCCGTTGGTTCATGTGGAACTGAAGCGGCGCGGGGTGGCCATCCGGGAGGCATTCAACCAGATCAACCGCTACCAGCGTGATTCGTTCTGGGCGGGCTGCGGCTTGTACGAGTATGTGCAGATTTTTGTGATCTCCAATGGCACAAATACCAAGTACTACTCCAACAGCACCCGCTACAATGCCATCAAGGACGCCAAACACGGCAAGATCAAGAAGGAAAAGACCAGCAACAGCTTTGAATTTACCTCCTACTGGGCTGATGCGAACAACCGCGTGCTGACGGATCTGATCGACTTTACCCGGACATTCTTTGCAAAGCACACGATCCTGAGCGTACTGACCCGGTACTGCATCTTTACCTCAGAAAAGATGCTGATGGTGATGCGCCCGTACCAGATCACGGCAACCGAGCGGATTTTGAACCGCATCGAGATCGCCAACAACTACAAAAAGTATGGCAGCATCGAGGGCGGCGGCTACATCTGGCACACCACTGGCTCCGGCAAGACGCTGACCTCGTTCAAAACGGCACGGCTGGCATCGCAGCTGCCCTATATCGACAAGGTGCTGTTCGTGGTAGACCGCAAGGACTTGGACTACCAGACCATGAAGGAGTATGACCGTTTCGAGAAGGGGGCAGCAAACTCTAACACCAGCACCACGATACTGAAACGCCAGTTGGAAAACCCGGAAGCGCATATCATCATTACCACCATCCAGAAGCTGGCAACCTTCATCAAGAAGAATCCGGGGCATGAGGTCTATCAGAAGCACGTTGTGATCATCTTTGACGAGTGCCACCGCAGCCAGTTCGGTGATATGCACAAGGCAATCGTCAAGAATTTCAAGAAGTATCATTTGTTTGGCTTCACAGGCACCCCGATTTTTGCGGCCAATGCAGGAACTTCTATGGACCCGCGTTATTTTACCACGGCACAGACCTTTGGCGACCAGCTGCATACTTATACCATCGTGGATGCCATCAACGACAAGAATGTGCTGCCGTTCCGTGTGGACTACATCAAGACGATGGACGCAGAGCCGGATATGGACGATAAACAGGTTTGGGATATTGACCGGGAAAAAGCATTCATGGCACCCCAGCGCATCTCGCTGGTGACCAAGTATATCCTTGACCACTTTGACCAGAAAACCTATCGGGGAGACAAATCGTATGAGTTCAATCTGCTGACGAATGTGGCGGAGGTTGCCTCTGCCCAGCGTGGTGCGGTGGAGGAAATCAAGCAGAAGCAGCGTGTCAGCGGCTTTAATTCGATTTTCTGCGTGGCTTCTGTGCCGATGGCGAAGCTGTATTATCAGGAATTCAAGAAGCAGATGGCGGGAGACCCGACCAAGAGGCTGCGCATTGCCACCATTTACAGCTATGGAGCCAACGAAGCCGAAACTGACGGGATTCTGGACGAGGAAAATCCGGAAGATACCTCGAACCTCGACCAGAGCAGCCGGGATTTTCTGGACGCAGCCATTCAGGATTACAACGAGATGTTCCACACGAACTACTCAACCGATGGCGAACGGTTCCAGAATTACTATAAAGATGTATCGCTCCGCATGAAGAATAAAGAGCTTGACCTGCTGATCGTGGTCAATATGTTCCTGACGGGCTTCGATGCTACTACACTAAACACCCTTTGGGTGGACAAGAACCTGAAGATGCACGGGCTGATTCAGGCGTTCAGCCGGACGAACCGTATCTTGAACAGCATCAAGACCTTTGGCAATATCGTTTGCTTCCGCAACCTGCAAAAGCGGGTGGATGCAGCAATTTCGCTGTTTGGAGATAAAAATGCGGGCGGCATCGTTCTGTTGCGCAAATATGCGGACTACTATCACGGCTATACAGATGAGCAGGGAAAGTACCATCAGGGTTATGCCGATATGATCGACGACCTGACAAACAGGTTCCCTCTGACAGAGCCGCAGATCATCGGTGAGCAGAATCAGAAAGATTTTATCGTGCTGTTTGGCGCATTGCTGCGGATGCGGAACCTGCTGTCCTCCTTTGACGATTTCAAGGGCAACGAGCTGATCTCGGAACGGGATCTACAGGACTATTTGGGCCGATATCAGGATTTGCGGGATGAATGGCGCAACAAGAAGCATGATGAAACCAAAGAGGACATCACGGATGATGTGGTGTTCGAGGTGGAGCTGATTCGGCAGGTGGAAATCAACATTGACTACATCCTGATGCTGGTCAAAAAGTACCGTGACACTCATTGCGATGACAAAGAGGTGCTCATCACGATTCGCAAGGCGATTGATGCCAGCCCGGAACTGCGCAGCAAAAAGCAGCTGATTGAAACCTTTATTGCAGGGGTCAACGATGTGGATGACGTGATGGCAGAGTGGAACACTTATGTGTCCGAACAGCGGGAGAAAGAGCTTGCAAAGATCATCCAAGAGGAAAAGCTGAAGGAGCCGGAGACACGCAAGTATCTGGCCAATGCGTTCCGTGATGGCGAGATCAAGACCGTGGGCACCGATATTGACAAGCTGATGCCGCCTGTTTCTCGCTTTGGCGGCGGTGGCCGTGCGCAAAAAAAACAGGGCGTGATCGATAAGCTGAAAGGATTCTTTGACAAGTTCTTTGGGATTGGTGTAAACTGAGCAACAAAATTGAGCAACAGAAGATAACAAATAATATTTGAAGTCCCGGGTTTGTAAAAGAAGAAAGATGTGAATTGCGCTCTGACAATAGAATGTTATTCTGAAAGTGGGGCAAAGTTGCTTACGGGGGACAAGCTATGAAATTATTCACGAGTAAAATGCTTGAACGGTTGATGAGTGAGCAAAAGAAAAAGTCGGAGGGATTATTACCGGAAATCGTTAAACGCTTGATTCAGAGTAAATGCTCGGATCTTTCATATCTTCGTGTTCCAGATGGAGACGATATCTGGGCACCAGGATATGATGGAATTGTAGTAAACGAAACGAAAACGACTTATGTAGCTCAAGGAAAAAGTGTGTGGGAATTCGGAACAAATTCGGATTCGCTGGAAAAAATTAACGGTGACTATAAAAAACGCACAACTCATCCGCTTGGAGTAGAAAAATCCGATACTACATTTTATCTAGTGGTGCCAAAAGTGTGGGCATACCGTATATCAACTACTGAATGGGAGGCAGAACATCGGGAGGAGTGGAAGGCGGTCCATGTATATGATGCATCTGTTTTATGCGACTGGCTAAATTCGGAACCGGCGGTTTGTGCATGGATAATGCAGAGTTATCTAGAAAACGAATTAATAAAAATAGATACAGTTGATCGTGCATGGGAGCGGTTTTCTCGGAGGACGAATCCGCCACTTGGTCATGGAATATTTCAAATCGGTAGGGAAACACAGATAGAAGACTTTCAGAAAAAAGCTAATGGGAACTTGTGTCTGGTGGTAGCAGAGTCCAGAATGGAGGCGTACGGATTTTGTCTGTCTGCTTTGCTAAAAAATCCAGAACTGGCCGATAAGGTGACAGTTCTTTACGATGAAATAACCTATCAACAGTTAGATACTATATGTGAAAATGCCAGCTTCTTATTATTGTTTCCGTACGAGGGGCAGATATCAGAAAAAAACTGTACGATTCTTTGCGAAGGAAAAGGGGTTGCAAGAGAAAATTCGGTTAAGTTACTTCCTCGATGGAAGACACAATATCTCCAAGCACTGCAGGAAATGGGCATCAGTAGTGTAGATGCAGAGGAACTTTATAGCTACACGCATGGAAATCTTTCTGCGCTCATTCGGAAAATTCCTGGAAATGGAGCGAACATTCAACCGGAATGGATGAACGTGGCAGATATCGATTTGTTACAACCACTTGTACTTTTACGGCATTACGATAATTCGGATGAGGAAGAACAGAATCTAATCAGCCGGTTGGCTGGAACACCATATCCTGTAGTGGAACGAAAGTATGAAGCATTGCTGCGGATGGACGACAGCCCAATTCAGAAGATTGACAAATGGTATCAAATTGTCAATGACGAGGAATCTTGGCTAGCACTAAAGATGGATATAGAAAGTGCGGTTGGACAGCGGATGCATCGGGAAATCTGCACAGCTTTGTCTTGTACAGATGCAACGCAAAATCGAAGAAGGTATGGCGTTCTGCAACGATTGCTTCGAAATTATGCTTGCTTTGCAGAAACTGGATCAAATCAAAACGTAATAGATTCGCGAGTGAGTGAAATTCTTTCTTTTTTTCATGTTGAGGGCTGCAGGGAGTGTCTAACGAGGGAACTTCGGACTCTCTCCGAAGCGGCACCGATGGTTGTGCTTGAATTTCTGCAACGCGAGCAATTGGATTGTGAAAATGATATTCTTTGGACAATGGATGTACTGGTGGAACGAGAAGATACAAGTCGACAAGCTTGTTGGATGCTCTATCAGATGGCAGTGTCAGAAACACAAAATGAACATCGGCGTGTAGAAACAGCAAAGAAACACTTGCTGGATGCACTTTGCTTGTGGAGTTCACATACAGCATTGAGAAGCCAAGATAAAAAGACACTGATGATACAAATGCTCCGGGAAACGCCAGCTTTTGGTGTGGGATTTGGCATTGAACTACTAAAAAAAGACTCGTTGATTCGAGGACATCGCCGAGGAAAGAAGGAACGACCCGCTCAATTAATCCCAGAACAAGAATTGTTTGAAGCTTACGATGAAATCACACGAGCTGTTTATCGTACAGCACTACAGAAGAAATGGCTTGAGCAAATAGAAAACCTGTTGAAAGAGTATCGTCGGCTGGGACAGGATGTTCTACTGGAGATGGCAGAGCAGTTTGATGCAGCGCAATTCTCATCAACAGAATTACAACCGATGCAGTATTGGTTAAGAACTGAGCTTTGTGATAGTAAAGAATATGGTTGGACAGATTGGATAGAAGTTCTGAAAACATGGATACGCTGCACGGAATCCAGTGATCCGGTGGGAAAATTCGGATGGATATTTCTGGAATGGCACTGCTTGCCTATGGAAGAGCTTTTAGACAATCAAGAAGAAAAGAACTGGAAGAGGGAAGAAGAGGAAAGGGAACGCATTCGAGCGGAGAAATTTGCAGCACTGAAAATAGAATTTGGAATGGACGCAGTGTTGCGGTTACTGGAAACGATGAGGAATCAGCACGCATGGGGTGTATTTCTTGCTAAAAACACTACATGTGAAGAATTTGCGAAGGTAGCTGAAGCAATTCGAAAACAAGAAAAACAACAGCTGTTGGCTGGCTTTTTCGATCAAGGGGATTTTCAAGAAGCATCTGCTGTCTTTGAAAAAATGTCAGAAAATGAAAAACTTCGGCTATTGTCTACGTTGCAGCGTGAAGAAATTGACTCATGGCTGACAACGCGGGAGAGAGAACAGACGTATTGGGCGAGTCAGGATATGAGGTGGTCCTACAACGAGCGAAGATACAAGAAACTGCTGCAGTACCATCCGGGAGGAATCTTACTTTACCTGTATGGCAATAGTGGCCAGGTTGAGCACTTGTTTGATTTATTTAGGAGAGTATTTGAGGCAATTGCTGAACAGGGAGTCAATGCGGAGGAAAGGGGATACCTTTCTGGTATTGTCCGCAGAGTGGATGAGCAATATTATACTGATGAATGGGCTAAGTGTTGTCTACTACTCTATAAAAAGGAGTTGCTGCAGAAACTTCCTCTGTGTTTGCGGCGACTCTTCTTTAGGCATCCGGAGAAAATGAAAATGTTTTTGGAAGAGAATCCTTCAAGATTGTTTGATGTAGAAAACGACTATTATCTGCCCGAGGAGGCGTATCAGGACAAACGGGCATTTGACTGCTGGGCTGAATGTTTATATGAGGAGTTTCCAGAGATTTTAGGCTATATTATGGGAAAAAGCTGTAATGGAAAAGACGGTGCTTTTCCGCATGAATTTATCCGAGAGTTTTTGGAAAAACAGCAGAATGAGAAACTGACGAAAGCGGTAGTTTATGGAAAGTTTAATTCCCGTGGTGCACGAATTGTACAGGATGGTCGAAACCTTTATGAACAAGCAAAGTGTTATCAAGCACAGGCACGGGAACTGGAATTGAGGTTTCCACAGAGTGCAGAGATTCTCCGACAGCTAGCTAAATGGTTGGAATCAGAAGCTCAGCATGATCAGCTAGAAGCAGAGATTGTACCTTAAAGAAATAATAAGGATCTCCCTGCTGAAAAAGCAGTTGCATCCTAAACGTAAATACGTTATAATACTTACATAGATTCCGCTGGCTATGTGATACTATCCTGATACTAAAAAATCAGCAAGCCACATCTACCACAGCAATTTCATGGAAAAGTGAACATCCAAAGATAGATACACTAAACAAATTTGCTTAGTAGCAATTAAGACTTACCGAGCTCGAGTAATCCCCAATAGCACCATCACCCCGGAGGGCTCCGTGAAAACGAAACCTTCCGGGGTGTTTTTATCTTCCGGCACGATCAAACAAGCCATAACGTTCAAAGCGTCTCCTATATCAGCGCTCCCCCGAAGCCTTTTGACCGCAGTATTTTACACAAAAAAGCCTGAAAACCCCTTCCTTCTCCGCCCGCAGGGGAGTATAATAGAATCCGCTGTTTGCAAAATAGGAAAGGGGAAGTATCAACTATGGAATCGAAGCAGAGGCTTTTGGAGCCGCAGCTCGTCCAAACGGGAAGGGCGGATCAGTTCAGTCGCAAGGTGTTCTGCGATGGAATGCGGGATGGCGTGCCCATTGCGCTGGGCTATTTTGCGGTATCATTTTCACTGGGCATCGCGGCGCGCAAGGCGGGTTTTACGCCGTTTCAGGGGTTTCTTGTCAGTTTACTGAACAACGCCTCCGCAGGAGAATATGCCGCATTTGCACTGATTATGGCAAATGCCACCTATTTTGAGGTGGCGGTCATCACCTTGATCGCCAATGCGCGGTATCTGCTGATGAGCTGTGCACTGGCACAGCGCTTTGCTCCGGAAACGCCCTTCTGGCATCGGCTGCTTATCGGCTATGATGTCACAGACGAGCTGTTCGGCATTACCATCGCCCGCCCGGGCAACCTGAACCCGTACTATACCTATGGCGCTATCCTGCTGGCGGCACCGGCTTGGGCTTCCGGTACGGCGCTGGGCATTATAGCGGGCAACCTGCTGCCGCTGCGGGTAGTCAGCGCCCTGAGCGTGGCACTTTACGGAATGTTTTTGGCCATCATCATCCCGCCGGCTCGCAAGGATCGGATTGTTGCGGTGCTGGTCGTCATCAGCTTTGCGCTGAGCTTTCTGTGCAGCTATCTGCCGGGTATCTCGGTGCTCTCCGAGGGAACCCGCACCATTCTTTTAACGGTGGCGATCTCCGGCGCAGCAGCGGTGCTGTTCCCGGTCAGGCAGGAGGAAAACGAAGATGACGCATAACAATTATATCTATATTGCAGTCATGGCGCTGGTGTCCTATGCCATCCGCATCCTGCCGCTGACGCTGATCCGCAAACCGATCAAAAACCGCTTTATCCAGTCGTTTTTGTACTATGTGCCGTATGTGACGCTGGCTGTGATGACTTTCCCTGCCATCATTCAGGCAACGCAGAGCCCGGCAGCCGGTGCTGTTGCGTTGGTGGTGGGCATTGCCGCCGCATGGTTTGGAGCCAGTCTGTTTCAGGTGGCTGCGGGCTGCTGTGCCGTGGTGTTCGTGCTGGAATTTTTTATCTGAGACCTTATAGCGGGAGAACAAAATGAAGAAGATCCTTGTAACCGGTGCAGGCGGCTTTGTGGGCTCCCGCGTGGTGCAGCAATGGGCGGGGCGTTACGAGTTGTGCACCTTTCCAAAAGGCTTTCTGGCAACAGCAGGGGAGGACGCCGTGCGGCAGGCTGTTTTGCAGCAGCGCCCGGATGTCATTCTGCACACTGCAGCCATTTCGGATACCGGCTATTGTGCCGATCACCCGGAGCAGGCTTACCGCGCCAATGTGGAGCTGCCGGTCTGGCTTGCCCGTGTCGCAGCTGAGACCGGTGCAAAGCTGGTGGCCTTCAGTTCGGATCAGGTCTATGCCGGTATAGAGCAGTCCGGCCCGCTGCCGGAGAACATTCCGCTGCAGCCTGCCAATGTGTATGGGCAGGGCAAGCTGGAAATGGAGCAGCGGGTGCAGGCGCTCTGCCCGAGCGCTGTACTGCTGCGCGCCACATGGATGTACGACCTGCCGAGCTACCGGCTGCCCATCCGGGGCAATCTGCCGCTGAATCTTTTGCTTGCGGCACAGCGGGGGGAATCCGTCCGCTTTTCTGTTCGGGATTTCCGGGGCATCACCTACGTCCGGCAGGCGGTGGCGCTGTTGGAAGCTGCCTTGACCCTGCCCGGCGGGGTCTACAACTTTGGCAGCGAAAACACCAAAAACATGGTACTGACCGCCCGGCAGTTTGCTGAGACACTGGGGATCACGGTCGATATTCAGGAAGCTGACTGGGCACGGAACCTTGCGATGGATTGCAGCAAGCTGCGGGCGCATGGCATCGTATTTGACACTACACAGGCAGGGCTGACGCGCTGTTTGCGGGATTATGGACTGCTCTGACCGCAGAAGCGCAAATTTTTCCGTATCGCACAAAAAACAGAGAAAAGCACGAAAAAAGCAGGGGATTCTGTATGATGCCCACCCGGAAGGGCTGGACAAATCATGCGGAAATCCTGCTTTTTTGCTTGCCTGCCGAAGAAAAGTTCACTTAAAGGATGCAGCATTTCTTCATATAAAAAGTCATACTTATTTTACATCTTATCTGCATTTTGCTATAATATTTTCGCTTTTTTGCAAAGCATCCGAACCGCATAAACCTTTAAAACCTTGAGGAGAGTGGAATTTTTGAAGGAAGTCAAGCTTGAAGAAGCGGCTTATCAGTTTGAAGCCAAAATGTCCCTGCGGCAGGCGATCCCGCTGGGCTTGCAGCATGTCTGCGCCATGTTCGTGGGCAACCTGACCCCGCTGCTGATCATCAC
>OKSC01003798.1_pt1 | contig 10796 bp, 7 predicted proteins | sample 1601161 | NCBI WGS metagenome assembly OKSC01 (sample SAMEA3541552, study PRJEB24748) | human gut metagenome | biome: human gut; feature: human-associated habitat; material: faeces | place: China | collected 2012
AGTATACAGGTAAATCCACGAAGTTACAAAGTGGAGGTCATTACATATTGTCTAAAAAGGTGTTCAAATCATCTTCGTTAACTTTTAGTAATATTACATTCTTTTTATCAAAAATTCTATTAACCATATTAAGCAGTACCTCCACAAAACAAAACACATAGTAACATGTCCTTTTTATCGCTATTTCTACACATTATTATAATATTTTACCATAAAACCCTACATTGTACTAGCTGCAAAAGAGCAAGGATATTTGAACAGGATATCTACAGATGTTCCATCCAACAATTCGTTTACCACCGTGTTCCTCTATATAGCTATTAACATTTTGAAAACATTTCCCTGCTACCCCCTTTGTCATATGTCACAACATCAGTATAAACCGGCTTTATTTCTGTACTAATCGTCTCACAGAATCTCTTTATTTTTCCACTTATTCCCTTTGGTGTTACCATAGGAATCATGCTTTCTTCCATTAAAACTCCTCTTTCTTCTTATTATTTCTCTATCCCTATTAACATCAATATGGTTATCTTACTTTTTCAAAAAACAAATCTTATTTTTGTTATTGTGTTTTCTATTTTACCATCTGCAAAAAATAGATTCAGAAGAATCCCCTCATCTCCCGAAATCTCTTTATTTCAAACCTTTTCCACACATTATTTACCCCTTCCGCTCTAACAAACATGCAGTTTCCACATGCGGTGAAAGTTACTTCTTATACTAAATAGCGAAACTGTTACCTTTTGTAAAAAGGTTTATATCCCACTTAGGGGGATAGATTTTACCCAACGCACTATTTATAGTATTGCTTTATTTCTACTAACATCTTTTCTGCTTCTTCACATTGCTCATAATAATCAACATCATACCTTTGCCCTATGCGCAAATGATGTAACCAACCATCAAGCATAGCCAGATAAATTTCATTTACATCATCCAAATTCGCATATTGCCCAACATAATTATTTCGAGCATCATAACTCTCCTTAGACACCGGATATCGATAACATTCATAATGCTAATCACTATCTATTAACTTGGCATATCCTTCTTCATCAATAACCTATGTCCAATTTAGTATTGTCATTTACAATACAATGAAATCAAGAGACCATACTCATAAGAATATGATCTCTAAAAAAACTTACACACTTTTCTTAACAAACTCAACTGTTGATTAACAATATCAACCTGCACTGCGTATAGTGTATATAAAATCAATTGGATTAACTCTCTTCCGTATGTCTAATCAACTTTTCTTTTTATATTTTTAGCTGCTTCCCCCTTACTATTTGTATAAATATCAAATACAACCATATCTCCCACTTTTATATCTGAATAAGCATTGTTTTTCGAAAAAAATATTCCATTTCTATAACTATGACGATTATTTGAAATAAATCCGTATGAATTAATAATTTTGGTAACTACTCCTTCATTTTCGTCTTCAATTTTTTTTGATTCATTTTTAAAATTATATAATTTATTATATATTCTTCTATAATAAAAACCATTTATCTCTTCCTTATGCTTTTTTAAATTCGATGTCAATTTTACTTTCGAATTTTGGTCTATTCTTGATATTTCATAGGAATATTTTTCTACAACTTCTGCCATCAACTCCATAGCCTTATCATAAAAATATAAATATGATAGATCAGTCAACAATTTCAACAAAGTAATTGTCGTCTTATCATCTATACGTCCAATTTCTGACAGACTACATATTCCACTATAAAGTAATTCATATTTATCTTCAAAATCACGCATATGAACAAGTTCTGCCTGTCGCCGCTTCAACTCCATAAATCTATTAGCCATAATGTTTAAAGTGCGTAAATTAGGATGTTGATCCTGTTTCTTTGCATAGTGCCATGCCTTTTCAGCCTCTTCATATTTTCCTGAATATGTATATACCCTAACCTTCTCCAACAATATTTCATTAGTGTTCGGTAAATAATCATCTGCCATATTGATATATTTAAGTGCGCTATCTATCTCTTGCATTTTTATAGTATAAAAAACAGAGAGAAGATAGCAGACTTTTGCCTTCTCAACATCATTCTGGCACTTAGTAAGTGCTATATCATAATTCTGTATTGCACCATATAACTCCCCCTTTTCAGCATACAAAAAAGCCTTCACTTTATATACTTCAAAGAAATCAGGTTCAATGCTAGCCGCTTTCTCAAGATTCCCCTCACATTTATCCCATAGTTTTTGTTTTCCTAATTTCAATGCCTTATGTAAATAATATGTTGCTAACTGCCTATCAATATTGCTTAAATTCGAAGAAATTGTGTTAGGATTAAATGGCGCATTTTCACCATATACTTTTACCTCTTGTATAATCTGCTTCAATTGTTTTCTTTTAGCAAAAATTATATTTACGAATTCATTATCAGGTGGATAATTATTCGAAATATATTCTCTCGACATGTCATTCATAACATAATATTCAGAAGATGCCTGAATCATATACGTTGTTAGTAACTCATTAATAGCCTCTCTTAATGATACATCTTCTCCTTCAATATAATACTCTATCATCCCATATGTCAATTTTTGCTTTTCTAGCAAAAATAATTGTAAAATTTTTTTTGATATCAATTTCAATTTTTCAAACACATTTGAAATGCAAAAATCAATCAGGTCATCTTTATGGGCAAGTAATTGCTTTTCACTTGCGCCAGTATATATCCCGCTTAAAAACCATTTTATCGAGAGTGGATTATTATATAAATCTTTATTAATTATTTTGTATATCTTTTCGTCATCCTGCTGATGAACTTTTAAACCATAATATTGAGACAGTTCCCTAAAATAGGTAATTGCATCTTTTTTTTCCATTCCTTCCAACTTTTGACGTACCTCAAACTCTCCCAAACCTAATCTCGACGTAATTAATACCTTTGAATTTTCTGGTATTTGGCGAATAAAATAATTAATGTCACCAGTATTAAGTGTCTCCATATTATCCAATACCAATAGTGTTTTAAATTCTTTCATAAATTCTAAAATACATTCCATGGGCTCTACAGTATCATCATTTACTATAAAATTTCTTCCCTGAATATATATATCTGGGATACATCTAATTCCATCCTTAATTTCTACAAATTCTCCCCGAGAAAGTGTTTTAGTCTTTAATGTAATCCAAAGAATTGCTTCAAAAGGATTTTCAACCCGATCAACTAAATCATACAATGTTTTCACCACTGTTGCCGTTTTTCCCATTCCTCCATTTCCTACAACAGAAATTACCTGATTCTTGTTATTCAATAATAACTCTGTAATTTCTTTAATATCACGTTTTCTCCCAATAAATCCTGTATCATCAAATTCAGGATTTGGTAAATTATGATATACTTTAGGATTATACTCTTTTATTTCTATATATTTATGTGAATATAATTCACCACTTCCACTCTCAATAATATTTTTAGTTTTTCTTACTTCGTTCCATAAAATCCACGGAATGTGCTCATTGATGTCTTGGATAACCTCCGCCAGCAAAGCTCTATCCCCTAATTCAAGTGGTTTTGTATGCATCACTCTATTACGCACTGGGATTATATGCGAAAAATACTTCTCTAGTGTTTTCGCTTTTTCCCTATTTATTTTATATCTATACGGTGATGCAATTACAATATCAACAAAATCTTTCAAGTCTAGTTGATTAAGTATCTCCTCTTCAGTTTCTATATTCTTTCTTCTAGATTTAGCTTTTTTTACCATCTCTTCTGTGAAATATATTTCTGAATCACTCTCAACAATATATTTCTTTAAATCATATTCTAATGACGTACATATTGCGAATAATTCCACCCTTGTTCCTAAGTTTAATCTATCCATTAGTCTTTTCTCCCCTTTTAAGCTATTTGCCGACTTGCACAGTAAGTGTGACTTCCTCTATTCTCTATTTTAATACTCTTGCACGCTTTTCGTCCCTGATACAGCTATATTCTAACAACTGTTATTAGTATTTCCTTCACAAGCCATATGCCATAATCCAAAACATATTAATATCTTATCATTATAATTCATGTTTGGCAACAACTAACAGCCCTAACTCCTTCTTTTTTTATAATGTGTTTTACAAAATACATGTATAGAAAAATAGGCAATGTACAAACTTTGTACATCACCTGTTCCATGTTGATTTGTTCAGTTGTTCTTATACAAACATCTGCTGTAACAGACCTTTTTTCAGTTCTTCCCACGCAGCTAATGTTGCTTTCTGCTTCTCGATGACTTCATCCAATGATGAAAGACAATCAGCAATTTTCTGCTGTTCTGCAATGCAAGGAACTGGAACCAATTCCTGCAAAAATTCTTTTGCCACAAGATTTCTCATCATTGTTGAAGATTTTGTACATCTAACCAAAACACGTCCCATAATCGGTTCATGCCTAATATATTCTTTCCAAAATCCAACACTATACAGTGATAAATTCTTTGGATGAAATACATCAAAAATATGGGATACGATTCCATTCCCAATATCATTTAATACAAAACGACCATGCGAGTGTTCTTTATTCACATGACCTTCAAATGCAATATCTCCGTACAACATTATATTATATGTTTTCAGATAATCTTCGTTTGATACACTTGCATCCTCTTTATAGTACATGTTCGCAACCGAAATAATTTTATCAGTTCCATAACAAGTATTTTTATTAGTTGTCTTCTCGAAAATCTCACTGAAATGTTTTTCTTCCCACTCAGGAAAGTCACTTCCATCATCAGCTTTGAATCTTACTTCCTGACTGAACAACTTCTGCATCACACCTTTTTTTCGTTCTTCCCATGCAGATACAGTTTCCTTTTGCTTCGCAATTACTGTATCAATCGTTGATAAGAACTCTGCAATTTTCTGTTGTTCTGGAAGGCAAGGAATACCCACATCTAAATCTTCAATAGCTTTTGTATTTAAAACAACTTGTGTACTACCGTTTTTCAATCTACATACTTGTTTTTCAACACTTGCTGAATTTATATTTTCTACCATGAATTTAGGATTTACTACTTTTAAATCAGGTCGAATAATGACAATATTTAAACAATTAGCTTCTTCATCAGAATCATATAAAACAGCATTTCCACTATTACCATGCCTAGCAATAAGAATGTCCCATTTATGTAATTGTGACTTTTTATTTGCCTCATGAAATTTTTTCAATACATATTTCATATCATCTTCAACCAATCTACCTTTTTGAAGATTTCCTGTTCTATATAACCGAATGCCGCTTTCATCTGTATAGTAACATTCGCAAGTACCAACAAAACCTACTTTAACTCTATCAGATACATTGACTATTTTTTTTCTTTCCCAATCTGGAAACTGACTTCCATCATCAGCTTTGAATCTCAATTTAGGTTCAATCATTATGATTCCACTTCCTTTCCAGTATCTTTCACATCAAGTTTGATTTGTCTACTGACCGGAATCAATGCTTCTGTATAGATAAATGACCGAATCTTATAGCTATACTTTCCACTGCCGGAATCATAAACAATTTTATATTTTCCCAAGCATCGAGAACAAACCATCACACGGCTTACCTCTTTGTGTTTATCAAAAACGTTAAACATATCACCAGTAACAGGTAATATATTCATTTTTGTCAATCCACCATTATCAAATTGGGCTGTGAAATGGTCATTTTCAATGCCTATATCTATTAAAAACCAAATTTCATCACATTTCTTTTTGTATTCGGACACCTTACCTGCGTGCTGTTCAAAAACGTCTTTCAGATTATTAATAAACGCTTTATAATCAAATTTTGATGTAGCATCTAAACTTTTATTGATAGAAGTTTCAATATCCTTTGCAGATGCATCCGCATCAAATTCATCATTCAACAACTTTGCATGATGCTTTTCGTACATCTTTTTTCGTTGACCATCAAACTTCATACTTTCAGAATCCGTATGTTCATTCAAGATGGTATCTGCCCGAAAATGTTCAATTCCAATCTTATGACCATTCCTTGTCAAAACAAAATCTGGTCGTTCTCCATCATCAATCGTATATCCTTTCAATTTACGATTGCTTTGAAGAAAGGCACCCAATGCATTTCTCTCTAATGATTTCTTTTCATCAGACATATACATTCACCTACCTTTTACAGTCCAAGCTGTTTCATAAAACTTTCAGCCTTATCAATCGCAGCTTTTGTTTCAGAATCCAGTGTCTTAATCTGAGCTTTTACAGCATCCAAATCCACTGGTTCTTCTTCCTCGAATGTATCAACATATCGTGGAATGTTAAGGTTATAGCCATTGTCTTCAATCTCTTTCATATCTGCTACATGAGCAAATTTATCTACATCTACACGCTTTGCATATGCATCTACAATCTTATCAATATGCTCCTGTTCCAAGATGTTCTGGTTCTTTCCAGCCTTGAACTCCTTGCTTGCATCAATGAAAAGAATGTTACCGGAATTACCATTACGCTTACTCTTTAACACCAAAATACATACTGGAATACCTGTTCCATGGAACAGATTTGCAGGTAATCCAATAACTGCATCCAGCCTGTTCAGGTCTTTAATGATATATTTACGAATTGCTTCTTCGGCTCCACTTCTGAACAGTACACCATGTGGAAGTAATACAGCTACACGTCCATCTGCATCATCCATGTGATAAATCATGTGTTCTACAAATGCAAGGTCAGCCTGTCCCTTCGGTGCCAGCTTTCCAACTCCGCTGTATCGTGGGTCATCTTCAAACTTCTTATCAGCAGACCACTTCAAGCTATACGGTGGATTGCAGACCTGTACAGTCAGCTTCAAATCATCACCGTATTTATCATCTTTCAGTGTATCACCTTTGTAGATATCAAAATTCTGCCAGTCTACACCATGCATAATCATGTTCATTCTTGACAGGTTGTATGTAGTAGCGTTCAGCTCCTGTCCATAGAAATGACCAACTTTATGTGTGGTCAAATGCTTCTGAACTTCTAACAGCATGGATGCAGAACCGCAGGTACAGTCACCGACGGTCTTTGCTTCGTCCAGTCCAAGGGATGCAAGTGTAGCACAAAGTCTACTCGGTCCGGCAGGTGTGAAAAACTCTCCACCTTTCTTCCCGGCATCTGAAGCAAACAGACCAATCAGAATCATATATGCTGTACCCAGTACATCAAACTGAGAATCCTGTAAATCAAAATCAATATCTGAAACCTTGACCATAACACGACCAATCATATCTGTACGGTCTGCCACTGTCTCTCCAAGACGTGCATCCTGTAAACGCATATCATTGAACAATCCATCAAATGCTTTGTTGGATTCATGACCCATTGTAGAACCTACAAGGTCATTGATTGCTTTTTCAAAATCTTCCACGCTGAACTTATCAGCATCATTCTCAAATTTTGTAATCTTACGAATCAGATTACGGAACAAGTTTTCAGGCTTGATAACATAACCCAGCTTTGATAAAGACCATTCCTCTACAACAGGTCTGTAATCATCATCTGCAAATGCTTCTTCATATGTCACACCGTCATTTTCAAGGATTTCTGCCATGTACATTTCTGTACGTTCTGACAGATAACGATAGAAAATAACTCCAAGAATATAATTTTTGAACTCCGAAGCATCCATCTGTCCTCGTAATTCATTGGCAATCGCCCAGAGCTTTTGAGAAAGCTCATTTGCCTGTGCCTGATATGTATTTGTATCTGCCATAATTATTCTCCCTCTGCTTTGTATTTGTTATAGGTCTCTATTACAAATGTCTTCACTGATTTCGTCAGCTTCGTCATTTTCAGCAATCCAAGATTGTACGCTGTAAGTCTCTTACGAATATCATCGTCTGAGATTGCACCATGAAATACATATTCCGTAAACAGTTCTGATACAATGATATAGTCAATCTTGTTATCAAAGGCAAATGCTTCCATATCTGCCTGCATCTGCTCTTTTTCAAACTGCGTGAATGCTTCCATTACGTCAGCATCCTCTGGCAAATCATAGAATCTGGTCAAAATGAACTGTTTCATGACCTCTTTTTTGAGTCTTAACGATTCATTGTCAGAACGCTCAATCTCACGAAGAATCAAATCAACATCCTGCTGCTTTTCTTCCTCTGTCTTGTTTTGAGTATTCGCATTTTTCAGCAGATTCAGGATATACACGACATTGATACGGTCAGTACGGACAAGTTCAATATCGAAATCCACATCTACTGGTACAGGTACTTTCGGATTTGGATTGTGTGTCTGGTCTTTGTAATACAGATACCAGCTCTTAAATCCCTCGTATTCATTCTCATCCATCACAACCGCAAGGTCATCCCAGTCAAACTTAGAAAATGTCTTCAAAGTGGCAAGGGTCTTTGCCATTGAACGGAACGCAATGATAAACATACGGATTTCATCTTCTGACTTGAGCTGACCAGCTGCATCCACATCCGCTGTAATCTTTCTCAGCACAGGTTCCTGATTTACCCACTGATTCAGATAATACTCATAATTTTCAAGCAGATATTCATTCGGGTCTCCATCCCCGGAGAATAATGTCAGAGCATCATCCTGCCACTGCTTGATATTTCTGTATGATACAATTTGTCCGAACTGCTTTGTTACCTTGTCTACACGGTTTGTACGGCTATATGCCTGTACAAGTGAGTGCCAGATAAGATTCTTGTCCAGATACAGTGTATTCAATGGCTTTGCATCGAATCCGGTCAGGAACATATTGACTACTAAGAGAATATCGACCTGCGGTAAATCCTTCTGTTTCAATCTCTTTGCAATATCTTTTCTGTATGCATCAAATGTATCAATCGTAAATGCTGTATTGTATAAATCACCATAATCTTTCATACAACGCTCAAGAAGTTCCTGTGAATGTTCGTCTGCACCATCATCCATATCTTCATTTGCCTGATAGGAAAAGATTGCAGCCACTTTCAGCTTCTTATCATCTGGTTCCGCATCATTCAGCTTCTTGAACTCGTCATAATACTTTCCGAGGGTTTGAATCTTATCCACTGCGAACAGTGCTGTATAAATATCTTTTCCCTGTGGATGCACATGCTGTTCATGATGCTCAAAGATATGCTTTGCAATGCCAGCAATACGCTCATCATCATGGTACAGAGGTTCCATGTCGATTTTATGACGCTTGCAGTATTCCGGGTCATCCAGCTGTTCCGGGTCAATACCCTTTACAGCAAGATTCCTTGCAAAGATGGTACGCTGATACTCTACTGAGAATCTAAGCACGTTACCGTCTGCAATCGCATCCTTAATCATGTATTTATGCAAGCATGAATCCAGCTTATCTCCTGCATGGAAAATATCAGCTGTGGTACGTCCATCCGCACCCTTATTTTTCTCAAAAATCGGTGTTCCAGTGAATCCGATGTAATTTGCTCTTTCAAAATGCTTTTCAATCTGACCATGCATCTTTCCAAACTGAGAACGATGGCACTCATCAATGATAAATACAACCTTCTTATCCTTGTATGCATCCATTACAGTTGCATATTTCGGATTCTTAACAGCATTTGCCATCTTCTGAATCGTTGTGACAATCATCTTTTTCTCGGATGATTTCAGCATGCTGATCAGTACAGCAGTGCTGTCCGTATTGTCTACACAGTCTTTTTCAAAACTGTTATATTCATCAACGGTCTGGTCATCCAGGTCTTTTCTGTCAATCAGGAATACGACCAAATCTACCATTGATTCATCACGCAAAAGCTGTGCCAGCTTGAATGATGTCAGCGTCTTTCCTGAACCAGTACAGGCAAATACATAACCATCCTGATTTACTTCCAGTACACGCTTCTTTGCAGCCTTTACAGCGTAAATCTGATATGGTCTCATGACCATCAATACAGGCTCCGTGGTCTTAATGACCATGTATTTATCCATCATCTCTGTAATAGCTGATTTGCGGAAAAATTCACCTGTGAATGTGTTCAGGTCATTGATACGTGTATTCTTTTCATCTGTCCAGAAGAATACAAGAGATTTCAAGATTGGATTATACTGACCATCTATCATCTCATTTTCATTACAGAAATACTTCGTCTGTACAGAATTGCTGACCACAAACAGCTGCAAATATCTGAAAATACCCTTGAAAGAAAACTTTCTGTATCTGTTAATCTGGTTAATTGCTTCGTTGATTTCCACGCCGGGGCGTTTCAATTCAATCTGTACAAGCGGTAAACCGTTGATAAGGACGGTCACATCATAACGATTCTTATACACTACATCGTCTTTATGTGCCTTGTCCATTGTGATCTGATGTGTTACCTGATAGATATTTCTATCTGTATCGCCAGAGAAGAAATCAATATACACTGATTCTCCATTATCCAGCTGTAACACATATTTATCACGAAGAATCTTTGCTGATTCATACACAGAATGATTATCTACATGAATCATAATGCGGTTGAACTCAGCATCTGAAAATGATGCATCATGTCCCTTTTCTGCCAGCTTCTTTGCATTGAACTTTGCAAGCTGTTCACGGAAATTGGCAAGCACATCATCATAATTATCTAATTTTATGAATTTGTATCCGATACCTTCTAAGCGGTCTATTAAAATATCTTCAACTTCGTATTCAGAAATGTGTGGCATATTGATAATACCTCCTCTCTGCTAAACAGCATATTATATACTTCCATCATCATTCTATGAAATCTTAGTTATTATATTTACCCCTTCCGCTCCAACAAACATGCAGTCTCAACGGTACTTTCGTTGTCCCAACAAAGTTCCTGTGTTTCCCTGTCTCCAA
>OKSC01003802.1_pt1 | contig 10783 bp, 5 predicted proteins | sample 1601161 | NCBI WGS metagenome assembly OKSC01 (sample SAMEA3541552, study PRJEB24748) | human gut metagenome | biome: human gut; feature: human-associated habitat; material: faeces | place: China | collected 2012
GACAGTGAAGCGAATAAAGTTAATTTATGATGAAATAAAATTCGTGGTATGCTAATTGCCGTTTAAAAGAATTTTATCCGCGCCGCACGCTTCCTGCGCCACGGTGCGGCGTTTTAAGATGCGGGAAACCTTTAAAAATTTGTCGATTCTCATAGGAAAACAACCTCGAAAAAGTAAAAAATAATTCAAAATAAGGAAAAATCGGGGAAAAGGGTAAAAGCGGCGTTAAAAACGCTTGACTTATTTTTGAAACGCGGCTATAATTAGATAATGTATTATTATGCGTTACTATGCCGCATTGCGCTCCGTACGGAAATTTCTTTCCTGTCTATTATAGCGTAAAGCGGCGGAAAAGTAAAGCAAAGAAAGAGAAAAAAAGTAACCTGCACGCAAAAAAATGATTTTTATCGATGAAAAGATATACTCGGTAGGTCGGCTTAACAACATCTAAGGAGTAATTTAAACCGATGGATTTACCTATTTGCAAATACGGTAAGAACGAAAGACGCAAATTCGGCAAGATCAACGAAGTGATCGATATCCCCGAACTTGTGGAAATTCAGAAGGAAAGCTACAGATCGTTTATCGAAGAGGGCATCAGCGAAGTATTTGAGGATTTCTCCCCGATTACCGACTATTCCGACCACTTCGAACTGTACTTCCTCGACCACCGCTTCGGCGATAAGCCCAAGTACGACGAGAAAGAGTGCCGCAACCGCGACGCTACCTATTCGCTGCCTCTCCGCGTGAAAGTGCGCCTTGTGAACAAGGTGAAAAACGAAGTGGTTGACCAGGAAGTGTTCATGGGCGATTTGCCCAAGATGACGGAGAACGGCTCGTTCATCATCAACGGCGCGGAACGCGTTATCGTTTCGCAGCTGGTGCGTTCGCCCGGCGTTTACAATGCTTCCGCCAAAGATAAAACCGGTAAGGAAATGTTTACCACCACGGTGATGCCGAATAAGGGCGCCTGGCTGGAACTGGAACAGGACGCTCAGGATACCTTGTATGTGCGTGTGGACAGAAAGAAGAAACTTTGCGTTACGGTGCTTCTCCGCGCGCTCGGTTTCGGCAGCGATCACGCGATCGAACAGCTGTTCCCCGGCGACAAGATGATTCGCGAAACGGTGGCGAAAGATTCCACCAAATCGGAATCGGACGGTCTGATCGAACTGTATCGCCGTCTGCGCCCCGGCGAAGTGCCCACGGAAGATTCCGTGCGTACGCACCTTTATAATCTGTTCTTCGATACCCGCCGCTATGACGTAGCCAAGGTGGGCAGATACAAGTACAATAAAAAGCTGAACCTTGCCTATCGTCTGCCGGGGCAGATCGTCGCGGACGACATCGTGAACCCCGAAACGGGCGAAATTATGGCGAACGCGGGCGAGAAGATTTCCGAAGCGAAGGCGCGCGAAATTCAGAACGCGGGCGTGAACGAAGTATTTGTGCTTGTGAACGACCCCGAGGACGGCGAAATCCGCCACAAAATCATCGCGAACAACACCGTTGATTTCACGGCGATTTCGGATATTCCTTTGCAGGCGAGAGCGAAAGATTTCGGGCTGCTTCCCACCGTGTACTATCCCAACTATAAATTCTCGAAGCTGATTGCCGAAGCGTGCGCGGAATCGAGCGTGGAAGAAGTGGCGGAACAGTACGTGAACGAAATCGACGCGCTGTACTACACGAAAGAAAAACCCGTGGAAGAGGACGAGAAGCAGGAAGAGAAGAAGAACAGAGAAAAGCGCCGCGACAACAGAAGAAAATTCGTTGCCGCCTGCAAACTGTTCCACGGAATCCTTTCCCGCGAGAACCCCGTTCCCACGAAGGAAGAAAAGAAAGAGATTCGTCCTTTGGCGGACAAACTGTGCCACAAGCACGTAACCGTGGACGACATCGTGGCTTCCGTTTCCACCAACCTCGACTTAAAATACGGCATCGGAACGATCGATAACATCGACCACCTCGGCAACCGCCGCGTGCGTTCCGTAGGCGAACTGCTTCAGAATCAGCTGCACGTGGGTATTTCCCGCCTTGAAAGACTGATCAAGGAAAGAATGGCTACGCAGGACCCGATGGAGGTTACGGCTTCCGGACTCATCAATATCCGCCCCGTGTCGGCGGTGATCCGCGAATTTTTCGGTTCTTCGCAGCTTTCCCAGTTTATGGATCAGACGAACCCGATTGCGGAACTGACGCACAAGCGTAAACTTTCCGCGCTCGGTCCCGGCGGCTTGAACCGCGATCGCGCAACTTTCGAAGTGCGCGATATTCACCACACGCATTACGGGCGTATGTGCCCGATCGAAACGCCCGAAGGTCAGAACATCGGTCTGATTTCCTCGCTTGCCACGTTTGCGAAAGTAAACGAATACGGCTTTATTATGAGCCCGTACAGAAGAGTGGATAAAGATACGGGCATCGTAACCGATCACGTGGATTATCTGACGGCGGACGAAGAGGACAGATACATCGTGGCACAGGCGAACGAACCGCTGGACGAAAACGGCAGATTCGTACACGAACGCGTTGCGTGCCGCCATCAGGATTTAATCACCGAAATGCCGCGCGAGAAAATGGACTACATGGACGTTTCGCCCAAGCAACTTGTTTCCGTGGCTACCGCGTTGATTCCTTTCCTTGAAAACGACGATACCAACCGTGCCCTCATGGGTTCGAACATGCAGCGTCAGGCAGTGCCTCTTTTAAAGACGGAATCTTCCATTGTGGCAACCGGCATCGAAGCCGCGATTGCGCGCGATTCCGGCGTTATGGTGCGCGCGAAAGAAGCCGGCGTGGTAGTGGGTTGCGCATCCAACCTGATTAAGGTGCGCGAGGATAACGGCACGATTGACGAATATCCTCTGAAGAAATTCGAACGTTCCAACCAGGGCACCTGCCTGAATCAGCGCCCGATCGTTTCTACGGGCGACAGAGTGGCGAAAGGCGAAATCATTGCCGACGGTCCCTCCACGAACAACGGCGAACTTGCCCTCGGTAAAAATATTCTCATCGGCTACATGGAATGGGAAGGCTACAACTACGAGGACGCCATTCTGCTTTCCGAAAAACTGGTGCAGGACGACGTGTTCACTTCCATCCATATCGAAGAGCACGAAACCGAAGCGAGAGATACGAAGCTCGGTCCCGAAGAAATCACGCGCGATATTCCCAACGTGGGCGACGACGCGCTGAAAGATCTGGACGAGGACGGCATCGTGCGCATCGGCGCGGAAGTGCAGAGCGGCGATATTCTGGTGGGTAAAGTTTCCCCGAAGGGCGAAACGGAACTTACGCCCGAAGAAAGACTTCTCCGCGCGATCTTCGGCGAGAAATCGCGTGAAGTACGCGATACTTCGCTCCGCGTGCCGCACGGCGAAGGCGGCGTGGTAGTGGACGTGAAAGTGTTCACGAGAGAAAACAAAGACGAACTGGAACCCGGCGTTTCCAAACTTGTGCGCGTATACATCGCGCAGAAGCGTAAAATTCAGGTGGGCGACAAGATGGCCGGCCGCCACGGAAACAAGGGCGTTATTTCCCGCGTGCTTTCGCAGGCGGATATGCCTTTCCTTGCCGACGGTACGCCGTTGCAGATTCTTCTGAACCCGTTGGGCGTTCCTTCGCGTATGAATATCGGTCAGGTGTTGGAAGTGCACCTCGGCTATGTGTGCAAGCAGCTGGGCTGGAAGATCGCCACGCCCGTATTTGACGGCGCGACGGAAAAGGACATCGAAACGATGTTCCGCGAAAACAACCTGCTGAACCCCGACGGCAAAGTGGACGGCAAGTTCCAGGTGTTCGACGGCAGAACGGGCGAACCTTTCGAAAACCGCGTTACGATCGGCGTTCAGTACATGATTAAGCTGATTCACCTTGTAGACGATAAGATTCACGCGCGTTCCATCGGTCCTTATTCCATGGTTACGCAGCAGCCGCTCGGCGGTAAAGCCCAGTTCGGCGGGCAGCGTTTCGGCGAAATGGAAGTCTGGGCGCTGGAAGCTTACGGCGCGGCGCACATTCTGCAGGAAATTCTTACCGTAAAATCGGACGATATCGTAGGGCGTGTAAAGACGTACGAATCCATCGTGAAGGGCGAAAATATTTCCGAACCGGGAATACCCGAAGCGTTTAAAGTGCTTCTGAAAGAACTGCAATCGCTCGCGCTGGACGTAAAAGTGCTGACGGAAACGGGCGACGAGCTGATTATCCGCGAATTCGACGACGAGGAGGACGCGCGCGACGAGGACGAGAAGCGCAAGGAACTCGAAAAGGAAGCGGAGCTCGAAGATATCGATTTCTCCGAAGCGGACGACGAAAACGAGGACGAGGACGGCGACGTATCGCTGTTTGAGGACGAAGAGGAAGAAACCGACGATAAGACGGACGATAAGGACGACGACCTTACGGACGACGAAGATTTCTCGGATGACGACGAGGACTTCAATTTCGGTTCTTTATTTGAAGAAGTCGAAGACGACGGTTCGGACGACGAGGAGTAATTAAGGAGATTAGAAAATGTACGAATTAAACGATTTCAATTCCATTCAGATAAGTATTGCGTCTCCGGAAAAAATCAGAGAATGGTCTTACGGCGAAGTAACGAAGCCGGAAACCATCAATTACCGCACCCAGAAACCCGAACGCGACGGTTTGTTCTGCGAAAAAATCTTCGGGCCGATGAAGGATTGGGAATGCCATTGCGGAAAATATAAAAGAGTGAAATATAAAGGGCACGTGTGCGAGAAGTGCGGCGTGGAAATTACACGCAGCAAGGTGAGAAGAGAGCGTATGGGGCATATCGAACTGGCCGCTCCCGTTTCGCATATCTGGTATTTTAAAGGCGTGCCTTCCAAAATCGGTCTGCTTCTCGATATGAGCCCGAAGCCTTTGGAAAAAGTGCTTTATTTCGCGGAATACGTGGTGCTCGATCCGGGCAGCGTGAACGAACTTTCCGTAAAACAGGTCATCACCGAAAAGCAGCTGCGCGAAATCGAAGAGAAATACGGCGAATCTTCCGTTACCGGTTTGAAAGTAGGCATGGGCGCGGAATCTATCCGCGAACTTCTGATGGCGGTGGATCTGGATAAAGAAGCCGAAAGCTGCAGGCAGATCATCGCGGAAAACCCTCAGGGGCAGAAAGCCGTAAAGGCTATCAAGCGTCTGGAAGTGGTGGAATCTTTCAGAAAGAGCGGCAACCGCCCCGAATGGATGATTCTTACCGTGCTTCCCGTAATACCGCCGGATATCCGTCCGATGGTACAGCTGGACGGCGGCAGATTCGCTACGTCCGATCTGAACGATTTGTATCGCCGCGTTATCAACCGCAATAACCGCCTCAAGAAGATGATGGAAATTTCCGCTCCGGAAATGATCGTCAAAAACGAAAAGCGTATGTTGCAGGAAGCTGTGGACGCGCTGATCGATAACGGCAGAAGAGGAAAAGCATTCTCCGGACCTTCGAACAGAGAGCTGAAATCTCTCTCCGCCATGCTCCGCGGTAAACAGGGACGTTTCCGTCAGAACCTGCTTGGTAAACGTGTAGACTATTCGGGACGTTCGGTTATCGTTGTAGGGCCCGATCTGAAAATTTATCAGTGCGGCTTGCCCAAGGAAATGGCGATAGAGCTGTTCAAGCCGTTTATTATGCGCCGTCTTGTGGAAAGCGGTCAGTGCCACAACATCAAAACGGCGAAACGTGCCGTGGAAAAGGCGAAAGACATGGTGTGGAACGTTCTTGAGGACGTTATCAAAGATCACCCCGTGCTTTTAAACCGTGCGCCTACGCTGCACCGCCTTTCCATTCAGGCGTTCGAACCCGTTTTAATCGAAGGCAGAGCCATTAAGATTTCTCCGCTTGTCTGCGGACCTTTCAACGCCGACTTCGACGGCGACCAGATGGCAGTGCACCTTCCGCTCAGCGTGGAAGCGCAGGCGGAAGCAAGATTCCTGATGCTTTCCGCGAACAACATTCTGAAACTTGCCGACGGTAAATCGGTAATGTCGCCCACGCAGGATATGATTATCGGCGCGTACTGCCTGACTATCAAACGCCGCGAAGAGGGCAAAAAATACGATTCGCAGGGGCGCCCGGACGAAAACGGCGAAGTGTATATTCCGCCCGTGTATTCTTCGGAAAACGAAGCGATTATCGCATATCAGACGAAAGTCGCGCACGAACAGGACGAAATGTATCTGCAGCGCGTTGTAGAGCTTCCCGAAGGGAAATTCGACGATTTACCGCTGCCTTATACCTGCGAATGCGATTTCGATAAAGACGTTGCGGAAGGAAAAGCTCCCATCAAGTGCGCGACGGTGCGCCTGAACGAAAAGACGGGGCGCCGCGAAGTGGTGGGTATTATCCGTACCACGATCGGCAGACTCATTTATAACGACGGGTTGCCGCAGGACCTTGATTTCGTGCACCGCGATACGCCGCAGTCGTATCTGCGCCTCGAACTTGACGCCGAATTTATCGGAAACAAGCGCGCCATCGGCAAGAAGCATCTTTCCAAAATCGTTGAAGCCTGCTTTAAAACCGGCGCAGCCCCCAAGGCTTCGTACGTGTTGGACGCGATTAAGGAAAGAGGTTACAAGTATTCCACGCTTGCAGCGCTTACCACTTCGGTATTCGATATGAAGATTCCCGAAGAGAAGCAGGAAATCGTTGCGCAGGCGGAAGAATCGGTGGGCAAGATTGCCAAGAAGTTCTCCAGAGGTCTGCTTTCCGAAGAGGAACGTTACAACGCCGTGATCGACCAGTGGGACGAGGCGACTTCGAAAGTAGCCAAGCTGCTTGAGCAACAGGGCGAAACGGATAAGTTCAACCCCATCTGGATGATGGCGGATTCCGGCGCCCGCGGTTCGATCGACCAGATCAAACAGCTTTCCGGTATGCGCGGTCTGATGGTGAACCCTCAGGGTAAGAAAATCGAAGTTCCCGTTAAATCGTGCTTCAGAAACGGATTGTCCGTTCTTGAATATTTCATTTCTTCGCACGGCGGACGTAAGGGGTTGACGGATACCGCGCTGAAAACGGCGGACTCCGGCTATCTGACACGTCGTCTGGTGGACGTATCGCACGAAATTATCGTTCGCGAAGAAGATTGCTGCGCCGGCAAAAAGCCGATGGGCATGAAAGTGCGCGCGATTCTGGACGCGGCGGGCGAAGAAATCGAAAGCTTGCGCGATCGTCTGGTGGGCAGATTCGCTTCGGAAAACGTTGTGAACCCCGAGAACGGCGAAGTGCTGGTGAAGGAAAACGAATTCATTACGGAGGAACTTGCCAACAAGATTGCCAAAGCGAACATCCGCGAAGTTTCTATCCGCAGCGTATTCTCCTGCCGTTCAAAAGTAGGCGTGTGCGCGAAGTGCTACGGCAAGAACATGGCTACCACTCTGCCTGTACAGGTAGGCGAATCCGTGGGCGTCATCGCGGCGCAGTCTATCGGCGAACCCGGCACGCAGCTTACGATGCGTACGTTCCATACGGGCGGCATCGCGGCTACGGGCGATATTACGCAAGGTCTGCCCCGTGTTGAAGAATTGTTCGAAGTGCGCCGTCCGAAGGGCTGCGCTACCCTCAGCGAAGTTTCCGGTATCGTTTCCATCGATATGTCGGACAATATGAAACATGTGTTCATTAAGGACGAGGCTACGGGTGAAGAACTGAAAGAGTACGTGCTTCCGTTCAATGCAGAATTGAAAGTGAAAGAAGGCGACAAGGTGCAACCCGGCGACCTTTTGAACCTCGGCAGCGTGTACCCGCAGGATATTCTTCGTATCAAGGGCGTTTCCGGCGTGCAGGATTATATTCTGGAACAGGTACAGTCGGTTTACCGTTCTCAGGGCGTTGATATCAACGATAAACACATTGAAATCATCGTACGGCAGATGTTGAAGCGCGTTTGCGTGGAGAATGCAGGCGATACGGATCTGCTGCCCGGCGAACTGGTGGATCTGAACGCCTTCCAGGAAGAAAGTCAGAAAGCGATTCAGGCGGGCAAGCGCCCGGCACTTGCAAAACGCGTTTTGCAGGGCATTACAAAGGCTTCTCTTGCGACGGACAGCTTCCTTTCGGCGGCTTCTTTCCAGGAAACTTCGAGAGTGCTTACCGAAGCGGCTATCCGCACCAAGCGCGATTACCTTGTGGGCTTGAAAGAAAACGTGATCATCGGCAAGCTGATTCCTGCCGGTACGGGCATGAAAGATTACAAGCAGCTTTCTCCGCAGTACGTAGGTTCTTATGCGGCTACGCAGCCGACGGAAAGCGAAGAAAACGCGGAATAATTGCGGCTTTACAATAAAACGATTTCATCGTGTTCCGGTTTCGGAACACGATGATTTTTTGTAAAAAGAATCCCGTATTCCGTGAGGAATACGGGTGGCGCCTGAAAACGTTAAGGCATTTTTATAAATTTTCTTTATAGCATAGTGCGGAATTGTTTTGCTTTTTCAAGGGCAAGAGCAAGAAAAGCGTTCATATCCAAAGCGGCGTAAATATCGTGCGTGTGCCGTTCCTGGCGGTTTTGCCCCGTCAGTTCGAACGTGAGGTCGCCTTGAAACCGTGCGGCGTTCAGGCGCTTGGCGATGTTTTTCCAGTCGGCAAGTCCGTCGAACGGCATCATATGCGAATCGTCGAGCCAGGTGATTTCGTCGCCCGTAATTTTCATATTGTCGTTCAGGTGCGTGCAGAGGAGTTGTCGCGCATATTTCGATATAAGGTCGCGGCTTTCGTTGTAACACATTTCATGCCCGGTATCGATGCAAAATCCCACGGCCGGGTGTCCGTTTAAACAGGAGAGCAGCCGTTCGAGATATTCTTCTCCTTCGGTATTTTCGATGGCGATTTTTATGCCAAGCCGCTCCGCTTCGTTTGCCAACGTTTCGAAGCGCTTTACGCCGAGTTCGTTCGGCGTGTGTTTATCGAAGCCGATGACGGCATGTTCCACTACGACGGGCACGCCGATTTCCGCGCAGGCGCGCAGGCAGTTTTGCTGGCGGCAGAGTTCGGCTTCGCCCTGCTCGCCTTCTTCCCACATCTCCGCGATTTTTGTAAACGGCGCATGTACCGATTGCAGGTAAAGCCCGTTTCTTTGCGTCAGCGTTCTTACGCGCTTCATGTCTTTGCCGTCCGTCCAGTCGCTGAAAACGCCGTTCCAGCCGATTTCCGCCGCCGTTTCGATGAATTTGTCCTCGGATATGCCTTGCCAAGAGTTGCGTAAATCGGTGTTAATAACAAGGTTTCTCATGATTTTCTCCTTTTTAAAAGTACAGATATTATAACAGAGAAGCGCAAACAAGTCAAGAAAAATATTCGTTTTGAGGCGAGCGATGAAAAATTTTTAAGAAGCGGGCAAAAAATGACAGGAAGAGAGGGGTAAACGCTTGTTTTTTTACGCGGAATCGGGTAAAATATATAATATACTGGGGGCTTAGTATACGGAAGAAAGAAAAAATCAATTTCCGAGGTGAACGATATGAAGCTTGCTTTTTACGGGTTATGGGAGGACGAAGTAACAAAACTTTCGGCTTTGCAGCGGCAGTACATTTTTGAAAGCGCGCGAAGCAGAGAGATTTTTTCGCCGAAAAACGCGGCTTTGTGCGAATGCTGCGACGGCGTTTCTTTGTACGGCAACGACGTGCTCGGCGAAGAAACCATGAAAACGCTTGCTTCTTACGGCGTGAAATTCCTTTCCGTGCGCGACGAAGAAACCGCTGTGGATTACGAAGCGGCGAAACGGTACAATATCCGTGTGTGCCGTTCTACGTTTCCGCCGGACGCCGTGGCGGAATTTACGCTGATGCTTGCGCTGGTGGCGCTCAGAAAATATAAACGCGCTATCTGGTTGCAACAGGTAAACGATTATTCGATTGACACGCTGAAAGGCGAAATTCTGGCGCAGAAGAAAATAGGAGTTGTGGGAGAAGGCGAGGCGGCGAAGCGGCTTACGGAGACACTGCAGGGCATCGGGTGCAGCGTGCTGGTACACGGCGAGGACGACGGCGGCTATCTGGACGATTTTTATGCGGAAAGCGAGGTGATTATTTATCCTGCGAAGCTGAAAAATCCGGAAAGATACCGCGTGGACAGAGAAACGCTTGCGAAAATGCGTGAGGGCGTGGTGCTGGTGAATACGGCTTCGGGAGATATTTTCGACGTGCCGTCGATCATCGAAGGCGTGGAAAGCAAGAAAATCGGCGTGCTTGCCATGGACGTTTTTAAAGGCGAGCGCGGCATTTATCACGAAAATAAGACGGATGATATTCTGCAGAACCGCGATATGGCGTACCTGCGGCAATTTCCGAACGTTATTTTAACGCAGCATATGGGCTTTTACACGGCATATTCGATGGAAACGCTGGTGGAACGCAGCGTTGAAGGGTTGGTGCAGCTGATTCGCGGCGGCGAGAGCGAATACGAGGTGAAATAGCGGCTTGCTCGGCATGAATTTGATTGTCGCATATAGAAAGCTACAAAATTAACCGCTTGCGGTTGCCGAAAAAATCGGCGGCGCGCAGGCGGTTTGTTTTTGCTGTTTTTGAGAAAAGTCAAATAAAATGCCGTAAAGAAGAAAATTCCTTTTCAAAATTATTTTTTTAAGGCATTGAAAAAAATTTTTTCGATAATCTTTGCAAGAATCGCAAAAAACGCTTGACAAAAAGGAAAAAATATCTTATTATAGTTAGGCGTTGTGCGAAAGAGTATGCTTTGTCGCTACGGCCCAATAGCTCAGTTGGTTAGAGCGCCAGCCTGTCACGCTGGAGGTCACGAGTTCGAGCC
>OKSC01003803.1_pt1 | contig 10780 bp, 9 predicted proteins | sample 1601161 | NCBI WGS metagenome assembly OKSC01 (sample SAMEA3541552, study PRJEB24748) | human gut metagenome | biome: human gut; feature: human-associated habitat; material: faeces | place: China | collected 2012
GTCCGCGGCGCTGGAAGCGCTCTGTCGCCGGGAGCCGGAGCTGGCGGAATTTCGCCGCGCCGGCCTGGCGCTCTGGCTGGAGAGTTTCGGCGGGGAGACCGCCGGGGAGGCGGGAATCGAGGAGCGGGCGGAGGCGTTCCGGCGCTCCCTGCCGGAGCGCTGCGTTGAGGCCGCCCGCCGGTTGCGCGGGCAGGAGCGCGAGCGGCTCCGCGCGAAGTTCCGCGAGAGGGACGAAAGCCGCCGGAACGCGCTGGGCCGCATCTGTGACGTGCTGCGTCCGAAAGCGCGGTTCCGGCTGCCGCCTTCGACCGGCGACGCGCTGTTTGATGCGTGTGCCGCCGCCGGGAGCGTGATGGGGGTGGAGCTGCACTGTCCCGGCCGGCACTTCTTTTCCGGCGGCGACTCGCCGGAGGAACGGATTCGCCGGATCTGCGACTACAATCAGGTCCGCTGCCGCAAAGTGGAGTTGGCGCAGGGATGGGAGCAGCAGGATTTCACCGCCTTTGTCGCCTTCCGCCGGGAGTCCGGCGAACCGGTGGCACTGCTCGGGCGCAGCGGCGACGAGGCCCGTTTGTTCGATCCCGCCGAAGAACGGCTGCACCGGGTTTCCCGGAAGGAGGCCGCGACGCTGGCGGAGGACGGCTGGTGCTTCTATGCACCGTTCCCGCCGGGGCGGATCACGCCGGGGCGGCTGCTGGCGATGGCGTTCCGGGGCGCGCGCGGCGACCTGTCGGCGCTGCTGTGGCTGATGCTGCTCGGAGCGTTGCTGAGCATGGCGGTGCCGATCATCAACGGCGTGATTTTCGGAACCGTGATTCCGACGGCGGACCGGGTGCTGCTGATGCAGCTCTTCGGGATTTCGCTGCTCTTCGCGGTCACCCAGGGGGTATTCGAATATGTGGAGTCGATCGCGATCCTGCGCATTCACGTTCGGGCTGAGTACACGCTTCAGGCGGCGGTCTGGGACCGGCTGCTGAATCTGCCGGCCCGTTTTTTTCGCGCGTTCAGCACCGGTGATCTCGCCACGCGCAGCCTCGGGATCATGCAGATCGGCGAAATCCTGTCGGTTTCCACGGTCAAAGCGGCGGTCGCGGGCTGTTTCTGCTTTCCGTCGCTGGTTCTGATGTTCTACTACGATTTGCTGCTCGGGGTGATTTCGCTGCTGATTCTGCTGGCGGTGCTCGGCATCTTCGCGGTACTGGCGGTGATGATGGTGCGCCGCCACACCCGTATCCTGGCCGAAGAGGGGGAGCTGAACGGGGAGCTGGTGCAGTTCTTCAACGGCATCTCCAAAATCCGCACGGCCGGAGCGGAGAATGCCGCTTTCGCGCGCTGGGCCGGCCGGTTCAGCCTCAAGAAACGGATCTACCGCTCTTTCGCAAACTGCCGCAGCTTCGCGACCGTCGTGAATGCAGTGATTCCGGTCGTAACCATCGGGACGGTGATTGCGATCGTGACCTGGCAGTATTTCCACGCGAAAGACGCCGAGTCGCTGATGAGTTCCGCCGATTTCGTCAGCTTCGTGTCTGCGCTGGGGATCGTCAGCGCGGCGGTCGGGCAGATGGTCATGGCGCTGATTTCGGCGGTCGGCGCGATTCCGGTCTACCGGCGGCTGCGCCCGATTCTGGAGGCGGAGCCGGAGAATGACGCGGCCAAGCCTCCGCCGGGAAAACTTTCCGGCGCGATCGACGTCAGAAATGTGTCGTTCCGGTACGGTCCCGATCAGCGGCAGATTCTTTCCGGCCTTTCGATGCAGGTGAAGCCGGGGGAGTTCGTCGCGGTAGTCGGGGAGTCCGGTTCCGGCAAGTCCACGCTGCTGCGGCTGCTGCTCGGTTTTGAGATGCCCGGCAGCGGCAGCATCACCTATGACGGGCAGGACGTCAGCCATGTGAATCTGCAGGCGCTGCGCGCCCGGATCGGTGTGGTGCTGCAGGACAGCCGGCTGCTGCCCGACACCGTGCTGCGCAACATCATCGGCCACTCCGGAAAACTGACCATAGACGATGCGTGGGAGGCGGCGCGCCTGGCGGGCTGCGAACGGGATATCCGCGAGATGCCGATGGGGATGCATACGATGCTTTCCGCCGGGGGCGGTTCCGTTTCCGGCGGTCAGCGCCAGCGCATTCTGATCGCGCGGGCGCTGGCGAAGAAACCGGCGGTGCTGCTTTTCGACGAGGCGACCAGCGCGCTGGACAACGAAACCCAGGCTGCGGTCAGCGCCGGAATCGAACAGCTCAAGGTTTCGCGGCTGCTGATCGCCCACCGCCTCAGCACCGTGATGAATGCGGACCGGATCTATGTGCTGCACGAGGGGCGCATGGCCGAGTGCGGCACCTATCGGCAATTGATGGAACAAGACGGCGTTTTCGCGCGGCTCGCCCGGCGGCAGCTAGCGGAAGCCGGGGAGAAATCCGAGAAATGAAGAAAAAATACGTATGGCTTTTCCTGCTGCTTCTGGCGGCGGCGATCGCGGTCGGTTCCCGGACCGAAGTCGCTGGTTTCCTGCGTCGTAATTTCGCGGCGACCTTCAGCGAAGTTTTGCCGTCCGAACCGACGAAATTGCGGGCGCGCTATTTGAAAAAGCACCCGCAGGAGCTGAATATTGCGGTTTTCGGGCCGTGGGACTATTATGCGCGGCAGGGCTTCATTCTTGATAAGGCGGTTCAGCTGGCGATCGATGAGGTGAACGCGGCCGGCGGAATTCTCGGACGCCGGGTCAATCCGGTCTGGGTGGACAATGGGAATTACAGCGCGATTGCGCAGGAGCAGGCCGAAAAGCTGGCCGCTGATCCGTCTATTTTCGCAGTGCTCGGGCCGGTCACGTCGGGGCGGGTGCTGCAGTTCAACTCCCTGTTCGGGGATGCCGGGCTGCCGGAGGTGGCGCCGCTGGCCCAGAGCGAGCGGATCAACCGCGACAGAACCAATGCGCTGCTGTTCATGCCGATCGCTTCCGATCTGGCCGAAAGCAGGGCGCTGGCAGCCTGGGCGGAGAGGGAGAAACGGAACAATTTTCTGATTCTGAACGACGACAGCCGTTTCCCGATGAGTTACGGCAGCTGTGTGGAGCAGTCATTTTATGAGAAAGATCTGCTGGTGTACGGCCGGGTGCTTTTCGACCAGAGCAGCAAAAAGAATTACATCCGCGATCAGGTGCTGCAATATCTCGACTACTTTCCGGTGCAGAACATCATCTACCTGAGCAAGACCGGAGACGCTTCCGACTATGCGGACCTTGCGGACCGGGTTTTCACGCGGCTGCCGGAGGGAACGCTCTACTTCAATGAATTCACGACGCTTGATCGGCTGCTGAAAATCCGGCTTGACCGCAACCGGGTTTTCGTTCCCGCCGCGATTCCGTTGAATGAGGCGAACCGCGCCGAACTGCGCAAGTTCCTGAAGATGGAGAATTACGAGCGCGATTTCCTGTCGCTGATTGCGTACCGTTCGGTTCACATTTTCGCGGATGCGATTCGGCAGGCCGGGACCCTCGAGCCCGGTAGAATCGCCGAAACCATGCGTACCGGAGTGATGCAGACCCCGCTGGGCGAGTTTCGTTTTTCCGCCGATGGTTTCGAGGCCGACCCGCCGCTGGAGATTCTTTCGCTGGAGGAGCTGGAAAAGCGCTGGCGGGCAATCGCCGCCGAATGAGTTTTCGCTGTACCGGAGTAAAATCTCCTGAACGCGCATGGGATTTCTGCGTCCCGGTCTTTCTGACTGAGGCGTCCGAGCTCATCGAATATGCGGTGCGGGAAAATGGATATCGGCCTTGAGCTGATTAAAATGGGGTTGGCGTGGCACGATCCGCGTTATGCGCCGAAGGCGAAAGAGTACGCCGAGGCGGAAGCGGAAGCCCGGAAGGAGAAACGGGGGCTTTGGAGCGACGACAAACCCGTTGCCCCGTGGGACTGGCGCAAGCAGCAGAACGACGACGCCGACGAAGATGATTGAAAGGAAATCCGAGAATGAAAATAGTTTGTCCGGAATGTAGTCAGAAATGCGAGCTGGGTGATGAATATGACGGCGTCACCGTGGAGTGTCCGCAATGTGGGAAAGAGTTTGTGGCCCGCAAGCCTGTACCGCTGATCGTCTGCCCGGCCTGTCAGGGGAGAGTAAGTGTGATGGCGGAAGCCTGCCCGCATTGCGGACACCCGATTTTGCCGGAAGTTTTAAAGCAGGAACCGTCACAGATTGTTTTCTCTGAGAACCATCACCCAAACAGGTACCTGCCTTTTTTTTATGTTGATTGGAAGTATCTTGTTCTTATGGTCATCATGTTTATTCTGGTCGGATTTTGGATATATGGTGATTTTAGAACAACACAGGCGCAGGCTGACCACGTTCAGGAAGCTTATGTGGCATGCGCTGTCAGGATGGTCGATTTTTGTCGGGAACGGCATATTATTGGAGCTTTGCGTGTTGGAATCCGGAATGATGCTGAATTAAGAAAAGAAATTTCTGATAAGATAAAAAGCAAATGCCCTAGTTGTGAGGATGTTCCGTGGGAATGGTGGGACACCGATTTTTCGTCAATTCGACAGGAGACCGAAAATAGCGATATTCCATTCATGTGGTGTCGAGTGCATCGTAACGTATTGTGGATGAATGGTAACATTAATGGTTATTCTTCTAGGTCTCCTGACGAATTCGAAAAAATGATTGAAGAGTGCAAGCAGAAAGCATCCATTAAGAGCAAATAAGTCATTTGTTTGACAATCCATGACATATATTACTGAATAACCCAAGGTGTAAAATGAAATTTGAGTGTCCACATTGCGGAGCAAAATACGAAGAATCTCAGGATGTTTCCGGGCAGGAAGGTGAATGTGTTGAGTGCGGGAGACGTTTTGTTGCAACTCCGATGCAGGAATCGCCTGACGATACAAATGCCATGTTCAGCGAAATGCGCAGAATGTGAGGCCGGTGTGAAACTTCGAGGCTTTCTTTTGCTCATGGGAAAGAATAATATTACATCTAAAAACATCAAAAAATATCCCCTCAGGACTTTAATTCTGAGGGTAATCTAGAGAAGAAAATGGTGGAGGTGGCGGGAGTCGAACCCGCGTGCCGACGAGGTCCAATGAGGACGTCTACATGCTTATTTCATCTTTGATTTTTATCGTCCTTTACCGAAGCCGATGAACAGGCCTGATTCCAGACTATTCCTTCCTTTGATCTCGCCCTGAACCGAAAGACGATTGTTCAAAGCCAGAGCGCTGAATGACGCCACGGTTCCTTAGCACTCCTCGGGAACGGCAGCGTGGCGGGACTTAAGCCGCCAGAGCAAACTCTTCGTTCGCGTTTATCGTTTCGACCGATGTTTTACGAGGCCAACGATCATCCTCGGCATGCAATCAACACCCAACCGGGCCGGTCGAATCCGGAACACCCCCTTTATTGGTATACTTTCAATATATCCTGTTTTCCGCAAAAGTCAAGGCTTCCGTTTTCGAAAGCGCATCAATGGCAGAATTGCCGCACCAGCCAGAGCCCGCAGCAGACTGCCGCCAGCCCCGAAAGATTCTGGAGCCCGATGTTCAGCAGCGCCTTCCACGGCGCTCCCGCCTGCATGAGGTTCGCGCTCTCCAGTGCGAAGGTTGAGAATGTCGTGAAGGCGCCGAGAAAACCGACCAGCAGCACCGGCGCATAGGCGGCGTGCCTGTGCAGTTTGTCGGCGAAGAGAGCATAGAAGATTCCGGCCAGAAAGCAGCCGAGCACATTGACGGTCAGGGTTGCGTACGGCAGTTCCCAGGTGCCGCGGCGCAGAAACGCAAGATTCACCAGGTAACGGAGCGTACTGCCGACGGCTCCGGCTCCGGCGACCAGGAGAAGCAGTTTGAGTGACATCGGGCGGCCTCCTTATGATACCTGCTGGCCATGAAATGTAATGTTCCGGCCAACGGTTTTTGCCGGAATGACTTCCGCATAAAATAACCGCATTTCCGGGAAAATCAACCGGAAGAGCCGTCCTTCCGATTGATTTCAGGAGAAAACCGCTTTATATTATGCCCGGATTCTTTTGCCGGAGAGCCGGCCGCGGCCGGCTCCGTCAACTCAAGTATGGAAGGAGCAGACATGTCGCAGCCGACGCCATCGGATTCGGGAACCCCGGCCGCCGGAGCGTGGAAGATCAATTCCATCTGTCTCGGGCTCCTCGCCCTCCTGCTCCTGCTGGTCTTCTGGCCCGGACTGAACTATCCGTTCCTGCGGGATTGGGATGACGGCAATTTCGTCATGTTCAATTCGAACCTCGCGTTCACTCTGGAAAATTTCCGGCTTTACGCGCTTGAGCCGTTTCAGGATCTTTATACCCCGCTGCCGATGTATTCGTTCATGCTCGACCGCGCATTGTTCGGACTCGAGCCGCTTGGCTTCCGGCTGCATAATCTCCTGCTGCATTTCACCGCCGCCGCTTTCCTGTTCCTGATGATCCGGCAGCTCGGTGCAAGGGCCTGGCTGGCTCTGGGGGCCGCGCTGCTGTGGGCGGCCAATCCGCAGAAGGTCGAATCGGTGATCTGGATTACCGAGCGGAAGGATGTGCTTTGCGGCGCGTTTGCCTTCGCGTCCCTCTGGTTTTTTCTGCGCAGCGTTTCTCGAAGGCGCGTTCCGTGGATCGCCGGAATTCTGGCCGTTCTGGCGATCTTTGCGAAACCGGCCGCGATTTCGTTGCCGGGGGTCATGATCGTCGGTTTGATCTGTCTCCGGGGAAAGCGTTTGTCCGTCCGGGAATATTGGCGCATTCTGCGGCTGCCGGTGCTGCTTTCTCTGGGCGCGGTGGTCTGGTCGAGTCTGGTGACGGCGAAGACGAATCCCGGTGTGATGGAGACGAATCTGCTGATTCCGCTGCACAATATGTTCTGGTATCCGCTTACGGCGCTGATTCCGTATGAGACGAACCCGATTTATCCGGAGGTCCGCGGCTGGAGCGAACTCGCGCTGCCGGCGGCGGGCGGAATCGCGCTGTTCGGCATCTACGTCCTCGCCGCCCGAAAACTCGGGATGCCCTGGCGGAGGATCGTCTGTCTGCTGTTGATCGTCGGCGGTTTTTCCGTTCCGGTGCTCGGCATGCTTCAATATACGACGTTCCATTATTGCGATCGTTACAACTATCTGGTTTCCGGCGCGGCGTGGCTGGCCGTTGCGGTTCCGGCCGAGCTTTTGATGCGCCGGCTGCCGGGGGCCGTCCGGTATGTCAAAGGCATTCTGGCGCTTGCGTTCATGGCTTTCTGGGGGCTGACCTGGAGTTACATTCCGCGCTGGGAGTATTGCGATTTTCTGTTTGCTTACCCGATTGAGCATGATCCGGTTCCGAATGTCAAGGCGCTGGAGAACGGCATTTATGCGGCGCTCCGCACCGACAATCTCGCGCTGCTTTCGAGGATCGCAGAACACATGCGGACGAATCATGGCGAGTACGGCATAGCCGAGCAGCAGGCGGCCGATCTGATCTGTTTCCTGCTCGGGCATGTCGCTCTGCTCAAGCAGGACCTGCCGACGGCTTTTGCCGCCTATGCTCCGCTGATTTCGCGGGTGGAGCAGACGGAGGCCGCGGGATTCCTCTGGCCGAAGCTGACGCTGGGGATGCTTTTTCGGGATCTGGCTCTGATCTCCATGCATGAGGGGAATCCGCAGCGTGCCGTCCGGTTTCTGGATATGGAGCTCAAGGTTCGGCGGAAGGACCGTCTTCAGTATTATCTGGCGTCGGCCATGCGGGCGAAGCTGCTGGACGATCGTGCGGGAGAGGCGCGCGCCTGGAAGCGGATTGTGGAGCTGGCTCCCGGCATCCCCGAATATCAGGAGAGGTACGAGCGCTTGAAACAGGAGGCCGCTGCCGCCGGGCAGCCGGCTGAATGAATATCAGAAAGGATGTGTTGATGAAACATTGGATGAAATATTTTCTTTTCGCCTGGTTCGGTGCTGCACTGCTGCTGGCCGGCGGCTGCTGCGGCGGCTCTTCCGACCCGGAGGCGGCCTGCATCCGCGAGGCGGAGACGAATCCGGTCGATTATTCCGACCGGGCCAACTGGGTTTTGCTGCCGGACCGGACGCCGGAAAAGCTCGAGCCGGTCGATATTTTTTACATTTATCCGACCGTTTACGTCAGCAGGACGCACCCGGTCATGCACTGGGATTCGCCGAAGATGGCCGCGAAGACGCGGAATATCGCGCTGCAGCAGACCGGGCCGTTCTCGACGCTCGGGAATGTCTATGCGCCGTTCGTCCGGCAGGGCGAGCTGCACAGGGCTCTGGCGGATCTGGCTGAGCGGCCCGGCCGCAACGAATCGATGCGGTTCGGATTCCGCGATACGGAGGAGGCGTTCCGCTATTATCTCGAACACTGGAACGGCGGGCGCCCGTTTATTCTGGTCGGGCACAGCCAGGGGGCCTATGACCTGCTGGAGCTCCTGAAGCGGGAATTCAGGGAGCCCGCGCTTCAGAAAAAGCTTATCGCCGCTTACCTGATCGGCTGCCCGGTGACGGATGCCGATCTCGCGGAGGCGCCGTACCTGAAGACGGCCGAAGGGCCGCTCGATTTCGGCGTTATCGTCAGCTGGAACACCGAAGCGCCCGAGGCGGCTCCGTCGCTTTTCACCGGCCGCCCGGAACGCGCTGCATCAATCCGCTCAACTGGCGGACCGATGCGGTCGAAGCGCCTGCTTCCGCGAATATCGGGGCCGTCTTTTTCGACGGAGAGAACCGGGTAACGGGTGAGATCCCCGGTTTCTGCAGTGCGAAGGTCGAGCCGGTCACCGGGGCGCTCGTGGCCGTCCCGCAGTTTCCGGGGCAGTACGACAGCCCGATTCTCGGGGCGGGTATCTATCATATGAACGACATCTATTTCTTTTACCGGAATATCGAAGTGAATGCCCGTGACCGGGCGGCAAATTATTTCAACTCCAACGAACGGGCGGAATGATGGAACGGATTCAAGTCGGACTCGGCGACCGGGCCTACGAAATCGTGATCGGGCCGGGCGCGCGTGCGCTCGCCGCGGATTTGACCGGGCGGCGTAATTTTCTCGTGACCGATTCCCGCGTCGCGGAATTGTGGGGCAGCTGGGCGGCGAAGGAGATTCCGCAGGCCGGCAGCTTCGTGTTTCCGGCCGGGGAACGGCATAAGACGCCGGAGACGGTCGTCAGTATCTGCCGCCGTGCGGCGGAACTCCGTTTCGACCGGAAAGCGCGTTTTGTCGCACTGGGCGGCGGTGTGGTCGGCGATATGACCGGGTTTGCGGCGGCGATCTATATGCGCGGCGCCGGGTTCGTCCAGATTCCGACCACGCTGCTGGCCATGGTCGATTCGAGTGTCGGCGGAAAGACCGGCGTGGATATCCCGGAGGGTAAAAACCTGATCGGCGCGTTTCACCAGCCTGAGCAGGTATTGATCGACCCCGACTTTCTGGCCACGCTGCCGCCGGGGGAGCTTCGCTGCGGGCTGGCCGAGATTCTGAAGACCGGGGTGATTTTCGATGAAGCGTTGTTTGCGGAGCTTGAACGCGATCCGGACTCTCTGACTGTCGCGCCGGATTATGCGAGGTTCGTTCCGCTGATCCGCCGTTCGTGCGAGCTCAAGGCGCAGGTGGTGGCCGCCGATGAACGCGAGGCCGGAATCCGTGCGCTTCTGAACTACGGGCACACCTTCGGCCATGCGGTCGAGCTGCTGTCGGATTTTTCGATCGGGCACGGGGAGGGGGTTGCGGTCGGTATGTGCTGTGCCGGTGAGCTGGCCGCCCGGCTCGGACTCTGGACGAGGAAGGAGGCGGAACGGCAGAAGCGCGCCATTGCGGCGCTGGGGCTGCCGGTTGCGCTGCCGCGTCACTGCACGGTTCCGGCCATGCTGGAGGCGATGCGCCGCGACAAGAAGAACCGCGACGGCGCGATCGCGCTTGTGCTGCCGCGCCGGATCGGTGCGGCGGAAGTGAACCGCGACGTGGCCGATGCCGAGATCGGCGCGGCGCTGGAGGCCGTTCATGCTTGACCGCGAAGCGACGATCGTCCTGAACATGATTCCGGGGATCGGGCATGTCAGATATACGGCGCTGAAGGAGGCGTTCGGTTCGCCCGCCGCGGCGTTCGGGCGGACAGCCGGAGAGCTCTAGGCGGTCCCTGGTGCCGGGCCGCAGCTGGCAGAGAAGGTCGCCTCCTACGACTGGGAAGCCGGGCTGCGGGCCGAGCTTGATCTCTGCGACCGGGCCGGCGTCCGGATTCTCACGCTGTGGGACGAGGCTTACCCGCAGATTCTGCGCACTTTGTACGATCCGCCGCTCTGTCTTTATGTGCGCGGCAAGCTGCCGCCGTTCCCGAACAATGCGGTCGCCGTGGTCGGCACGCGCCGGATGACGCAGTACGGCGCGCGCATGACCCGGATGATTACGGAGGAGGCGGTGGCGGCCGGTTACGCGGTCGTCTCCGGGCTGGCTTTCGGAGTGGATACCGTCGCACATTCGGCGGCGGTAGAGATGAACGGCGTGACGGTCGCGGTGCTCGGCGGCGGCCTGATGCGGATTCATCCGCAGGAAAATGTGCCGCTGGCCCGCCGGATCGTCGAGACGGGCGGTGCGCTGGTCAGCGAATTCCCGATGATGTGTCCGGTAAGCCGGACCACCTTTCCGCGACGCAACCGGATCGTGGCCGGCATGTGCTGCGCGACGATCGTCACCGAAGCCGGCGTCGGGTCGGGTGCGCTGATCACCGCCCGCCAGGCGCTCGACAACTCCCGCGAGGTGTGCGCGGTTCCGGGGCACGCCGACAATATGCAGGCGAAGGGATGTCACGCGCTGATC
>OKSC01003809.1_pt1 | contig 10767 bp, 14 predicted proteins | sample 1601161 | NCBI WGS metagenome assembly OKSC01 (sample SAMEA3541552, study PRJEB24748) | human gut metagenome | biome: human gut; feature: human-associated habitat; material: faeces | place: China | collected 2012
AAAATCAAGCTTACCCGCCTGATTGCTGCTCTTGGCATGGTAAAAGATGTGCTTTTTCTCCGCCGGTCCGTTGTATACAATGTTCTTTTCCTTCTCCGTGAGGTACCTCTGCGGTGACCTTTTTTTCTCTTAGCAGCACGGATTGTAGATAGAACGATGATTCGGATTTGGTTTACAAAATTGTGTCTCCGAAGGAAAAGAAAAATTATATTTTTTTTGAACGAGACATATCTGAACGCTTTTTTGCAGAATCCCGAATGGCACTTCTCAAGGAGGTGCGTGTAGAGTGAAAAGACTGAAAATGAGACAGAATCAAACAAAAGACCATTTATTTACCTTTGGCGGTCTTGACGGCTGTGGGAAAACTACAATGCTTGCCATGCTGAAGGCCGATATGGAACAGGAGCATAATGTATTCCTTACCAAACAGCCGACCAATGCTGTTCGTGAATCTGAAATATTTAGAAACTATATGGATCATCCCGATCATTCGGCATTCGATTATCGGAGTTTATCTCTTCTTGCGGCAAGCGACAGATTGCAGCACGGAAGCAAGGTGATCGAGGGGCAAATGGCGGAAGGAAGGGCGGTTATCAGTGATAGGTATTTTTATTCCTGTCTTGCCAATCTGCGCGCGCGGATTTAAAAAAGATCAGTGGATTTATGAGATTGCAGAGTCGGTGGTAAAGCCGGATGCAGCTTTCTTCTTTGATGTGCCTGTAGATATCGCAGTAAAGCGAGTTCGCAGCCGTGATACAGAGAAAGGATACATTGATATGGAGCTTCAGTATAGGCTCCGCGACGAATACCTTGCAATATGCAAAGCAAACCATGGCATATTGATTTCGACTGAGAGGCCGATCGGGGAATGCTATGCCATTGTAAAAAGTGAAGTAGAAAGGGTGATAAGGAAATGAATATTGAAGAAAAGGGGAAAGGAATTTTATCGGAGCTCAGTGGTGGTGAAGTGGTTGCGAACGATACAATTTTGCAAGATGATCTCGCGCTGGATAGTCTTCTTATGGTTACGTTACTTGTAGAAATCGAAAAGACCTTCGGGATAGAACTTGATGAAGCGGATATGAATCCATTTGATTTGACGACTGTTCAAGATGTTGTTGATATGGTTGGTAAATATTGTGGCGGTAATGATAATGAGTAAACGTGTAGAGTTATCGCTTGTTGATGCGCTATATAGCACATATCATTACCAAGGTCCTTGCACAGCGATTATACATCATATAAAGAACCAGACGTCTATCCTGCTCTTATTATGTGTACCTTGGGTACAACCGATGTTCCGAAAGGTGCTATGCTGACCGAAACAAACGTGCTTGCAAATGTGATGGATATTGCGTCGTACTTTGCTATGAATTCGTCTGACACGATCCTGATTGAAAGACCACTTTACCATTGTGCGGTACTGACAGGTGAATTTCTGACCGGCCTTACTAAAGCTAAAGATCCGATTTTATTCTGGAACATTTAATTCTACGATTGTACTGAAACTGCTAAGGGAATACAGAGTAACTGCTTTTGCGGAACACCCACATTGCTTAACATGATGGCGCATTTTAAGAGAGGTGTGGCTAGAGATTATCTAAAGCATATCTGTATCAGCGGTGAGTGTATGAGCTTTGAAACTGGAATATATATTGCAGGTGCGTTTCCGGGTGCAGATATCTACCATATTTACGGCCTTACCGAAGCGTGTCCACGTGTTTCATACTTGCAACCAGATCTGTTTAAAGAGTATGCAGACTGTGTCGGTATTCCGTTGAGATCGGTAACGCTTAAGGTTCTGTCAAACGATGGTAAGCCTGTTAAGACAAATGAGATCGGTGTGTTGTGGATCAAGGGTGCTAACGTGATGGCAGGGTATTATAACAATCCCGAGAAGACCGCAGAGGTATTACAGGATGGCTGGCTTTGTACGGGGATTTGGCGCTTATTAATCAGAAGGGACTTTTGAAGATCAAGGGGCGGGCAGACGATTTGATCATTAAAGCTGGCATGAATATCTATCCGCAGGAAATAGAAGCTGCTCTTAAAACGGATTCTCGTGTCAAAGAACTTTATGTGTGCGGATATGATGATGAAAAACTTGGTACGCAGATTATTTTGAATATTGTCGGAGATTTTTCGGATATATCCGAGGTTAAGGAACTGTGCCGTATGCATTTACCCGCTTATCGGATGCCTACAAACATTCATCTTGTGGACGAACTTCCTAAAAATGGTTCTGGAAAGATTATACGGGGGTAAATGTATGCTGAAACATGAAAAGAAAGCATTGCTGACAAAAGAGGAATATGACGTACTGATGGCTTCATGTAAGGGTATGGCAGTCGAATTTCAAACAAATTACTATTTCGACACAGATGATATGTATATGAATCGCAAAGGGATCACTTGCAGAATTCGCGCAAAGAATGGAACGTATAAGACGACGATCAAAAAGCACGGTACGGATTGCAGCGTAGAGTAAGACCTCTATGAGGGTACCAAATTTAATTTCACGGTCTTTGGGGCATTGGGGATGCATCTTTAGGGAAGGTTGGTCACAACAAGGATAGTTTTATACAAAGATGCCTTTTGTGAGGTGGTTTTGGATCGGAATTCTTATCTGGGATATGATGACTTTGAAATAGAAGTAGAGTATACCCAAGAATGTGAGAGAAGAGCAATGAAAAATCTGAAAAATGCCGCAAAAAGTTTAGTTGCAGCCGATCTTGTTGATTCGGTTGAAAGCTTTATGCTACGTATTGGAACAGGTCTGTCAAAATCGGAAAGATTTTTTAAAAAAAGAAATCATCGATTTAACTATGACAATGGTTGTCACGGTTAAACGATATACTATGTTTACAGCTGCAAAAAATAAAATGATTTAATAAAAAAAGGAGATTTAAAATTATGGCATGTAGAGATGCTTACAAAACAAAAACAATGATGGATGAAACTGATGTGGTTCAGGCTTCTGTAACCGAGCCTGTTGTGGCTCAAAACGTGGAACGACTGCTCTTTGGCGTTGATTCTAAAAATCAGGCAAACGACCTTCTTCAAAACAATATTGAAGAGTTTGAGTGGGTCGTTCGCAACAAAATCTATCCGAACTTCTATGGTCGGTATCTTACCGGTGAAAACTGTCTGAATAAAGATGAGATTAGGTTTCTTCATAGCAAGGGTTGCAAGATTGCAGCCATCTATAGCGATGAGGGAGAAAAACAGAACGAAGAGCAGGGTATGATTCTTGCTAAAAAAATTGATATACTTGCTCTTGAACTTGGTATTCCTGAGGGAACCGTTATCTTTCTTGAGATTGGTGAGAACGAAGCGGTAGACAGAGATTTCTTGAGAGGTTTTGCCAAGTCTCTTATGACGGAAGGCTTCACTCCTGGATTTAAAGCGAATACCGATGCAAAATATTCTTTTGACCGTGAGTTTAGTAGAGGAATGCAGACCGATCAGGATATCTTTGAGATGTGCTTGATTTGGGCAGTATCGCCTACCGTGGAGGAATATAACGGCATTACGACCTCTCATCTTATTCACCCGGATAACTGGGTGCCATTCGCTCCTTCCGGTATTACTCGTAATGAAGTTGCTATCTGGCAATACGGTGTAAATTGTCATCCCATTGAGGATGATAGAGGCAAGGCAACATGCTTTAATCTTGACCTTGTTCGCAATGAGCAGGTTATTGTTGAGAAAATGTTCTGATTGGGAGGGATACTATGATTTGTGTGAATTCCGTTAGCGTATCACCAAAAACGATTACTTTAAAGGTAGGAAATTGGTCCTATGCTGCGCGTGCTGAAGTATGTCCATCCAATGCAGATTGCAGATCAGTGCGTTGGCACAGTAATAATCCATCTATTGCAAGTGTAAATGAATCAAGCGGGTACATTTGTGCCAATGCAGTTGGAACGACAAGAATCTATGCTGCGGCAACTGATGGGAGTGGATGTAATGATTATCTTACTGTAACGGTGAGCAATACAGTGCTTGTTACGTCGGTAACGTTAGATCGTTCAAGCGTTTCACTTGAGGAAGGACAAAGAGTAAGTTTAAGTGCAACGGTTTGTCCCAATCATGCAAGCAATAAAAACTTAAATTGGACAAGTTCTAATTATAACGTTGCTACGGTATGTAATGGTGTTGTTACCGCAATTGGAAAAGGTTCTGCAAAAATTACTGCGGTTGCAGCAGACGGAAGCGGTAAAAGTGCTTCTTGTGTAATCTCTGTAACGAAAGATATCCTTGTGTCTTCTGTTTGTATTTCTCCCGATACAAAAACTATGACTGCAGGCAAATCCGCCTATTTCTATGCGACAGTATGTCCTGTCAATGCAACAAACCGATGCGTAACATGGAGCAGTGATGATCCGGCAGTTGCTACGGTAAACGCTGTCAGCGGTCTTGTCTATGCGCAGAAAGCCGGTTCTACTGTTATTCGAGCTACTGCGCAGGACGGCAGTGGTATCGTGGGTAGCAGCAGACTTACGGTAATGAATACGATTTGTGTAGGAGATATTACCCTTAGTCGTATCAATCTCGTGCTTTACAAGGGGAATACCCATCATTTGAGCGCAACGGTTTGTCCTGCGAATGCGACGACAACAACGGTTCGTTGGCGAAGCAGCAAGTCATCTGTAGTAGCTGTAAATACTTACTCAGGTCTTGTAACGGCTAAAGCTGCAGGCAAAGCGTATGTATATGCAGAAGCACAGGATGGTAGCGGTGTCAGTGCTTGCTGTGAAATCGTTGTCAAGCAGACGGTCGTATGTTGTGCGGAAGAAACTCCGGATATCAAGGTTCCAGGAAGCACTTTTGCGGATCCTGTTGACGTGTATAGTTCGCGATGCGGCAAATAACGTAAGTACCGCATCTTATGATCTGCTTGGCAGCGTTACCCGTCTTGCCGGTCCTCTCGGTAGTGCTACCGACTACACCTATGATGATATGGGCAGACTGACAAGTGAAAGCACTGTTTCCGGCGGTACGAAATGTTATGAATACAATGAACTCAACGTACGCAAGAAGATTACCAACGCAAGAGGTCAAATTCGTCAGGTTTTCCATGATGCCATGGGCAGAATCACAGGTTACGCTTCTCCCGAGGGTTCTGTGAGCTATACTTACGATGCCAACGGTAACGTATTGACCGTAATCGACAGTCACGGTACTATTACAAGAACTTATGATGCTCTCAACCGTGTAACAAGCTATACCGACACCTATGGTAAGGTCATCCGTTATGAGTATGATGCGGTTGGTAATCTTTCGAAGCTTATTTACCCCGATAATACTGCTGTAACCTACGCATATGACGCAAATCGAAACCTTATTCGTGTCACCGACTGGGCAAACCGTGTAACTTCTTATACCTATGATGAAAACAACCGTGTGGTAGGTGTTTCTAAGCCGGACGGAAGCGTGACCAGTACCGTTTACGACAATAAACAGAGAGTGACCTCTACAGTTGAAAAAACGGCCGACGGAACTGTGATCAGCGGATTTGAGTACCAGTATGATGATTTGTCGAGGATTGTCAAGGAAAATGTACTTGTAAATTCTACTAAAATTTGTTATAATTATGATGCGCTGGGAAGGGTACTATCGAAAGCGGTTAAAAGCCTAAGTGATAACTCAGTAATTTCTACTGAAAACTTTACTTATGATGCTGCTGGTAACATTACCGATGCCCCCGAAAGTTGCTTCCTGTATGATACAAATAACCGTCTTACGACCTTCAACGGCAACGCCGTATCTTACGATATGGACGGTAATCTGTTGGACAACGGCGTTCAAAGTTTTGTTTATGATTCTGCGAACAGACTTGTATCGGTCGATGGACACGCTTACACTTACAATGCTGAAGATGTGCGTATTCGTAATCTCTGCGAGTGTTGCGAAGACACGACTTATATGTATGATACCAATGGCAAACTCAGCAAGCTTCTTGTTAAGACTACAAATGGGTCCACTACCAAGTACATCTATGGCAGAGGGCTTATCGGTGAGGAAGTCGGAAATGTCTTCAGGACGTACCACTTTGATTGCAGAGGTAGCACGATTGCCATCACCGATGTAAGCGGAAATATTACCGATACCTTTGCATATGATACTTATGGTAAATTAACCGGTAGAACCGGTACAAGTGAGGTCATCTTCGGCTATAATGGTCGTGACGGTGTTGTTACAGATGATAACGGACTCATCTACATGAGAGCTCGTTACTACTCGCCAGAGATGAAGCGATTCATCAATGCGGATATTTTAGCTGGTGCGATTTCTAATGCAATCACGCTTAACCGCTTTGCGTATGCGAATGGTAATCCGGTTTCTTTCGTGGATCCGTTTGGCTTGCGTGCGGAGCGAGGTGTGAGTGTTGCTAAAGATATTTTTTCTTTCCTCTACAATACTTGTGATTTTATTGGTGATGCTTTAAGTTTGCGTTCTCTCAGACAGGACATAGTTGGCTTTTTTAAAGATAAATTTCACATTGTTAGAAAAGGGGCATATGCAATTATCAAAGGCGCTCGTTCTAACGCTGCTTTACGGCAAGGGATTAAAGGGACACGTTATGCAGTAGCCAACGCAGATAACTATATTGATGTTTTTACAAATATCCATGTTCCAACCGGATTGAAATCGGAATTTTCCCCTAAAATCAATGGCAAATGGAATGGAGGGGCGATATTCAACTGTGTTGGAATTGCAGTCGACACCACTTTTGGTGTGTTAGAAAACATCGAAGAGGGAACAAGAACACAAAAAATTGTTTCTGATGCTATTGTTGATGCAGGTACCGGAGCTGGTATTATTGCAGGCTCAACGGCAATTGGTTCCGCAATTGGGTCAGCTGTTCCTGTGGCAGGCAATATCATCGGCTCTGGCGTAGGTTTTCTTTTTGGATTTGTCATTGACTGGGCGGTTAATGCCGATTTTATTGATGGTAAATCTGTAGTAGATTGGACGAAAGAGGGTGCCGGATGGGTTGCTGATCGTGTGGTTGACGCAGGTAAATGGATCGGGGATACAGCTGTTGATGTATGGGACGCAACAACCAATTTTGTAGAGGATGCCGGCGAATGGATTGCTGATACTGTTAGTGATGCATGGGAAGCGACAACGGATTTCTTCGAAGATGCTGGAAATGCAGTAGGCGGCTTCTTTGAGGATGTAGGCGGTTTCTTTTCTGGATTGTTTGCATAAGAATTAGGAGGATTGTATATGAGAGAGAAGGTATGTGATTTTATATATCTTGATTCGGAACGATATATGTCGCTAAATAACTTGAAAGTATTTTATTGGGGTGCAATAATCATTCCATTTTGTATGATCGTAATGGGTGTTGTTTCAATTCGACTGATTGGCGTTAGTTGGAAGTCATTATTTCCACTTGTTTCTATTGCAATTTGGAGTTTGATGTACTGGGTATTTGTTTTAACCATCCAAAGTAAACGAACGAAAAAAGACTTTGCGCTAAGATTTCTTGTCAATGGTATATCCGGATTGTTGTTATCTTCTCTCTTTTGGATATTCATGGCATCCTTCAATATCCTATCGGATACTCCTTTCTTGGATTTTCATTCAATGCTGTGGATGTTGCTTCTTTATTTGCTTGTTACTTTGGTATACATCTTTATAATTGTCTTTTGCGTACATAAAGGTGTTTTTGCGTTGATAAGAGAGAAGCATAAAACAAAGACCGCCCTGAAGGTATCTGCATGTTTGGGGGCGATGCTTCCTGCGTCTGGCGTAATTGGGATGTGCACATCTCAATTCATCCGATCTTATGGGCGTATAAACACTCAACTTTGGGTGATGACATTGCTTACAAGCTTATTGGTTTTTTTGCCTGCAGTAGCGCATATCAATTTTGTGCAATACTTTTATTGCAAGAAATACGCAATCGATTGTGACGAGGCTGGAAACAAAACGTCGCCGGCGCTTGAAAGAAGGCCTAAAGCAGTCAAGAAAATCAAGCAAACATTAATTTCTGAGCGTGCGAAAGTAACGCCTTCTACCAAAGCAGATTGTTCAAGTGGTATTCCTTCCAAGAAAAAAATTCCTTTGATAATCAAAATACTGACTGGAATCGTATCGGTTCCCATATTCTTCTTTATCATTGTTTTCCTCGTGTTTTTGATCAAGACGATAATAGAGAAGGTATAAAACGAAAAAAGCGATTCGGTTTCGAGGACTATTTCTTACAAGTTGAGAGATAGTCCTTTTTCGTTTCAATTTTAAATACTATTTTTAACTCTGACACTGACTGTCAGGTTTAATTGATAGCATAAGGTACGGCCGAGAAAGGGGAGATAAAATGATATTAAGAAATAACAGAAAGAGACTTGCATTGGATAACTACGAAAACAACAGAAATCAGACTGATCCTAATAAACTGATTAATGGACGGGATGAATATTCGCGTTTTCGATTTGGCCTTTGCACGCTTGATCGGGTAGGATGTGGAGTAATTGCATTTTATAATATTCTTCGCTTGTTGAAAGAAAATATCAAGTTTTCAGAGCTTATTTTTTTGAAATGGAAACAAACAGAACGGAAACGATTCCTTATGGTTTTTGGGGAATCAATCCTTTTCGCCTGAAAAAGATGTTTTCTTCGTATGAAATCTGTTTTGAGCGATTTTTTATCCTAAGCATTTGACAGAAACAAGAGAAGACGGGAATATAAAAAAGGTGTTAGCGGCACCGATATTTACCGATATATCAAGGCGGTGGAGCTTCCTATCGGCGTGTTTATGCTTGCGCTGTTTGTCATCACGCGATTTGCTCAGTTTGGCAGCAACCTGATTGCTCCACTAACGGGAATTATGTGGGCGTTCGGTGCGCTATGCGCTCTGCTTTTGCCTTCTCATCGTGTTTCCACGCTGACCGAGACAAATGTGACAATTGCCTGCTGCTTGCTGTCTATGGCGGGGATTCGGGAACTGATAGCCCTGGTTTCCGGCGTTTCATCCGAAATGCTGATGGCTTCGTATAACCAGGCGATTCCCCTTACCAGCGGCAGCACGATTTCCGGGTATTTGCAATCTTTGCTTTGGATCGCTTCGGTTATGACACCGCTCGGATTTATGGGAATGCAGGCGAAGAAGATATATTCCTTCCGCCGTAAGGCATCCAAACAGAAATTTTTCGAGCAGACAAGAGGACTTCGGGATACCGGACGTCCTCATTCCAAATAAATGCCGGTATATTAGGTGGGTTGAAAGAAGGGATGCGCGATGAAATTTAGAAACAAACTTTATGCGATTGCTCTTGTGATTTTTGTTCTCATATTTTCTTTTGCTTCAACACTCTTTGTCGTTAAACTGACGCAGTATCAGGAGGCTGAACATTTTTATGAAGAGATACAGAACCGGTATATAAAGTCGGTGGAAACGATTCCGCCCCAAATAACTTCCAAACCTAAAGGAGAGAAAACAGCCGAGATCGAGCCAACAAAGGAGTCATTGCCGATCATAATCACCCTACCGGGAGCGTAGTGCCGTTTTCTATTGGGAAGGAAGATGAACACACTCTTCTGCATTCTCTCGTTAGTCCTTCCGTTTCGAGAGTGCGGAAATATCGAAAGAGAAAGAGGATTAAAAATCGTTGCTGAGCAGAAAATCTGCAATGTGCATGGTTTTGATCCCCTCATAGTTGCCGTCCGCGAAATCATCCGCCATCAGCACATATTTCGGGTAGTTGTCGTGAATTCCAAGCAGCCGTTCATATTCCCGCTTTTCCGTTTCGGTGGACTTGATTCCTTTTGTCACTTGAACATACAGCTTTTCCGCCTGTCTTGTGGCAATAAAATCAATCTCCCCGTCAGGAGTTTTGCCGATAGTTACCGCATAGCCGCGCCGTAGCAGTTCCAGATAGACCGCATTTTCCAACATAGCGGCAATCGAGGTCTGCGTATAGCCGAGAACGCTGTAACGGAGCGCGGTATCCGCAAGATAGAATTTCTCCTGCGTTTTTAACAGTTCCTTTCTCTGAATGTCAAAGCGCGAACAGCGGTGCAGGATATACGCGCTCTCCAATTTTTCAAGATAGCTGTAAACCGTCTCGTTGTCGATAGTCCGGCGCTCGGATTTGAGATAGTCGGAGATGGATTTGGCGGAAAAGGTTCTGCCCACATTATCAAAGGCGAATTTTACAATTCGTTCAAGCTGATCCACCTTGCGCACCTGATTGCGCTTGACGATATCGGAGAAAATCGTTGAGTTGTAAATGTCGCGGACAATGGTATACACCTCATCGTCCGTATAGCGCCGCAAGTGTGTCGCGGGAAAGCCGCCCAGCCGGATATATTCGGTCAGTTCCTCCCTCGTTTTGCCGACCTCGGTATATGCCTTTTTGAAACTCAGGTATTCGGCAAAGGAAAGCGTGAAGATTCGGAACGAAATATACCGTCCGGTCAGATATGTCTCGATTTCAGAGGACATCATGCGTGAGTTTGAGCCAGTCACATAAATATCCACGTCATAATCGGACGCAATTGAATTGACGGCTTTTTCCCAATAACTGATCTCCTGAACCTCGTCAAGAAACAGATACGTTTTCCCGTTCGGAGACAGCCTGCTCTTTAATTCCGTAAACATTTCCTTTGCGGTCATATCCTCATATTCCATAGAATCAAAACGACAGCTTATAATGCGATCTTCCGGGATGTTTCGTTCCGTTTTCAGCCTTTCCATAATCATTTTCAGTATGGTAGATTTTCCGCAGCGGCGCACCCCTGTAAGGATTTTAA
>OKSC01003833.1_pt1 | contig 10709 bp, 8 predicted proteins | sample 1601161 | NCBI WGS metagenome assembly OKSC01 (sample SAMEA3541552, study PRJEB24748) | human gut metagenome | biome: human gut; feature: human-associated habitat; material: faeces | place: China | collected 2012
GGGGTGCCGGGCGCGGTTGCCCGGCCGCGCGGCGCCGGGCTTCTGATCGAAACGGCCGTGCCGTTCTCGCGGAATTTCTGGCGGACCGGCGACACGCGGCTGCTCCGTGCCTTCCGCCGGCTGCTGGAGGAGGCCGGCATCACGCCGGCCGTGCGGATTTCCGCGCCGGGTTTCGATGTCAATATCGTCGATGACGGTGACGCGCGGGAGCGGATTCACTTCGTCCACTATTCGGCGGAGCGCAACACGATGGCCGGTTACCCGGTCATCCGGCCGCACACGCCGTTTACCTGCCGGGTGTCGCTGCGTTCGCGCCGCTGTCCGTTCCGGGCGACGCTGCAGCCGGCAGGGCGGAACATTCCGTTTTCGCGGGAGGGGGAAGAGCTGTGCTTCGAGCTCCCGGCAGATACGCCTTATGTGATCCTCGAACTCGAATACCAACCCGAAGGAGAATTATGATGAAACGAAACTTCACATTGATTGAGCTCCTGGTCGTTATCGCCATCATCGCCATTCTCGCGTCGATGCTGCTGCCGGCGTTGAACAAGGCGCGGGAGCGGGCCAAGACCACAAGCTGCCTCAGCAACCAGAAGCAGCTCGGCATGGCCAACGGGCTCTACGCGGTGGACTATCAGGATTACTGCGTGATTCCGGGCTACGTCTACGGGGAAAAAATCTACACGGCGCAGGAGGCCGGGGATGTGATCTGGGATATGATGCTGTCGCGCTATCTGAGCCATAAGGGGAAAAGCGCGGACTATCAGGTGTTCCGCTGCCCGCTCGACCCGAACAACCTCTATGCGGGCGCCTCGCCGCGTTCCTACCGGATCAACGGCTGGAGCAACGAACAGGGGGCGATGCGGGCGGAGGAGGTCGACAACTGCCGCACGTCGACCGGTCCGGCCGGCAAGAAGCTGTCGAGCATCCGCAACGCTTCGGAAGTCATGCTTTTCGCCTGTTACTCGACTCCGAAGAACGGCATCGTCGACAACGGCAGCCACTTCGCCCGCGGCACCCGCTATGTGACCATGACCTCCTATCTGCACTGGTGGGTGACCGACTGCAACGGCATGTACGGTTACATCCAGCATGGCGCGATGTCTTCGAACTACGCATTCACCGACGGCCATGCCGGACAGCTCAAGGCGGCCATCTACTGGGCGGCCGCGAACGTCTGGCACGCCGATAAGAGACACTGGAACGTCAAACTGTAAGGAAGAACGACGATGAAGCTTCTGCCGATGATCGCCGCGCTGCTCCTGGCCGGATCTGCCGCCGGGGCGGAGGAGTCCCCGACGCCGCGCCTCCGCGGCTTCACCATGCCGGATGCGCCGCAGCACCTGAAGGCGGCGAAGGAGGCGGGCGGCAATGCGGTCCGCCTCATGACCCGGCCGAAGGTGAAGTCCGCGCCGGACGGCGGCTATACGCTCGACATCTCCCACATCGAAACGTTTCTCGACGCGGCGAAGGAAGCCGGAGTCGCGGTCATCATCGATCTGCACGATGTGCCGAACCCGAACCGGAAGAATTACCGTTCGGACCGGGTCGGCTCGAAGGCCGATTTCTGGAAGGACGACGGCAATCTCGAATTCATGATCCGCTTCTGGACGCAGGTTGCGGAGCTCTGCAAAGATCGTCCCGAGACGATCTGGTTCGATCTCTGCAACGAACCGCTCAACTGGGAAGATATGCCGTCATATCCGAAAAAGTGGCCGCTCTGGGCGCAGACGCTGATCGATCGGATCCGGCGGATCGACACCGTGCATGAGATCGTGATCGAGCCGGGACCGGGCGGACTCTGCTGGGGCTTCCGGGACTTTCTGAAGCTGAAAGGCGACAGGCTGATCTACTCGGTCCACAACTACCAGCCGCACGCCTATACACACCAGGGGATCAGCTCGCTTGAAAACACCGATCTGGCGAAAGCTTATCTGGAGACCAACCTGGGCTGGCCGGGCTCCTACGGCGACTCCGGCGGCGGCCTCTGGAACAAGGAGCGGCTGAAGCGGGAGCTCGCCCCGGCCCGTGAATTCCAGCTGAAGCATAATGTGCGGATGTACGTCGGGGAGTTCGGCGTGGTCCGCTGGGCGCCGAATGCGGAGCGGTATCTGCGCGACAACCTCGAAATTTTCGAGGAGTACGGCTGGGACTGGACTTATCACGCCTTCCGGGAACACAACTGCTGGAGCTTCGAGCATAAGCCGGTTTTCGGCAAAACCGAACGCTCCGAAACGCCGACTGCGACTGCCCGGGTCATGAGGGAATTTCTGGACCGCAACGCCAGATAAGCAGAAAATCCGGGCGATTCGGACGAAAAGGCCCGGATTTTCCCGTTTTTTTTCAAAAGTCGATTTGCATTTTCCTTCGGGAGAGAGTATCTTTTATGACATGCGAGGGGCATTAGCTCAGTTGGCTAGAGCATCACACTGGCAGTGTGAGGGTCAGCGGTTCAAATCCGCTATGCTCCACCATTATCGAGGTGGCAATCGGGATTCCGGCGACGGAGTTCCGATTTTTTTTCTTCTTCACACTCCTTCCCGGCGCAACTATGGCTTTCCGCCGGAAACAGCGTACGCCGGAACACGGCAGGCGGAGTCATGGTTCCTCCTGTATCCCGCAGAGAAACCCTGCTTTTTTGATAAAAAATAGCTCTGCGCTATATTTTAATTGAAAATAAATCAATTTTCTATTGACAAATTCATATGTCTTTGCTATAATTAATGGAGAAGGCGGAAACACAGCTTATTTCTCCGAAAGGAAAACGATATGGGATACGGCAATAAAGTCACGGAAACCCGTGAATACATCCATGAGGAAATCGTGCTCGGCAACTACTCGCGCGGAACGGCGCTGCCGCCGGAGCGTGAGATGGCCGAACGGGCCGGCGTCAGCTATATGACGCTGCGCAAGGCAGTCGATCTGCTGGTGGCGGAAGGGTGCCTGGAACGGGTTGCCGGAGTCGGGACCTTCGTCTGCAGCACGATCTCCGAAAACAAACTGCCGCGGCAGCTCGGGGCCGTGATTCCGGCCTGGGGGGCTCCGGAAAACATGGATTTCATCATGCACCTGAGCGCGGCTGCCCGGCAGGAGAACTGGATTCCGAAGTTCGTGTTCGCCCGTTCGTGGCGTGACCGGACCATCGCCGACCTTTATCAGACCAGCGATGCGCTGGTCACCAAGGCGATCGAGGACCTGAACGATCTGCCGAACGATCTGGCCGAAAAGTTCCGCAGCCGCGAAAAGCCGGTCGTCATCAGCGGCGGCGATGCCGTGCCGTTCGGCTTCGACTCCGTTTCGCCGTGTTTTACCGAAGAGGCTGCGGAGCTCTGCGAACGGCTCCATCAGCTCGGCCACCGCCGGCTTCTGCAGGTCGAGCAGTTCGAGCGCCGCAACGGCGGCAAGCGTTTTCTGAGCTTGTCGGACAACGGCATCGGGGAGTGCTTCCGCCGCCGCTACCCGGATGTCGATTACGACGACACCACGCTGCTGGTGGAGGTCCCCTCCTTCGGCCAGCCGTTCGAGGCGATCCACGAAAAAATTCTCCGGCTCGGGGCGAAAACCGACTGCACGGCGATCGTCTGTCCGCTGCCGTTCTACTGGGGAGTCTACTCCGCGCTGACCGATCTCGGGCTGCGCGTTCCCGAAGATGTCTCGGTCGTCTGTGTCGGCGACCGGCTCGAAGCCAACTACTACCGGCCGCGGCCGGCCACGCTGACGCCGCCGCTTCACGATCTCGCCCGGAACGTTTTCGAACAGATCCGCTGGCGGCAGAAGAATCCGAGGCAGCCGGCCCGCAATCTCCTTTTCAACAGCTGTTTCCAACCCGGGCAGACCCTTGCGGCGGCCCGCAATCAATAGCAAAAGAAAGTATTTCCCGTCATGAATGTTTCCCCTTATCGCAAACGGCTCGATGCGCTGTTCGGCCGGCATCAGGTGCTCATTGCCGTTCATCGCGGCATCGCCTGCGGCGACATCATCGAAAACACGGCGGACGGACTTCGGGCCGCCTGGGTCTGCGGCGGCGATATCGCCGAGACTGATGTGGTCCGCAGCACCGACGGCGTTTATTACTGTCTGCACGACGGCATGGAGCCGCGGCTGATCGGGGAGTGCGGCAATCTTGAAACGCTCAATTCGAGCGAAATCGACCGTCTTGAATACTTCAACATGTCGCGGACACCGGCCGGGCCGGTCGAGCGGCTCGACGGCGTGCTCGCCGCGCTCCGGGGCGGCGGACTGCTGAACATCGACCGTTCGTGGCGTTACTGGAGCGGCGGGCTGCTCCAGCGGCTTGCCTCGCTGGAGATGTCCGACCAGCTGATTCTGAAATGCCCGGCCGCCGACGCCGATGCGCTCGACGCGCTCGAACGGTGCGGTCACCCGTTTCTCTTCATGCCGATCGTCGGGACGGCGGAGGAGTGGCGGGCGGTCCGGCGCCGCAGACTGAACTTCGTCGGGGCGGAACTGCTTTTCTCCGACGGGGCAAGCGAGCTTTTGACGCCGGAATTCCAGGCGGAGTTCCACGATGCCGGACTTTTCCTCTGGGCCAACGCGATCTGCCTCGGCCGGAAGCAGTACAACCTGAGTGCGTTCCGCGACGACCGCGGCGCGATCCTCGATTCCGCCGACGATCACTGGGGCTGGATGATCGAACACGGCTTCCGGGTGATCCAGACCGATTTCCCGGCGCTGCTGCACAGCTATCTCTCGAACCGTTATCCCGGCAGCCGCGCCGGATTATGTCCGGCCCGCGTTCAGGAGCCGCGCTGGCGGCGGCCGGAACGGGCGGCGTCTTTCTGTTCCGTCACGGCATAAACGCCGCGTTCAAAAGCGATTCCGGCTGCATCCGGACGGCCGGAAGGACTTTTGAAGCCGGTAGAAGATAATTCTCCTTCACAAAACGAGGTAACCTGAAAATGAGCAAACGCAAGAGTGTTTTTCCGCAATTTCCGTATCGCCGTTTCACACTGATCGAACTTCTGGTTGTTATCGCGATCATCGCGATCCTCGCCTCCATGCTGCTGCCCGCCCTGAATCAGGCGCGGGAGAAGGCGCGCGCGTCGAGCTGTCTCAACAGCATGAAGCAGATCGGGCTGGCCATGAATCTGTACGCCGATGACAACAAAGGCATGATGAGCGGCTGCAACAAGAACAGCTTCAACCTGGCCTGGGGAGACCAGCTGCTGAGCCATGCGGGGGACGCCGGGAAATATGTGCCGCGCGACACGGCCGTCTGCCCCTCCGACGCCAACGCCGGCCGTTACAGGGAGAGCCACTCCATGTATGACGGCATCAACGGCATTTTCGACTATCTCCGCTATCACCAGCAGGGCATTGAGGGGCAGGAGTGCAAAAACTACGCCGACACGAAGCTTTTCCTGACGACCACCACGTACAACCAGCCGTGGGCGATGATTCTCGGCAAGGCGAAGAATCCCTCCCGCTCGCCCATCTACGGCGACACCTACAACGGGGACGTCAACGTCATGTCGGGTTCCTGCCGTTTTCAGGGAAACAACCTGATTGTCAGCATGGGGTTCTCGCGGTCGCACTCCAACCGCGGCAATCTGCTCTTCTTCGACGGTCACGCCGAATCTCTCGACAAGGCCGGACTTGCCGCCATTTCGACCTTCCCGATCACCAAGTCGTACAACTCGGCGAAAATCTTCGAGACCAACTGATATGAAAAGACAGCTCCTGATTCTGGCGGCGGCCCTGTTTTCCGCTGTTTTGCTTCCGGCCGTTTCGGGCGGCGAGCTTCGGCTGTCGGGAGAACCGGCGCTCTGGAAGTTCACGAACGGCTCCGAGTTCCCCGGAGCGAAGGGGAAGTATGAGAGCCGGGACGGTTTGCTCTCCCTCTCCGGCGACTTCACCGGCGGCGGCCGTTATGTCGGCGTCGTCAGCCGCGGCAGGCTGCCGCCGTTCCGGGAGCTCGCTTTCCGGGTGAGGGGGGAGGCCGGCCGCATCACGCTCCGCTGCCTCGATGCCGAAGGCCAGACGCATCAATATGAGCTGCCGGCTGCCGCCGCCGGCGGTGAGTGGCGGGAGCTCTCGCTTCCGCTGGCCGATTCCGCTGTCCATTGGGGCGGCGCGAATGACGGCCGATTTCGCGGTCCGGCCAGAGAGATTGCGTTTCTGCTGCATGCCGGGCAGCTGCCCGGCCGGCGCGGAACGGTCGAAATCGGCGACATCACGCTGCGCGGGGCCGACACGGCGGAACTGAAGTTCCAGGCCCGCCCGGACCGTCTCGAGGACAGCTTTGTCGTACCCGGCGGCACGGAGCCGTTCCGGCTCCGGCTCTTCAGCAGCCGCCCCGATTTCACGCCGGAGGAGCTTGTCTACACTTATACGGATTACACCGGGAAAACCGTTGCCTCCGGACAGGCGAAGTATCTTTCCGGCAACGGCGGCATGCTCGAAGTCCCGCCGCCGCGGGAGGTCGGCTACTACGATCTGCTCTTCCCCGCGCTCGGCATCCATTCCGCCGTCGTCGCGGACCGCCCGGTTTCCGGGCCCGCCGACGAATTTTTCGCCGTGGATGTGGCGGCCAGCCGCGGCGTGACGCCGCTCTCCGAGCTTGAAGAGATATTCCGGCTTCTGCGCAGGAACAACATCCTCTGGATTCGCGACCGGCTGACCCACGGCGTGCTTGAGCCGGAAGCCGGGCGCTTCGATTTCGAAGCCGCTTCCGGCCGTTACCGGCAGCTGCGCGAGGCGGCCGCTCGCGAGGGACTGAAGCTGCTCGATGTCATCCACGATACGCCGAACTGGAACAAATATCCGGTCAAGCTCAGGGAGGACCGGGTCGGCGACAAAATCGCCGGGCGTTACTACATGCACGGGAACAACCTTTATCCGCCGGACCTGATTGCGGCCGCAGCCGGGTTCGACGCCGTCACCCGCCGTTTTCAACCTGCGGAGAAGGCGGTCGAGGTCTGGAACGAGCCGAGTTCTCCCACTTTCGACAACTCGTTCCCGGTCGAATTCGTCAGCGCGTTGACCAAGGCGGTTTCCGTGCGGTTCAGTCTGACTGGAAATCCGACGGCGGTGACCGGCATCGTCTACTCCGGACCGCCGGTCCAGAATTACGGGCTCTACATCGCAAACGGCCTGCTCGACTATGTCGATGCGGTGAGCTACCACGATTACCAGCCGGCCGACACGCTGGAGGACGGCGTCTTCCGCCTCCGGGAGATCGAGCGCGAGAGCGGGACCGCCCGCTGCGGCATCCCGTACTGGATCACCGAGGCCGGTATGCCGTGGGCGAACCGCGAACTCCGGGCGGCTCCGGCCGACGACCGGCACAGCGCATCGGAGATCGCAGGGAAGGCGATCGAATTCCGCGCGCTCGGCATTCAGCGCTATTTCGCCTTCATCATCAAATATTACAGCGAACTGCATAAGAATTTCGGCATGCTGGACGCGAACGGCGCGCCGATGCGTTCGATGGCGGCCTACACCCATCTGGTCAGGGTGCTCTCCCATAAAGAGTATCTGGGTGACTTCCGGCTGCCGGGGGCCGTCCGCAGCCGGGTGTTCGGCGATGAAAACGGGAAGGTGGCCTGCCTTTATGTGCCGCTCCGCCCGGCTGCTCCGGAAAAAGAGCTGGTGCTGCCGGAAGGAGTTGAGCTGCTCCGGGCCGAAGGGGCCGACGGGCGGCCGCTCGCCGTCGAAAACGGCCGGATTCCGGTCGGCGGCGACGGTGTGGTCTACCTCTATTTCGCCGACCTGCCGGAACGGCTGCTCGACCGGAATACCCGGGCGATGCCGCTTTACCGGGCGGCCCGCGACTACCGCCCGGCTCCCCGCTGCCGCAAACCGGTGGTGATCCAGCCGGATTACGATCTCGGGGAAACCTTTTACAGCGGAACCGGCATCCGGTTCGGTGCGGACGGGACGTTCCGCTGCCGGGTCCGGTACAACAACCTCTCCGGCCGGCCGGTCACCGTCGAGCCCGGCATCGAGCTGCCCCGCGGCATCGTCGCTCCGGATTTTCCCGCTGCCGCCTTCGAACTCGGACCGAACGGCAGCCGCATGCTGGAATTTACCCTGAGGGCGACGGACGATCTCGGCGTGGCCCGCCATTCGCTGGTCAGGCTCGGGGACCGCCGGGGCAATACGACGCCGCTCGCCGTCGCGCTGCACCGCCAGCCGTCGCCCGAACATGTCCGGGAAGGGCGGCTGAGCGGACTGCCGGAGATGGAGAACCCGGCATCCTGGCGCAAAAACTCCGCCGGCGAGCTGACGATCCGGCGGGATGAGACGGATCGTTCGATCGAGTTCCGCACCCGTTTCCCGGTCGGCGTGGACCGCTGGAGCTATCCGGAATTCGTGCTTCCGCCGGGTGTGCTCAAGGATGCGATCGCCGTCGGCTTCGAGGTGAAGGTCACCCCGGCCGATCAGATCCGGCAGATGGTGCTGATGGCGGTCTGCTCCGACACGAAGGAGCACGGTCCCTACATCAGCATCGCCGTTCCGGCGCCGACCGGGGAGTGGGAGTACCGCAGCGTGTTCCTGCCGTCGTATCCGCGCCCGGAGTCGATCCGCATGTTCCGGCTCGGCGTCAATGCGTTCACGCAGGAGGTCAGCGTGAAGATCCGCAACGTCCGGATCTTTCACTCGCGCTGACACCCCGGAATCCCGGAAAAATTTCGGGAAAGATCGTTCCGGCGATTGACACCGGCCCTTTTTCGTGGTATGGTTATCTGTGAAACCGTATAATACGGAATAATAACCAGGGCAGGTTTACGGAAGGGTCTTGCGATGCAGGCGATCATCAAACGGAACGATCCGCTTTACCGGCAGATCGTTTCCTATTTCGAAGAGGAGATTCTGCAGGGCAGGCTGAAGCCGGGCGACCGGATTCCGGCGACGACCCGGCTGTCGGAGATTTTCAACGTGAATCCCGATACGGTGCAGCAGAGCCTGAAGCTGCTGGCGGAACGCGGTTTCGTCTCCCGGGCGCCGGGCCGGGGGACGTTCGTCCGCAAGGGGATCAACTCCAGAACGTTCGGCATCATCTTCAAACGGACGGTGCTCACCGATGAGGACGTCAGCTTCTACTCCGGATTCCTGAATGACTTCATCCTGCTCGCGGAGCAGGAGCAGTGGAACTGCCGCCTTTTCATGGTGACCGAGAATCTCTCCCCCGAAGACGCCTCTGGCGAGAAGGGACTGCTCGACCTGAAGAAAGCGATCGCCGACGGGGAAGTCCGCGCGGTGGTCGAATTCTGCACCAACCCCACGGTGCGGGACTATCTGCGGACGGAGTGCCCGGTTCCGGTCTCGCTCTGCGACGTCTCCATGGACAATATTGCCTTTATCCACAAGGGGGTGAATTATCTGGAGGAGCGGGGATATCGAGATATCGCGGTCTTCGCCTACCATCTCGACCGCCCGAACAATTTCGATGAAGGGATCAGCACCTGTCATTCGAAGCTGCCGCTCCGGCGCTTCGACGCCGTCGACGCCAACCACAACGAAGGCTACCGGCTGATGCGGGAGCTCTGCGGGAGCCGTTCCGGGCTGCCGGACGCGCTGCTGATCGCCAACGACCGGCTTTTCATCGGAGCCTGGTATTTTCTGCTGGAGAAGGGAATCCGGGTTCCGGAAGAGCTTGCCGTGCTGACCCACGCGAACCGGGGGCGGCTCCCGATGTCCCATATTCCGCTGACCCGGCTGGAAGTGGACCCGCTTGCGCTCACCCGCGAGGTGTTCCGCGAAATCGCCGGCAAGATCACCGGCGACGCCTACACGGCCCGGCCGGTGACGCCGGAGCTGATCGTCGGCAGAAGCTGCGGAGAGGCGGAATGAACGCGGGAAATCTGTTTTTACTGATCATCGGCATCATGTTTTCCGCCGGGTGCGTCAGCCCCGGCGCCAGACCGGAGGAACATTCGAACATGCGGAAATTTTTTCAGAAGCTCAAATGCGGCGAAGAGGCGACCGTCGCTTATTTCGGCGGCTCGATCACCTGGGGAGCCACGGCGACCGACCCGTTGAAAACCTCCTGGCGGGCGCTGCTTGCGAAGCGGTTGCAGCGGGAGTTTCCGGCGGCCCGCCTCGTGACCGCCCTCCCTTTCTATGATAGAATGACCTTTAACCAAGAGCAATAAGCGCAGGAAAGGATACCCCTATGCAGAACCATACCATTCTTGCCAGCCGCCTGAGCATGGACAGCGATATTCCGCTGTATACACAGCTGGTGGGCATCATCAAGCAGAATATTTCCTCCGGTGAGCTGAACGTGGGTGACCTGCTGCCATCGGAAGCCGAGCTGTGCCGGACCATGGGCATCAGCCGCAACACGGTGCGCCAGGCCATTGGCGAGCTGGAGGAGGAGGGGCTGGTGGTCCGCAAGCGGGGCAAGGGAACCTTTGTGGCCGATCCCAATGCCCGGGGCAAGTGCGTGCGCTACTCCTTCACTACGGAGATCTCCTCCATGGGCAAGGTGCCCTCATCCACCATGGTGGATTTCGGCATCATTGTGCCGCCCCCGGAGATCAGCCGCAAAATGCAGCTCCAGGAGGGCGTCACGGTGTACTGCTTCACCCGTGTGCGTAATGTTGATGGAGAACCGCTGATCCTGGAGACCAGCTACTACCCCCAGTACCTTTACCCCAACCTCACCCGGGAGCTGGTGCAGACCCATAGCATATACAGCCTCCTGTACCACGTGGGCATTGCTCCCGCCGCGGCGGAGGATACCT
>OKSC01003840.1_pt1 | contig 10672 bp, 6 predicted proteins | sample 1601161 | NCBI WGS metagenome assembly OKSC01 (sample SAMEA3541552, study PRJEB24748) | human gut metagenome | biome: human gut; feature: human-associated habitat; material: faeces | place: China | collected 2012
GCGGCAACTTCTGGCGCGGCGTGAAAAACGGCGAGGGCTACATCGAGCGCACCCGTGCCGACCACATGGGCATGCTGGCCACGGCGATGAACTGCATGGCGGTCGCCGATGTGCTCGAGCAGAAGGGCGTCGACGTGCGCGTGCAGACGGCGCTGGAGATCAAAGAAGTCGCCGAACCCTACATCCGCGCCCGCGCCATCCGGCATTTGGAAAAGGGCCGCGTAGTGCTCTTTGGCTGCGGCATCGGCTCTCCGTTCTTCTCGACCGACACGGCAGCGGTGCTGCGCGCGGCGGAGATCAATGCCGACGTGATCCTGCTCGCCAAGAACATCGACGGCGTTTACAACGCCGACCCCGCCAAGGACGCGAGTGCCGTCAAGTACGATGCCATCTCCTATGAGGACGTGCTGGCCCAGCACCTTGCGGTCATGGACTCCACAGCTACGTCGCTTTCGATGGACAACCATATCCCTGTGCTCGTCTTCGCCCTCAAGGATCCCGAGAACATCATCCGTGCGGTCGAGGGCGAGAAGATCGGCACCATCGTCGGCGAAAACTGAGTGACCCCGCATCTGCGGTTTTACGATAAAAATTTTTGAGGAGGTATCCCCATGAATAAAGAAGATTACAAGGTTTATTCCGACAAAATGAGAAAGAGCATCGACGCGGTGAACGCGGACTTTGCCTCTGTGCGCGCAGGCCGCGCCAACGCCTCTGTGCTCGACCGCATCAGCGTCGACTACTACGGCTCTCCCACGCCCATCCAGCAGATCGCGGCCATCGCTTCTCCCGATCCGCGCCAGCTCGTCATCACCCCGTGGGACGGCACGGCCCTCAAGCCCATCGAGCGCGCCATTCAGGAGTCTGACCTTGGCATCAACCCGCAGAACGACGGCAAGTCCATCCGCCTGAACTTCCCGCAGCTCACGGAGGAGCGCCGTAAGGAGCTCGTCAAGCAGATCCATAAGTATTCCGAGACCGGCAAGGTCGCCATCCGCAACATTCGCCGCGACGCGATGGAGGCCTTCAAGAAGAAGCAGAAGGCCAGCGAGATCACCGAGGACGACCTGAAGGTCGCCGAAAAGGACCTGCAGAAGCTGACCGACGACATGTGCAAAGAGGTCGACGCCCTTCTCGAGAAGAAAGAGAAGGAGCTCATGGCGGTCTGATATGGGGCTCTTTTCCAAAGAGAACAAGGCAGGGCAGGTTGATTTGAGCAACCTGCCTTGTCATGTTGCCGTCATTATGGACGGCAACGGCCGCTGGGCGCAAAAGCGCGGCCTCCCGCGCTCGGCCGGTCACAAGGCGGGGGCGGAGACGTTTCGAAAGCTCGGCACCTACTGCAAGAACCTGGGCATCGACTATCTGACGGTCTACGCCTTTTCGACCGAAAACTGGAAGCGCCCGAAGGACGAGGTCGACGGCATCATGCACTTACTCGAGCAATATCTGCACGAGTGCATCGACACGATGGAAAAGGACGGCAACCGCCTGCGCTTTCTGGGTGATTTAAGCGTCCTGACGCCGGAACTTCGGGAACTCATCGATGAGACGAATGAGATTTCCTCCCGCATCGAGGGCTTTCAGGCGAATGTCTGCCTCAACTACGGCGGGCGCGACGAGATTCTGCACGCCGCCCGCGCGTTTGCGCGTGACTGCGCGGCAGGGGAGCAGGACGCGGACGCTTTGACCGAGGAGGGCTTTTCGCGCTACCTTTATTCAAGTGGACTTCCCGATCCCGACCTTCTCATCCGCCCGGGCGGGGAGAAGCGCATCAGCAACTACCTTTTGTGGCAGTGCGCGTACAGCGAGTTCTACTTTTGCGACACGCTCTGGCCCGACTTTACGGAAAGAGAATTCGACAAGGCGCTCATCGCGTATCAGCATCGCGAGCGCCGCTTCGGTGGTTTGAAACAGGAGAAACAGAAATGAAACAAAGATGGTTGGTGGTTGTCGTCGGCCTGCCGGCGCTGCTCGCCGTGCTGCTTGCCTGCCCCGCATGGGCGACGATGCTCGTCGTCTGCGGCATCGCGGGCATCGCGGCCTATGAGCTGCTGCACACGGCGGGAGAGAACGTCCCAGCGAATTTCTACTGGGGACTTGTCACAACGGTCGTCATGCAGGAGATATGGCTCTTTAAGGAAGAGATGAGCGGCACATACGATCTTCCGATTTCGACCGTTACGATCTTCCGCTGGATTCTTGTGATGATGGCGTTCCTCTTTGCGGTTATCTCTTACGGAAAGGAAAAACCGTTCACGTTCCACGATGTGGCGGTGTCGATCGTCGGCGGCATCGTGTTCCCGGCGATGTACAGCTGCATTTTCCTGCTGCGCATGGACGAAAACTATGGCAAGCTCTATGTGCTCGCGCCGTTCTGCGTCGCCTTTGTGGGCGATGCGCTGTCGATGTACTTTGGCATGTGGTTCGGCAAGCGCAAGATGGCGCCGCACGTCAGCCCGCACAAGACCTGGGCGGGCGCGATCGGCGGGCCCATCGGCAGCGCGCTTGCGCTGGTGCTGCTCGGCGTTGTCGGCAAGGCATGGCTCGGCTATGCGCCGAACTACCTCATGCTGATCCTCGTGGGCGTGGTGGCCAATATCTTCGGCCAGCTCGGCGACCTCTCGATGTCGCTTGTCAAGCGCGAGGCGGGCATCAAGGACTACAGTCACCTCTTCCTGACGCACGGCGGCATGCTCGACCGCTTTGACTCCACGCTCTTCATCTCTCCGGTCGTATGGGCCGCGGTCTGCGGAGGCTTATTATGACAAGGAGTATTGCTTTACTCGGATCCACCGGCTCCATCGGCCGCCAGACGCTCGAAGTGGCGCGCGAGCTGGGGCTTTCTGTCGCTGCGCTGACGGCGAATAAAAGCGTTGACCTCATCGAACAGCAGGCGCGGGAATTTTGCCCGCGTCTTGCCGTGCTTTATGACGAAGACGCGGCGCGCGAGCTCCGCGCGCGGCTTTCCGACACAAACACCGAGGTGCTCTCCGGCATGGAGGGCCTTTTGGCCGCGGCCATGGCGGATGACGCTGACACGGTCGTCACCGCCGTGATGGGCATGATCGGTCTCCAGCCGACGCTTGCCGCCATCGAGAAGAAAAAACGCATCGCGCTTGCCAACAAGGAAACGCTCGTCTGCGCGGGCGAGCTTGTGGTGGACGCGGCGGAAAAATACGGCGCGGAGATTGTCCCCGTCGACAGCGAGCACAGCGCGATCTTCCAGTGCCTGCAAGGCTGCCGCGACCGCGGTGAGATCAAGCGCCTCATTCTGACCTGCTCGGGCGGGCCGTTCTACGGCCTGAGCCTGCAGGAGCTTGCGATTAAGACGAAGGCCGACGCGCTCAAGCACCCGAACTGGACAATGGGTGCGAAGATCACCATCGACTCCGCGACCCTGATGAACAAAGGCCTTGAGATCATCGAGGCCATGCGCCTCTACCGTCTGCCGCTGCGTCAGGTCGACGCGGTCATCCATCGCCAAAGCATCGTGCACTCGCTCGTCGAGTTTCACGACGGGGCGATGCTCGCCCAGCTCGGCACACCGGACATGAAGCTGCCCATCCGCTACGCGATGACGTACCCCAACAGGGCCGTTTCGCCCGCGGAGCCGCTTGACCTTCTCAAGTGCCCGCCGCTCACGTTCGCCGAGCCCGATGAAGAGGTCTTCCGCTGCCTGAAGATCGCCAAGCAGTGCGCCGCCGTCGGGAACGTCTACTGCGCGGCGATGAACGGCGCAAATGAAGAGGCCGTCGCGGCGTTTCTGCGCGACGAGATCGGCATCTGTGCCATCCCTGACCTCATCGAAGCGGCGCTCGATAAAACCGAGACGGTATATCAGCCGCAGCTTTCGGATATTCTGGAAGCAGACCGGCTCGCGCGCGAGGTCGTGCGCGAAAAGCTCAACTGACCAAATTTAGGAGAGACCATGGTTTATATTCTCATTGCGATCCTGATTTTCGGCGTGCTCATCGCCGTGCATGAGCTTGGTCACTTTTTGGCGGCCAAGGCCTGCGGCGTGCGCGTCAACGAATTTTCCATCGGCATGGGTCCGCAGCTCTTCCATAAGACGAAAGGGGACACCGAATACTCCCTGCGGCTCCTGCCCATCGGAGGCTACTGCGCCATGGAGGGTGAGGACGAGGATTCGGATGACGACCGCGCGCTGGGCCGCCAGGTCTGGTGGAAGAAGTTCATCATCTTCGTCGCGGGCGCGTTCATGAACTTCCTGACGGGCCTCATCATCGTCATCTGCCTGTACGCGGGCGCGCAGGCATTCTACACGACGGAGATCGTCGAGCTGAACCCCGATTTTCCGCAGCAGGGAGAGGACGGCCTGATGCCCGGCGACACGATCTACGCCATCAACGGTGAGCGCATTTATTTAAAGAGCGACGTGTCGCTCATCATGGGCCTTGGCGACACGGGCACGATCGACATGACCGTCCTGCGCGACGGCAAAAAGCTCGACCGCACGCTCACGAAGCAAGTCTACACTGACGAAAACGGGCAGGAGTATGAGGCCTACGGCTTTACCTACGGCGGGATCGTCGAGGCGACGCCGCTTCTGCGCCTGCAATACAGCTGGTACCAGACGATGGACTATGTCCGCATCGTGCGTCTAAGCCTGCAAATGCTGCTTTCGGGCGCGGCGGGCGTGAACGATCTGAGCGGCCCGGTCGGCATCGTCTCGACCATCACGGAGGTCGGCAAGGAGACCGAGGCCGAGGCTGGCTTCGGCGCGGCGCTCGAGAGCATTCTCTACTTCGCCGCGATGATCGCGGTGAACCTCGCCGTGATGAATCTGCTGCCGCTGCCCGCACTCGACGGCGGACACGTGCTGTTCCTGCTCGTCAACGGCATCGCCGTGGCGCTTTTCAAAAAGGAAATTCCGTCCAAATATCTGAACGTCATCAACGGCATCGGCTTTGCACTCTTAATGGCGCTGATGCTGTTTGTCACGTTCCACGACATTGTCAAGCTCCTGTGAGGAGGATGATCTTATGAGCAAGCAAATTATCGCAGGCGGCGTCGCTATCGGCGGCGGCGCGCCGGTCACGATCCAGTCGATGTGCAATACGCACACTGAGGATGCCAAGGCCACCATCGCGCAGATCCACGCGCTCGAAGAGGCGGGCTGCGAGATCGTGCGCGTCACGGTGCCGAATATGGAGGCCGCGCACGCGCTGAGTGAAATTAAGGAGAATATCTCCATCCCGCTTGTCGCGGACATCCACTTCGACTACCGTCTCGCCGTCGAGGCGGCGGCGCGCGGCGCGGACAAAATTCGCATCAACCCCGGCAACATCGGGGGAGATGACCGCGTCAAGGCGGTTGTTGACGCCTGCCGTGAACACAAGGTTCCCATCCGCATCGGCGTGAACGGCGGCTCGCTTGAAAAGGAACTGCTCGCAAAATATGGCCGCGTGACGCCCGAGGCGCTCGTCGAGAGCGCGCTCAGACATGTGCGGCTGCTCGAAAAATTCGACTTCACCGACATCTGCATCTCGGTCAAGAGCTCTGATGTACCGCTCAACATGGCGGCCTATCGCCTTCTGCACGAAAAGGTCGACTATCCGCTCCACCTCGGCGTGACCGAGGCGGGCACGCCCACGATGGGGCTTTTGAAGTCCGCCATCGGCATCGGCGGCCTTCTGTGCGAGGGCATCGGCGACACGATGCGCGTCTCGCTCACGGCGGACCCCGTGGAAGAGGTCTACGCCGCCAAGCGCATTTTGCAGGCCTGCGGCATCCGCAGAAGCGGTGTGAACCTCGTCTCCTGCCCGACGTGCGGCCGCACGGCGTACGACATGATCCCGATCGCCGAGGAGCTAGAGCGCCGTCTTGCCGACTGCAAGAAGAATATCACGGTCGCCGTGATGGGCTGCGTCGTCAACGGGCCCGGTGAGGCCTCGGCCGCCGATATCGGCGTGGCCGGCGGTAAAGGTGAGGGCATGATTTTCCGAAAAGGAAAAATCCTTTACAAAGTGCCGCAGGAAAAGCTTGTCGACGCTTTGATGGAGGAAATCAAAAAACTCTGACCGAGCGGAAACGATACTGAGATAAGGTTGTGGCTATGGCACAAAAGATTCCTTTTTTTGAATTATTCACCGACTTTTCGCCGGATTTTGACCTGCGCGTCCCGCTCAACGCCGCGATGGTCACGAACATGGTGCTCGAGCCGGAAAAGCGCACGATGACGCTCGACATGACCGTGCGCGCGGAGATGAACGACTCGACGCGCGAAACGGTCGAGCAGCTTCTTGCGCGCAATTACGACTTAAAGCGCGTGGACATCCACGTCAAATCAACGGCGGAGGCCTTTCCCGACATGTTGAAGAACGCTGGCCGCAAGGTGAGCGGCAGCGGCAGTGTCATCATGGGCCGCGAGATTGCAAAGGGGAGAGTGCTCCCCATCAGCGAGCTGACGCCAAAGGCCGGTCACGTCGTTGTTGAGGGCAAGGTCTTCAAGTTCGACTGCCACGAGACGCGCCGCGCCGGCGTCTGGACGATGCTGCTCGAAATGACGGACTACGAAGGCTCGCTCTTCATCCGCCGCAGCATGCCCGAGCGCGAGGCGACGGAGCTTCTTGGCAAGATCAGCGTCGGCATGTGGCTGCGCGTCAGCGGCCGCATGGAGCTCTCCTACGATGGTAAGGATATGCAGCTCAACCCGCAGGACATCATGCAGATCGACCACGCCGAGCGCACGGACACGGCGGAGGAAAAGCGCGTCGAGCTGCACTTACATACCCGTATGTCCAACATGGACGCGCTGACCGACACCGCCGCGGTCGTCAAGCGCGCGATCAAGTGGGGGATGCCCGCCATCGCCATCACGGATCACGGCGTAGCGCAGAGCTTCCCGGACGCTTGGCACACCGGCGAGGGTAAAATAAAACTCCTTTACGGCTGTGAGGGCTATTTTCTCAACAACATCGACGACCGTATCTGTGTGCACGGCCCGCAGGACGGCGATTTTTCGACTGAGATCTGCTGTTTCGACATTGAAACAACGGGTCTGAAGGTCGCGCACGATGCCATCACCGAGATCGGTGCGGTCATTCTGAAAGACGGCGAGATCGTCGACACGTTCCAAACCTTTGTCGACCCCGAGCGCCGGCTTTCGCCTGAGATCATCGGCCTGACCGGCATCACAGACGACATGCTGCGCGGCGCGCCGAAGCTGGATGACGCACTGCACGCGTTTTTGGCCTTTGCGGGCGGCCGCCCGCTCGCTGCGCACAATGCGGAGTTTGATATCAGCTTCATCCGCGCAGGCTGTAAAAAGTGCGGCATCCCGTTCGAGCCGACGTATCTCGACTCGCTGATTTTCGCGCAGAATCTCCTGCCCGAGCTCGGCAAGTACAAGCTCGACATCGTGGCCGACCACTTGCAGCTCCCGCAGTTCAACCACCACCGCGCGTCCGACGATGCGGTCCCGGTCGCGCAGATGCTGGCCAAGTTCTTCGTCATGCTCGAAGAGCGCGGCGTCACGCGCCTCCAACAGATCAACGACGAGATGACGAAGCTCCGCCCGCTCGGCGTCAAGCGCAACCGTTTCCCAAAGCACATCATTCTGATCGCCAAGAACAAGGTGGGCCTCAAGAACCTCTACCAGCTTATCTCGGCGTCGAACCTCAAATACTTTAAGCGCGTGCCGATCATCCCGAAAAGCGAGCTTGTCGCGCATCGCGAGGGCTTGATCATCGGCTCTGCCTGCGAGGCGGGCGAGCTGTTCCGCGCCATCGTCGACCACAAGGACTGGAATGAGCTCAAGCGCATCGCCTCGTTCTACGACTATCTTGAAATTCAGCCGCTCGGCAATAACCGCTTCATGGTGCGCGACGGCACGGTGCGCGACGACGAAGACCTCAAGGACTTCAACCGCACTGTTGTCAAGCTTGGTGAAGAGCTCGGCAAGCCCGTCTGCGCAACGGGCGACGTCCACTTCCTCGACCCCGAAGACGAGGTTTATCGCCATATCCTGCTCGCGTCAAAGAAATTCGCCGACGCGAACGAGCCCGTCCCGCTCTACTTCCGCACGACGGACGAAATGCTCAAGGAATTTGACTACCTCGGCAAGGAGAAAGCCTACGAGGTCGTCGTGACGAACACCCGCGCCATCGCCGAGCAGGTGGAGGATATCGAGCTTTTGCCCAAGGGCAAGCTGTTCCCGCCGCGGCTTGAAAATTCGGAAGAAGACCTTAACCGCATGGTGTGGGGGAAAGCGCATGAGCTTTACGGCGACGATCTGCCGCAGCTGATCGTCGACCGGCTGAACGTCGAGCTCGGCAGCATTCTGGGCAAGTACGACGTCGTCTACATGTCGGCGCAGAAGCTCGTGCAGCGCTCGCTCGAGTGCGGCTACCTCGTCGGCTCGCGAGGGTCGGTCGGCTCGTCGCTCGTAGCGTACATGGCCGGCATCACCGAGGTCAACGCCCTGCCGCCGCACTACCGCTGCCCGAAGTGCCGCAACGTCGAGTTCCACGCGGGCGAGTATGGCTGTGGCGCGGACATGCCCGATAAAATGTGTCCCGTCTGCGGCACAAAGTACGTCAAGGACGGCTTCGACATCCCGTTTGAAACTTTCCTCGGCTACGGCGGCGGCAAGGTGCCGGATATCGACCTCAACTTCTCAGGCGAATATCAGGCGCGCGCCCACGCGCACGCGGTCGAGATGTTCGGCAAGACGCAGGTGTTCCGCGCGGGTACGATCGGTACGCTCGCGGAGAAGACGGCCTACGGCTTCGTCAAAAAATACCTCGAGGAAAACGGCATCGCCGCGGGCAACGCCGAGATCGACCGCCTGACGGCGGGCTGCGTCGGCGTGCGACGCACGACGGGCCAGCATCCCGGCGGACTCGTCGTCGTGCCGGACGACATGGATATCGAGGATTTCTGCCCCGTACAGCACCCTGCGGACGACCCCGACAGCGACACGATCACCACGCATTTCGAATATCACTGCATGGAGGACAACCTCTTAAAGCTCGATATGCTCGGCCACGATGACCCGACGATGATCCGCATGCTCGAAAATCTGACGGGCGTGAACGCCCGCGCTATCCCGCTCGACGACCCCGACACGATGTCGATCTTCATCTCGTCCAAGGTGCTCGGCTACGAGAACGACGAAGTGCTCGGCCCCACGGGCGCCGTCGCGATTCCCGAGTTTAACACGCGCTTCACGCGCCAGATGCTCGTCGACACGCAGCCCAAGGACTTCAACACGCTGCTGCGCCTTTCAGGCTTCTCCCACGGCACGGACGTGTGGCTCGGCAACGCGAAGGATCTGATCGTCAGCGGCACGGCGAGCGTTCTGGAGACCGTCGGCTGCCGTGACGATATCATGCTCTACCTCATCTCTATGGGGCTTGACCCGAAGATGAGCTTTAAGATCATGGAGGCCGTCCGAAAGGGCAAGGTCAAGGGCGGCAAGGCGGGGGACTGGCCGATGTGGGTCGAAGAGATGCGCAAGCACGACGTGCCGGAGTGGTACATCGAGTCGCTTGCGAAGATCGGCTACCTCTTCCCGAAAGCGCACGCGGTCGCATACGTTATGATGGCGTTCCGTATCGCGTGGTTCAAGGTGCACGAGCCGCTCGCGTTCTACGCGACGTTCTTCTCCATCCGCGCCAAGGCATTCGACGCCGCCGAGTGCTGCAAGGACGCCGACGCGTTGCGCCGCCGCATCCGCGAGATCGAAAATAACAAGGACGCGACCGCCGTGGAACAGGACTTGATGACGACGCTTGAAGTCTGCTACGAATTCTGCCTGCGCGGCTTCCACTTTGAGCCCATCGATATCTACCGCAGCGATGCGACGAAGTTCGTCGTCACGGAAAACGGCCTGCTGCCGCCGTTCACGTCCGTCCGCGGACTCGGCGAGACCGCAGCGCTCGACACCGTCGAGAAGCGCAAGGGGAAGGACTTTACATCGGTGGAGGAGTTTTCCCTCTGCTGCAATAAGCTGTCGCAGACGCATATCGACCAGCTGCGCGCGCTGGGCGCGTTTGCGGGATTGCCTGAAACGAGCCAGTTAACATTGTTTTAACACACTGTGTTGTATTGTTCCCTGCGTACTCGCAGGGGGGGCGTTTTTCCCTGCACCGTGCAGGGGACGCGGATAAGGGGGCCATTCTCTCGCGTGAGAGAATGGCCCCCTTAGACCCCCAAGAGAACGCAAGGGGCTCTGCCCCTTGACCCCGACATTGCGGGATTTGGGCTTGAAGAGGTGCACGCGCTGCGCAATCGGGTGCCTGCCAGGTGTTGTTGCTATACGATTTGTCTCTGCTTCTACTACCCGCTGCCGCTCTGCCTGCGTGTCGGTAGCCTTACGCAACTGCGTCCTACTTCAGCTTTTATCAATCTTGCTTTTGCTTGCCGAGGCGGCATTGCTTCGCTCGCCGCGAGGACGGACTTGACGGTCAATTCAACTGACGGTTGAAAAATTTCTCAACTGATTCTACCGGCGATTGCTGTTGTTTTTGCTTTTTGGGCGGTATACTGTGGCCATGGCAAAAACAAATCGCCCTGCATGGGATGAGAGAGGAGCAGTGTATGGAAAATCATGTGGCAGATCAAATTCGCTTTTACCGCCGGCAGGAGGGGCTGACGCAGGAGCAGCTGGCCGAGGCGATGGGCGTCTCCGTTGCGGCGGTGAGCA
>OKSC01003842.1_pt1 | contig 10667 bp, 6 predicted proteins | sample 1601161 | NCBI WGS metagenome assembly OKSC01 (sample SAMEA3541552, study PRJEB24748) | human gut metagenome | biome: human gut; feature: human-associated habitat; material: faeces | place: China | collected 2012
AGAGTATGAGTGATAATGATGATTGATTAATCAGATCTCCCTTTTCTATCCACATTCAAAGGAGATGGTGACAATTTCTGTTATATAGGGAAAGTGATATTGGAAAGTGATGATTGATGATTGGATTTGAATTAGATATTCCATCACTCACTGAACATGGAATTCAGATGGATGATCTTCCATTCTGGTATGTGAAAGAATTGAATACATTTTTCGCGGCGATTGCGGACGATATTCTGCGTAGCGAGTGTAAGGGCGCGTACGGATACGGCGTTTACGATAACGGCTTCAAAGAAGAGGAAATCAAACATTTGCCTGACAACGAATGTATTTTCCGCGGAAATCTTCCTGAGTTTTATCGATATAAAGACGAATCGATTTCTGTAAAATCTTCAAACGGAACGATGGTTTCCACGTTCGAAAAGGACGGAAAACCGCGCTGGTATGCGGTGAATCTTTCTACGGTATACAAAAACACGGTAGAATTACGGTTGCCCGAAGGCGAATATGAAATTTTCCGCAAAAGCGAAAAAATAAATACAAACGAAAAAATTACGCTGACGCTTGATAAAGGCGAAGGAATTTATATCAGAGGTACTGTAAAACAATGAAAAAGTTACATATGATCTGCAATGCGCATATCGATCCGATCTGGCAATGGGAATGGGAAGAAGGCGCGTCCGCCGCGTTATCTACGTTTCAGAGCGCGGAAAACCTTGCCAAAGAATTTAATTACATTTTCTGCCACAACGAGGTAACGTTGTATAAATACACGGAAAAATACGCGCCCGCGTTGTTCGAAGAAATCAAAGAGCTTGTAAAAGAGGGCAAGTGGCATATTATGGGCGGTTGGTTTTTACAGCCCGATTGTCTTATGCCTTGCGGCGAGGGAATTGTGCGCCAAATTCGCGAAGGCGAAATGTATTTCCGCGAAAAATTCGGAGTAAAACCTACAACGGCGGTGAACTTTGATCCGTTCGGACATTCCCGCGGCATCGTACAGATTATGGCGAAATGCGGGCAGGACGGATATATGTTTATGCGCCCGTACGGAAAATATATGCCGTATCCGCAGTTGAAACTGCCCGCCGAATATTTTATCTGGGAAGGGTACGACGGAAGCCACGTAAAGGCGAGCCGCATCACGGAATATAATTCCGATCTCGGCAAGGCTACGGAAAAAATAACGAAAGACATCGAACGGCAGAAAGACGACGCGGAAATCGGACTTACCTGTTGGGGCGTGGGAAATCACGGCGGCGGACCTTCGAGAAAAGATCTTGCCGACGTGGAAAAACTGATGAAAGAAAGCGATATAAAAATCGTGTATTCCACACCCGAAACATATTTCAACGAGGTGAAGCCCACCGAAGTGTATGCGGGTTCTTTGGTGCCGTGTATGGTGGGGTGCTATACTTCGATGTCTTCGCTCAAACAAAAATACCGCCATCTCGAACGTCAGTTGATGTTTGCCGAAAAAATCGCGAGTATCGCTTCGTTAAAGGGAAGCTATGCTTATCCCGCAGAACTTCTCAAAGACGTTACGGAAGATATGTTGAATGTGCAGTTTCACGATATTCTGCCCGGCGATATGATCCGCGCAGGCGAAGAAAACGGCTTTACTTATATCAACCACGGATTGCACATTCTGAATAATATCCGCGCAGACGCATTTTTCGCGCTTTGCAAAGGGCAACCCGTGGCGGAAGCCGGCACATATCCTTTAATGGTGTTTAATCCGAAAACAACGGCGGAAAAACAGATTATCGAGTGTGAACTTTCTATCATCCCCACCGAAAATTATCTTGAAAAGCGTTCGTATATCGAGGTATACGACGAAAACGGGAATAAACTGAAAGCGCAGACGGTAAAAGAAGCCAGCAATATTTCAATCGACTGGCGCAAAAAAGTGGTGTTTGAAACCTCGCCCGCCGCAATGTCGATTACGCGTTATACGGCAAAAACGGTGGTGTTGCCCGTGAAAAAATATCCCGAAGTTACGGAAGATATTGTTTTTGAAAACGGCGATAAGCGCGTGGTGATCGGCGCGAAAAGCGGCTTGATAGAAAGTTACGTCGTACACGGCAAAGAATATGCCGAAGGCAGATTGTTTGTGCCGAAAATGTACGACGATACGCCCGACCCTTGGGGAATGAACGAGCCGTTCGTAGGGCATAACCCCGCGGAACTTACCTTGCTTGAAAAACCCGACGGCGTATTCGAAGGAATGAAATCGGTACAGATTATCGAAGACGGGGAAATCTATCTCGGTGTGGAAGCGTTTTTCGGAACGGGATTAACGAGAGTCCGGCTCGGGTATAAAATATATAAAGACGGCTCGGCGGTGGATATAGAAGCCAACGTATTCCCGAACGAAGCGTTGAAAGCGATTAAACTCACGCTTGCCGTGGGCGGCGGTATGTACGTAGGCGAACAGGTATTCGGCAAAGAAGAATTGTTTAGCGACGGCAGAGAATGTATCGCGCAGAATTTCGTCGCGTTGAAGAAAGATAGCGGCGAATATCTCGAAGTGGTAACGCCCGATAACTTCGGGTCTTCGTACAACGGCAAGGAAATTTGTCTTACGCTTTTAAAAACGGCTACGTATTGCGCGCACCCCGTGCCGAATCGTCCGCTGTTGCAGGAAGGCAGATTTATTTCCAAAGTTGATCAGGGGCAGAGAGATTTTCAATTCCGTATCGATACGGCGAAAGAGAGCGAGCTGAAAGCGAAAGCCGATCTGTTTACCGAAAAAACCTACGCGTTGAACGTATTCCCCACCATCGATGAAAAGGACGACAACGGCTTTACGATTTCCCGCGAAAATCCGGGTATTTCGTTTGTAACCTTGAAGAAAGCGCGGCAAACGAAGGGGTATATAATGCGTTTGCAGAATTGTTCGGAAAAAACGGCGCGCGATACGGTGAAATTCGGCAATCGAAAACTTGAATTGTCGTTTGGAAAATATGAAGTGAAAACGGTGATTTATAACGGCGAAACGCTTTACGAAAGTAAAGAAATGATCATTTAAGGAGGTACTCTTATGAAAAAAGTATTCAAAAGCACAATTGCGGCGGTAATGGCGTGTACGGTAATCGCGGGCGGCGCGGCGTGTAAGCCGAAAGTGGACGAAAACGCAGGCAAAACGGCAATCAGACTTTCTTATTATATCGGCGAATTCGGCGACGAATGGCTGAAAGCGGAAGCGAAAGATTGGAGTGCGTCCAACGAAAAATATTATATCGACGTAAAAACAAATCTGAATCTTGGCGGCACGATTGTGGCGGACGTGAAGTCCGGGGCGGCTTACGATGTGTATATCTCGGAAGATTGCGCGTTTCAGCAATTGTTTTCGGGCGACTATCTCGAAGACCTTTCCGACGTGCTTTCCGTAAAGCCCGAAGGAAAGAAATCGATCGGAGAAAAAATCAACGACGCAGATCATTGGGCGGAAGCGGCAAGAGAGAATGGCAAAACATATCTTCTGCCGTACAATATCAGCCCTTGCGGACTGATTTTCGATTTCGATCGTTTTAAGGAAAACGGCTGGCTTGTTACCGACGCCGACGGAAGCGTATCGGCGGGAAAAGACGGCATCAAAGGAACGTACGACGACGGGCAACCCGCTACGATGGCAGAGTTTAAAACGATGTGCGAAAAAATCAAAGTCAGCGGCGTAGACGATGTGTTTTTGTATATGGGCGCGCTTCACCCCGAATATGCGAACAACGTAGCCTATTCGTATCTTGCGGGCGAACTCGGCGAAAGCGGATACAGAACTTTCTATAAGCACGATTCGCAAGGCGCGGAAATCGAATTGCTTGACGGTACGAAAACGGCGGTTTCTATCGATGACGGCTATAAAACGTGGCAGATGAAAGGTATAGACGCGATGGCGGAATTTTTGCAGGACTATCTTTGCAATTCCCGTTACGTAAGCGACGCAACGCTGAACGATCGTTCGCTGTCCGTAGATGCCAGCCATACGAAATTTATTCAGGTGGCAGATAATACGCCCGCGTTTATTATCGAGGGCAATTGGTTTGAATACGGTTCGAAATCGTTGATCGAAGCGAACGTACGTTACGGCGGAAAGGCATACGGCGAAAGCGATTACAGATATATGCTTCTTCCTTCGGCGGAAGGCGAAAAAAGTCAGGCGTTTTCGCAAACGGGCGGCTCGATACTCGTAACGAAGCAGAACGACGAAGAAAAACGCGCGGCGATTAAAGATTTTCTTGCGTATCTTTTAACCGACGAAAATATGGCGAAAGTTACTGCCGATACCGGTATGATCTGGAATTATTCGTATGAAGTATCTCCCGAAACGAGAGAAACGATGACGAAATTTTCGAAAAACGCCTACGATATGGCGTATGATACGAAAAACGTAACGATTCATTCGGCTTATATCGATACCGCATCAACGCCGATTTACGCTTATTCTTCGCTTGGCGCAAGCGGGCTGATGATGTGTTCCGATTTGCAATACAATCTCGTAACGGGCTTCCGAGATAAGGGCAATGCGGCAAGCTTTACCGCCGGAATCGTGGAATACAACACGGCGGCGCGTTGGGCAGGGTATTTATCGCAGGCAAAATCGTACGGATTCTATACGGAATAAAACTTTCGGAGGTATCGTATGGAAAGATCGAAACGCAATAAATTGAAGAAAAATTTATTCGTTTATTCGCTGATAGCTTATCCTCTGATATTGTTTTTGATATTTTACGTAGTTGTAAATTTCAATTCGATACTGCTTGCGTTTCAAACGATCGACGGTAGCGGTAAAAGCTTTGCGGGACTGAACAATTTCAAAACGTTTCTCTCCGAAATGTTCGGCGAGGGGAATTTATTGTCGTACAGCTTTATCAATTCGATAAAAATGTACTTCATCAATCTTGTGGTTTGTATGCCGCTGTACGTGTTTTTCTCGTATCTTCTTTTCAAGAAATGTTTTCTGAATAAAACGGTGAGCTTTCTCGTGATGATTCCTTCCATTATGTCGGGACTCGTCATCGCGCTCATCTTCGTAAACTTTATCGGCTCGAACGGTCCGCTTACCTTTATTATGGAAAGAACGGGCTGGAACGGCGGGAAGTGGCTGAATTTGCTTTACGACGAAAAATACGCGTTCGGCACAACGCTTTTCTATATGATCTGGCTTTCGTTTGCCACCAGCCTTATCGTATACCCTACGGCAATGCGCGGAATCAACCCCGAAGTGCTGGAAAGTGCGAAGATCGACGGTATTTCGAATATGTTTCAGGAACTTTGGTATATTATTTTGCCGCTGATTTATCCCACGCTCACCACGTTTTTAATCACGGGTTTTGCGGCGATTTTCTCAACGAGCGGACCGCTTCTTGAATTTTACTATACCGACGCGCCCGATTACGTATCGAATATGGGCTACTATTTCACGAAGATGATTCTGGTAGACGGCACGGAATTTTCTTACCCGAAGTATGCCGCCGGCGGCATTATTCTTACGATCATCGTTGCGCCTTTAACGATTCTTTTGAAGTGGGCGCTTGAAAAATTCGGACCTGCCACGGAGTGAAAACTATGATAAAAGCATTGAAAAAGAAAATAAAAATTCATTCCGCGGGCGACGCGATTTCTGTGGTGTTATACGCGCTTTTGTGGATAGTGCTGATTTTGTATGCTGCTTCGATGCTGGTGTTGCCGCTGTATATGCTGAACACCTCTTTAAAAGCAGACAATCTGGAATGTATTTACAGTCCGTTCGGGCTTCCCGAACGCGCGAATTGGGGTAACTTTAAAGAAATTTTCGTAATTTTCGACGAAAAAATGGAAGTAAGCGTGGCGGGAATGTTTTCCGTAAGTATTCTCACTTCGGTGCTGAAACCGTTTTTAGCAATCTTTTTCACTACGCTTTTTGCGTACGTGGAAGCGAAATACGATTTTTTCGGCAGAAAGTTTTTGTTTAATCTCGGAATCGTTCTGATGATTTTGCCGATCGTAGGCAGTTTGCCTTCGGCGATGCAGGTGAATAAAGCGCTCGGCGTATACGATAATCTGTTTATGAATATCATCACTTCGCCTACGGGGTGCTTTTACGGAACGAATTTTCTTCTGATGTACGGCGCGTTCAAGGTGATTCCGTGGGATTATGCGGAAGCGGCGTATATCGACGGCGCAAACGATTATACCGTGCTTTTCAGTATCTATATCCGAATGGTGTTTCCGCAGGCGGTGGTGCTGTTCGTATTGTCGTTTATGGGCGCGTGGAACGATTATAACACGTATCTTATCTGGTTGCCGAGTACGCCGAATATTTCTTACGGTATGTATCTCTTTTACCAGCGCGCCAACGCGTACAGAGTATCGTTGCCCGAACTTATGGCGGGGTTTACCGTAGTGATGTTGCCCACCGTGATTTTATATTGCGGCACGCAGAAGATCATCACCGGCAAATTTGTAGTGGGAGGATTAAAGGGGTGAAAAAGAAAAGTTTAGCGGCGATATTTTGCTGTATTTCGCTTTCCGCTTGTATGGGTTTCGGAGGTTGCGGCAAAAAAGACGACGGCTCGATTACGGAAATTTCGATTCCCGCAATCACCGTTGATTTGCGTGCGCCCGAAAATAAGGCGGACGTTCCGACCGACGTAAAATCGGAAGTGTTCGATGCAAGCGGCAGAAAACTCGATGAAACCGAGTGGCTTTTAAACAGCAAGTTTTCTAAAGCCTATATTCGTTCTCTCGGCGCGGGGGAATATACGTTTACGTACAAAACCGAAAAAACGACGGGCATAATCCGTTTAACCGTAACCGATACCGAAAAGCCTGCTTATGTGTTCGTATCGGAAATTCCCGAAACGATTCCGTTTTATTCAAGCATCATCTTGCCGAAAGCGGTGAAAGATCAGGATTCTTATCAGAACGATTACGAGGCGACGTATATGCTTACGAAAGACGGCGAAATCGCGGAATTTTCCGAAACGGAAAACGGGTATGAAGCCGCGGCGCTGAAACAAGGCGAATACGTATGGACGGCAACAATCGTGAAAAACGACGTTGCTTACGAGTATACGCAGTCGTTTATTGTAGGCACGTTTGAAGCGTGGCTGAAAGTTAAAGAAAACGAGTTGTGGCTGGATAAGCAGAGCGGTAGTTATCTGCAAGCGCAGGGCGGCGCGTATGAAATCGATACTTCCGCAAACAACGATATGTTCAGCTATACGATTGATAATTCTGTGTTGCAAATCGCTATGGCGGCGGGAAAAACGAAAGTCCGCGTAGAAGCGTTGTGCGATAACATCGTAGACGGCGGCGAAGAAGGAACGGGTTCGATATGGCTTTCTAACAGCTGGAAAGGGTACGTATGGGCGTTTTCGGGCGAAAAAGAGTACGATAAAGACGATTCGGCGGAAGTATCTCCGCGTATTTCGGGAATGAAAATCGTAGACGGTAAATTCAATTATTATACTACGGGTTTCCTGCGCGAAACTTATTTTTCCGGCGCTTCGAAAAACCCTTTGCAGTTGGATTTTGCAAACAAAGCTAAGGTAAAAGCTATCGTGAAAGTCAGCTTCGAATAAGGAGAAAAGAGATATGAAAAAACAAAAAATTATCGCTTTATCCGCTATTGCTTGTTTCGTTTGCGCGGGCGCGGGCATTTTTGCGCTTTCAGGCTCGGCGGATACGAATGTTTCCGAAAAAAACATACGCTACGAATATGCGTTGCTCGGCGAAATATATACGCCCGAAGACGGTTTAATTTCGGCAAAATCCCCGGAAGGTACTGTGATTTCCGATTGCAAAAACGGAGTTCTGCTCGATTGGGCGCAGGGAAGTTATACGTTTGAATATAAAAACAAAATCATAGATCTGAAAGTTTACGAAAGCGCGCCGGAAGACGAAATCACGCTTTCGGGCGAAATCGCGGGCGGCGGCATTGCGGGCGTAGTTTCGGAATTCCCCGCGTGCAGCGTAAAGAGCGGAATCGTGCGGACGGACGGCGCGCCGGAAGTCGGCGAATATGCCGTAAGCGCGGTGTTTTCTAAAAACGGAGAAACGGCGTACACGGTGCGGAACGCGGGCGAAGCGTTTACGTATACGCCGGAAATCGGAGGCATCTGGCAGATTTCGTACACGTATACCGACGTATTCGGCGTGGCGCGTTCGAAAGATTATACTTTTTCCGTTGCGGATAAAAAAATTATTTTAACCGACGTTTCCGCGCAATACAAAATCGGCGAAAAAATTTCTTTTTCGGGTACTTACGGATATTTTAAGGGCGAAAAATTCAATGTGAAAGTATCCGTGTTTACCCCGTCGGGAAAAACGGAAAATCCGAACGGCTCGTACGTGTTCGGCGAAACGGGGCAATATGTATTTACTATTTCGTCGGAAATACAGGGCGAAACGGTGCAACGGAAAATCTCGGTAAACGCATCTGCGGGGCTTGCTTCGTTTATTGCCGATAAAACCGGATTTTCGGGCGGCGAAGAATTTATCAATCATTCCAACGTGAGCGGCGCAGGCTCATCGGAAAAAGGAATCTTGTTTGATATGAGCGCGTCGGAAGCGGAATTATCGTATAACGGCGTGATCGATTTGAAAAAGCTTGGCAATAATTCGCCCGTGATTTCGTTCACTACGAATAATTCGCACGGAGGCACGCTTTCCTGCGTGGAAGTTACGCTTACCGACGTATACGATTCGAAGAATGCCGTTACGGTGCGTTTTGCAAAGAACGGCGATACCACAGAAACGCGTATGTCTTACGACAACACGCTTGTGCGCGCGTCGTTCGGCAGCGTTTCCACCGCGTTTAACAATTATTATCCTTTAAAAACCGATGCGGTGGCGTGGAACACAAGATTCGATACGCTTTGGCTATCGCCCGCGAACACGAATCCCGATAAAAATTACGAAGCGGCGAAAACGTTGCATACGATGAATTTTGCGTTTGATACGGCGACCAACGAAATTTACAGTTACGGCGATTTCAGCCGTATCGGCAGACCGGACGGTAACGAATCGGGCGTGAAATGGTGGAAAATTGCAGAACTTTCTTCGCCGTCGCTACCTGTGCAATTTGGCGGTTTTACTACGGGCGAAGTGTATCTTTCACTGAAAGTAGTATCGGGTAAGGGCGATATCGTAGTGGATTCTATCGGCGGCAAAACAATGAGCGTTTCCGCAGACGACTACGAAGACGCTTCATCTATTCTTTTCGGCACGTTTAACGGCAATATACCCGCGGTAAAGGGTAAGGCGTATCCGATTCCCCGTTACCGCGGTAAGTATGTTTCCGATTTGGCGGTATATGCGGAAATCGGCGACGAAAGAACGCACATAAGCGGCGATTCGTTCATTCCCGACAAAGCGGGTAACTATACGCTTGTATACGAAGGCACAAATTCGTTCGGTAAAAAAATAAGCCGTGCAATTTCATTCGTTTGCGTGGAAGCGCAAATTCCCGTAAATATCGGCTACGACGATGTGAAACAGCCGAAAATCGGCGAGGTGTATACTGTGGAAGAGCCTGTGTTATCGGGCGGGCACGGCAAAGTTACGTACACGATTACGGTAAACGGCGCGGCGGTTTCAATCGGCGATAAACTCGTGGTTTCTGGTGATCGGCTGGAAATCGTCATTCGCACGGTTGATGAACTCGGATTTACCGAAGAACAAGCTTTTACGGTGGAAGCGGATAAAGACGTTTTGATTTTTGATATCGACTTTCCCCGTGCGGCGATAGCGGGATCGGAATTTACGTTTCCGAAAGCCACGGCTACGTATTATAAAACGGGCGAAATTTTGCCTTACGAAATTTACTTGAACGGCGTGAAAGTTACAGAAGAAAAAATCGTACTGCCCGCCGATAAAACGCAGGCGAGCGTAGAATATCGTACGACGCTCGGCAGCGAAACGTATACCTTACAATTAAAAGGCGCGGCAACGGAAACGGGAAAAGACGCGTTGATTTTCGAAGGCGAAGCCGTAACTACCGATGAAGGCACGGCGCTCACGCTTTCCGAGGCAAATCCTTATATATCGCTTCCGTATAGGCTTTCGCCGAACGGCTTGAATTTCGATTTCTTTGTACTGGAAGAAAAGATGAATTTCAATGCCGTAACGCTGAAACTTACCGATAAAAACGGTACGGCGGTAACGGTTACGATCAAAGATTTAACGAGCGTTTCGCCCGAATTGCTCATTTGCGGCAAAGATACGTCGGTGAAAGTGATTAAAAACCGACAAACGTTTTCTTCCGGCGCAAGCGAACAGTACGCAGGCAAAAATTATTATACGTTTTCGATTGTTTACGAAAACTTTTACAAGGCGCTGTTAAACGGCACGGCAATTCAAGCTTATGTAGAAAAGGACGTGCGCGGCGTGAAGTTTTCGGGCTTCGACGGCGGCGTTTACGCGGATATTTCCGTTGAAGAAATTGCGGGCGCAGCTGCCGAAATCGTCATCACGAGAATCGGCAATCAGTTGTTTTATTCTTCGGGCTTCGCGTACGGTGACGTAACCGGTCCTGCGGTGTATTCCCCGTCGTTCCGTCTTGGCAACGCAAACGTTCGGAAAGGGTATGCGCTTGACGTATCCGGCTTGAAGGCATACGACGTGTTGAAAGGAAATTCTTCCGTAAACGTTACGCTTACGAAGCCGGACGGCACGAAAGTATA
>OKSC01003848.1_pt1 | contig 10652 bp, 7 predicted proteins | sample 1601161 | NCBI WGS metagenome assembly OKSC01 (sample SAMEA3541552, study PRJEB24748) | human gut metagenome | biome: human gut; feature: human-associated habitat; material: faeces | place: China | collected 2012
TCTGTGTCAGATATTCCTGCTCCGGAACATTTTTACGCTTGTACTGTTTTTCATACTGACCTGTAATTTTACGGTTCTCTCTGGAAATCCGTCTGGATTCTTTCGCGGAGAGATAGCCTTCCGGATGTTTTTTTGCCATAGCTGGTTCTCCCTCCTTATCGTTTCATCTTCGGGTCGAACGCATCGCGCAGACCGTCGCCTACAAAGTTAAAGCCAAGTACTGTGATCAGCAGACAGATACCTGCCGGGATCCAGATAAACCAGTAGTTGGTCATAACGTAAGCATTGTTGACGTCGTTGATGATGTTACCCCAGGATGCGAACGGGAACTTAACACCCAGACCTAAGAAGGAAAGGGTTGCTTCCGTAATGATCGTACCGCCAAGGCTCATCGTACAGGTTACGATCAGCTGCGGGATAACGTTCGGAACCAGATGACGGAAAATCCGCTTGGAAGCGCGGATACCGCAGGCTTCCGCAGCCGTCATAAATTCCTGCTCTCTCAGGGAAAGGATCTGTCCGCGCACCAGACGTGCGATAGACGGCCAGCCCAGGAAACCGAGAACCAGCATCAGATAAAGCATACGGATCTGGGGATCGAGCTGCATGGCATCCATTGCAGCACCCAGAATGATGATCAGGGGCGTGGAGGGGATGCAGTAGAAGATATCCACGATACGCATGATGAGGTTATCCACCCAGCCGCCGAAGTAGCCGGAGATACCGCCTAGGATCACGCCCAGCGTGGCGGAGATGATAACGACGATGAAGCCGATGCACAGGGACACGCGGCCGCCGTACATCAGACGGGTCAGCATGTCCATGCCGTTCTTATCGGTGCCCAGCAGATGCGTACCGGAGGGGAAGGAATAGGCGTCGAACACCCGGGTGATGGTGCCCTCCTTGATCGACCACTGGTACTTGGCGGGGTTGTACTCCAGCTGGATCTCGCGGACATCGCCGTTCTCGTTGGTGTACTCGATCTGCGTCTCGCCCTTCTCGGCGGCCTCAATGACCCGCTCCTTGAACTCCTTGGAGATCACGGTGCCTGCCACCTTGGACTGGATGACATAGCGGCTGATATAGGCGATCTCCTCGCCGTTCAGCATGACGCTGCCGTCGTCCAATGCGTAGGTCTTGCCCTCGGCGGTGAACTCCGTCTCGCCGTTGACGTGGGCCTTCAGGGCGTTGAAGGTAAAGGTAAAGCTGAACTTCTCGCCGGTAGCGCTGGGGTTGACAATGTCCTTATAGGCCACCGCCAGCAGCGTATTGCCCTGCGACACGGAATACAGGCTGTCGCCCTCCTCCGTGATGGTGTATGTCGTGCCCTTGTAGGTGAAGGACTCCTCCTTGCCCATGTACAGCGTCAGCTGCGCCTGCAGCACGGCGCCGAACTCCTGTCCGTCCGCCACCAGATAGCGGTACTCTGTGTTCTCGGACAGCGCGGCATACTCCTTCATCTGGATATCGTCGCGGTAGAACACCTCGTCCTGCCCGTAGGGGCTGACAAGACCGCCGACAAAGGAAAAGATGAACATGACGGCCAGAATGGTCAGGCCCACCACCGCCAGACGGTTGCGGAAAAAGCGCTTGGCCACCAGCGTACCGGGAGACAGTACCTTGACGCGGCGGTCGTCGTTCAGGGAGTAATCCTCCTGCGGCTTGTTGTCCTCGGAGGGCGTGTTGTCCTTACCGGCGTACTCCTCGTTCAGCTCGTAGGAACGGCGGCGGGCATCGGTGCCCGGCATTCCCTGCCCATGGCCGGGAACGGACAAATCTTTATCCTTCTTATCGTCGAAATAACTCATGCTTCACGTCCTCCCTTCTCAAGCGATGCGCACCCGCGGGTCGACCACGGCGTACAGAATGTCGGAGATGAGGTTGCCCAGCAGCGTCAGGATCGCCAGGAACGTCATGTAGAACATGGAGAACGGGATATCACCAGCCACCATGGCGTTGTAGGAGATGTAGCCGATACCGGGAATGGCAAACAGCGTCTCGGTGATCAGCGCGCCGGCGAACAGGCCGGGCAGGCTGCCGCCGATGAACGTCACCAGCGGGATCAGCGTATTGCGGAAGGCGTGGTGGTAAATCACCTTCTTCTCGGACAGGCCCTTGGCGCGGGCAGTCCGGATGTAGTCGGCGTTCAGCACCTCCAGCATGTTGGTGCGGACGTAGCGCATCCACGAGCCGATGGAGATGAACACCAGCGTTACGATGGGCAGCACCAGATGCTTGCCCATATCCAGTATCTGTCCGAAACGGCTGAGGGAGTTGAAGTCGCGTCCCGTCAAGCCCACCAGATCGAACCACCCTAGCTTCACGGAGAACACCAGCTTCAGCAGGGTGGCGAAGAAGAACGTCGGCAGGGACATACCCAGCAGCGCCACGGTGGTGACGGTATAGTCGGTCACGCTGTACTGCTTGGTAGCGGCCACGATGCCCAGCGGCACCGCGATCAGCAGCTCGAACACCAGCGAGATCGCGCCCATGATGAAGGACACCCAAATGACCTCGTTGAACTTCTGGAGCACGGGAACCGTGTACTTCCAGCTGTCGCCGAAGTTGCCGGTGACAAGGTTCTTCAGCTGCACGAAGAAGCCGGGGATCAGCTTCAGATCCAGACCGTACTGGGCGTTGAGCTGTGCCAGCCACTCGTCGTAGGGCTTGGAGCCGGGTGCCTGTGACAGCTGCCGCGCCATCGTCTCCACATAAGAAGCGGGCAGACAGCGCATCAGCACATAGATGATGAATGTCACAAAGAACAGGATCACAATCGATAGCAGTGTGCGTTTGACTAAGAATTTGCGCATACAATCCCTCCGTTTTGCCGACAGCCGCCCCGCGCCAGGGGCCGCTGTCCTTTTTAATGTGATTCTGCGTATCAGGCAGTCGTTCCGGCACGGACGTCGAACCGCCTGACTCATACGCAAAAAGAGTCCGGTGATAGGCTACCCTGCGGCTGAAAAGCCGCAGGGTAGCCGTCTTAAAGGTTTTTGGGCCTTTAAGGAAAATCAGATGTACGGATCAGGCGCTTACTTCAGATCCAGCAGCTCCAGATCGTTGTACCACTTCCAATAGGTAGTGATATCGGGCGTCACGGTATCCAGGTTCACGCGCTGGCTGGAGATGATGACGCAGTTCTGGCGCTGATAGACGGGGATCTCAACAGCCCAGTCGGCCACGATATCCAGGCACTCCTTGTACAGGGTCTTACGATAGGTCTGATCGGTGGACTGACGGGCCTGCATGATCAGGTCATCCAGCTCGGCATCCTTGATCCAGTAGGACTTCTCGTTGGAGCCGCCCTTGCTGTGATAGATCTGGAACATATCGGGGTCGGGAGTGGCCTGCCACGCCATGGCGAACATGTCCGCGTTACCAGCGTTGATGGCGTTGGTCATCTCGGAGAAGTTGGACATATCGGAGACGATCAGGTTGAAGCCCAGCTCCTTCAGAGCGTCGGAGGCCAGGGTCAGAGCCATGAAGGTGGGGTGGTCGCCCGTGCCGCTGCCGCCGACCATGACCTCAGCGTCCATGCGGGCATCCGCGGGAGCCGCGGTGATCTTGCCGTCGGTGATGGTGTAGCCGGCAGCCTCGAAGTAACCCAGAGCGGCCTGCTTGGCAGCGGCGTACTTATCCTCGGCGGACATACCGTCGGTGTAGATGTCATTGCCGTCCACATCCACGGAGAAGGCGACCTTATAGCCCTCGTCCGTAACACGGGGAGCGGCCCAGGAGGTGTCGGAGATGGGGTAGTTGATGACGTTGGCGAACTCACCGTAGTAGGAGTCCACAGCCACGTCACGGTACACAGCGATAATGGTAGCGATGGCCTTACGCAGGTTCTTGGAGGCCTCATCGCCGCCGTTGCCGGTGCCGACCTTCACACGGTTGGCGTTGAAGCCGACGTAGCCGTAGCCCAGGTTGGCCACCAGGTCGGTCTGCAGGACGTCACCGGAGATCTCGCCGTTGGAGTTGGCCTTCTTGATCTGCTCGGCAGCCTCAGCGGAGTAGGAGGGATCGGTGATGTCGATGGTGCCGGAAACGACGCCGGGGATCTTATCCACATCCTGCATCTCGCGCCAGATGACAGTGTCGATCTTGGGCTCGCCCTTCCAGTAGGTGGCGTTCTTCTGCAGGGTCACAGCGCCGTTGGAATAGCTCTCGAAGGTGTAGGGGCCGGAGCCGACAGGGGCGGAGGTCACGGACTTGACGTGGGACAGGTCGCCCTTGTCGAAGCCGAACTTGTTGTTGGCGTAGTCGTACTTATCGGTCTCGCCGTAGTAGTGCATGGGGCAGATGGTGACGGGGATCTGATAGATGGCGGTGGCATTGAGCTCGGTCAGGGTGACGGTCATGCTGTAATCGCCGGTCTTGACGATACCCTCAACGTTGGGAGCGGACTCACCGGTCTGCACGCCGACGGTGTATTCGGAGAAGGCGTCACCGATCTCGGCCTCGATGAGGGCGGAGATGCTGGTGCCGGCAGTCTCCTTGTTGATGCCCTCGTCGGTGATGTCATAGCCGTAAGCGGCCACGATGGCAGCCCAGAAATCCTCAACGGTGGCATCCGCAGCCAGCTCGAAGCCCCAGTTGGCAGCCTGTGCGGCCACGGAATCGGTGGCGGCGGCATAGCCGGAGGCGACCACATAGTCCAGGATCTCCTGCGCGAACTTCACGCCGGCGGCGTTGAAGGCAGCCCAGAAGGTGTTGTACTGATCCTCGGTGTAGAAGTCGGTGGCGGTGTAGCCGTCAGGGCCGGCAGCCAGGATCAGGTTCATGCGGGAGTCCATACCGGTGCGGTAAGCCTCCAGACCCTTGATGGGGATGGAGTACAGGGTGGACACGCCGTCATAGGTGGGATCAAGCAGGACGTAGTAGGAGAAGATGACATCGTCGATGGTCATCTCCACGCCGTCGGAGAACTTGACGCCGGGCTTCATGGTGATGTTGTAGTCAACAGTGCCGTCCTCGTTCTCAACGATCTCACAGTCGGCAACACCGTAATAGGTGTAGTCGGTGCCGTTGTAGGGACGGACGTCGCCCTCGATGCCCTTCAGCACCACGGAGCCCTCACGGTCGGTACTCAGCAGGCCGTCGAAGACCATGCTCATGACCTGGTTCTCATAATCGTTGGTGTAGAAGAAGGGGGAGAACTTACCATCGAAGTTCTGCGTACCGACCACGAGCGTCTTAGTGGTCGGCTCCTGACCCTGATCGCCGCCGTCGGGATTCTTCTGCTCGCCGCAGGCGGTGAACAGACCCACGCACATGACCAGAGACAGGATCAATGCAAGTGCTCTTTTCATTGGATCTAACTCCTTTTCGTTTTTATTTGCTTCAACGGGTGTTTACCCGTGGCGCACAGTTGGGTTTCTGCACACGATGTGCGCAGAAAAAAGGGAGTACTCCCTTTTTGGCTGTCCCCTGCCGTCTCCGGCATGGATAGCCATTTTGTGCATTATACCATATTGGCGCGGCACTTGTACAGTCTTTTTTCTTATTCTGTCGCCATTTCGCCGTTTTTTCCTGCGGGCTCCCAGACGCTTTGCCGCACCAGATACCGCGCAAACAGCGCTGCCGCAAGGGATACGGCCTTCAGCAGCAGGTACACCGCCGCCATGGCGCCGCGTCCACCGCTGCCGGACAAAATCAGATACACCGTCTCGGCGATGATGCCCGCCCCGGCCAGAACGGCCTCCGCCAGACACCGTCCCGGCAGCGCCCGCACCGTGGCCTTGTAGACGTACTCCCGCATGGGGTACTCCCGTGCCTGCCAGCGGGTCATGGCCCAGACGACGCTGCCGGTAAGGCCCACCTCCGCTGCGTAGGGCAGCAGCACATAGAAGCACCGGCTCATCCCCGGCGCGGAGATGCACCCGCCGGCCACTACCGCCGCCGCCATCACCGCCGTCAGCAGCCACAGCCGCCGCAGCAGCGCGGCGCGCTCCCCATCGGCGGCACGGCAGACGTAGCAGGTGCCGGTGTAGACGTAGTTTCCCGCCACGTCCCGGTAGAAATCGTTGAGATGGGCGCGGCGGCCCTGCCGCTTCTTCTCCCCCGCCATTACCGGATGCCGGTCATGTCAAAGCTGTCCAGCCACTGCTCGGCGGCGGCGCAGACGCCCCGCAGGCAGCTCTCGTCGAAGGGGGACTTCAGGCCGGCGTTCTTCAGCAGGTCGGTAAACGTGCGGCTGCCGCCCTGCAGGGTGTAGGCCATGTAGTGCTTCCACGCATCGCCCAGATCCTTCTGGATCATGGCCCAGAACTCCAGCGCCACGGTCTGCGCCAGACAATAGTCGATATAATAGAACGGGCTGGAGTAGATGTGGTGCTGCCGCTGCCAACGGCGGCCCTCGGTGTAGAACGGCAGGTCGCTGTCGCTCATATTGACCCACGGCATGTAGATGCCGGTCAGCTCCTTCCATGCGGCGTTGCGCTCCGCCGGTGTCATGCCGGGCTTCTCATACACGATGTGCTGGAAGTGATCCACCATGGTACCGTAGGGGATGAACGTCAGCGCGCCGGCCAGATGGCTGTACAGGAACTTGCGGGTGTCAGGGCCGAAGAAGCCCTCGGCCCACGGCCATGCAAAGAACTCCATACTCATGGAGTGTACCTCGCAGCCCTCCAGCGTCGGCCAGATGTAGCTGCTGGGGATGCGCTTGCGGTTGGTCCAGTCGGCAAAGGCGTGACCGGCCTCGTGGGTCACCACCTCCACGTCGTGCTGGGTGCCGTTGAAGTTGGCAAAGATGAAGGGCACCTCGTAGTCTCCCAGACTGGTGCAGTAGCCGCCGGCCTGCTTGCCCTCGGTGCTCAGCACGTCCAGCAGCTCGTTGTCCAGCATGGTGCGGAAGAACTCCTTCGTCTCCGGGGACAGCTCGCCGTAGAACTTCATGCCCTGGGCCAGAATGTCGTCGGGTGTGCCCATGGGGCAGGGATTGCCGGAGCGGAACTCCAGCGCCGCGTCCGCGAAGCTCAGGGGGTAGCTCTTGCCCAGACGCTCCGCCTGACGGCGGTAGATCTTGTCGGCCACCGGCACCAGATACTTCTGCACGGCGGCGCGGAACTTCTCCACATCCGCCTTGGTGTAGCAGTTGCGGCTCATACGGTAGTAGCCGAGAGTGGTGTAGCCCTCGTAGCCCATCTTCTTACCCATGGAATCGCGCAGGTGTACCAGCTTGTCGTACAGCTCATCCAGCTCCGCCGCGTGCTCCATGGCCCACTTGTCGTCGGCCTTCCACGCCGCCAGACGGCGGGCGTCGTCGGGGTCGCTCTTGAGGGGCGTCAGCTGGGACAGGGTGTAGGTCTTGCCCTCAAAGGGGATCTGGGCGGAGGCCAGCAGCTTCTCGTACTCCTGGGTCAGGTCGTTCTCCTGCTGCATTTCCGGAATGATCTCCGGCTTAAAGCACTTCCGGGCGATCTCGGCGTTCAGGAACATCAGGTCGCCGTACTCCTCGGAAAAGTCCTTGCGGAACTTGGAATCCAGCATGGCCGCCTTCCACGCCTGCTCATACTCCTCCAGCTCCGGGCCAAAGGTGTTCCAGAACTTCTCCTCCCCGTCGTAGAAGGCGTCGCGGGTGTCGATGGAGTGGCGGATGGAGGCCAATGTGGCCTGCGTCTCCGCGGTGCGGGACGCCGCCTCCTTCTCCAGAAAGACCTTCCGCGCCTCCTCATAGGAAACCGCGTTCTTCAGTCGTTCCGTCAGCTGGCTCAGCTGCTTCTTCAACGCCTCCGCGTCCGGGCGGGTATAGGGCATCTCGGAAAACTTCATGTCTTGCTCCTCCTTATACAGTTATGGTAAGTCTATGGCACGGCGGCGGCGGTCAGCACCGCCCCTCCGCGGATATACATATTATTGCTGGCGGTTGTAGATGGCGCTGACCGCCCTCCGGTTCCCGCCGATGAAGATCACAGCCGCCACGGCCGTCACGGTCATGAACGCCGTCAGCACCAGCCGCGTGGGCAGGATCACCGTCAGCGCGCCGGCCACCAGCTGGCCCGTCAGGCTCCCCACGGTGTTCAGCATATTAAACGCGCCGTTGAACCGTCCCTTCTTCTCGTCCGGTACATAGCTCTGGGTGGCGGAAATGCGGATGGTATAGCTGGTGACGCCCAGCAGGCCGTTGCACAGGCACATGGCCATCATCACCGGCACGGGCATGTACAGATAGGTGCCCTCCAGCACGGAGATGACGATGTACACCGTCAGGGCGATGGCGTACTTCCGGTGGGTGGGCAGCTGCACCTTGTAGTGTACCAGTCCGCCCACGGTACGGCCCACCACCATCATGCCCCACACCAGCATGTACACATATTCGCCGTTGTCGAAGGTGCTCTTGAAGTACGGCAGGGTGATGACCTGCGACGCGCCCCCGGCCAGCGAGCTGAACGCGAAGTAGCACGCCACGGCCAGCAGGCCCTTTTCGCTCCACAGGAAGCCGAAGCCCTCCCGGATGTCCCGCAGCAGCCGCCGGGCGGAGGACTCCCCCTCCGCCGCCGTGGCCCGCTGCGTCTCGATGTACTTCTCCTCCGCCCGGATCTGCGTCTCCGCGATGGCGGCGGTGAGGAAGCACACAGCGTTGATGCCCAGCAGCGGCGCGATGCCCACCTTGTTGTAGAGATAGGTGGAAATAGGGATCATCACCGCTGCCAGCGTCTCCAGCACGCTGGCGATGGAGTAGGCCTTAGAGTAGTTTCCCTCCGTAATGAGCATGGGGTAAAAGCTCTCGTAGGCCACCATGTACACGCTGTTGATGGTACCGATGATGAAGCACCCCACCGCCAGCACCGGGAAGCTGAACCACCCCTGACTGAGGATCAGCGCCGCCGCGGCGTAGATGCCCGCGGAGATAAAGTCCAGCGTGTAGATGGTGCGCTTCCGGGAAAAGCGGTCAAGGATGGCTCCGGAAAAGATAGGCGCGACGATCTGGGGCGCCGTGAACGTGGCGATGTAGATGGCGTACAGCAGCGGCGAGTCGGTATAGTCCAGCACCAGCAGGCTCAGGGCGAAGCCGGACATGGCGTTGCCCAGCATGGAGACGACGCTGCCCAGCGTGATGATGGTAAAGTCCCGCGTCCACAGCGGAGCGACAGCGGGCTTCAGTTCGTTTTGTTCTGCCATAGATATGCGCAGCCCTGCTGCGGCAGGCGCGCCTCCCTCCTTTCCCATCATGAAATAGTGTCGTGTGAATAGACATTATAACGGATAACGGGCCGGTTGGCAAGCATCTTTCGCCGCTGGGGGCACAATGCTTCGCCGCCGGGGACACAATACTTGCCATGTCCGCGTCCCGTGTGCTATAATGCCGTACAGCAAAACTGTCCATCTTTCGCGGACAAAGGAGGTTTTTCCCTATGACACAGCACTCTGTCCGGCCCCTGCTGGACTTCATTGCCGGCAGCCCCAGCTGCTACCATGTCATCGCCAACACCGCAGCAGAGCTGACGGCGGCGGGCTATGTCCCTCTGCCCGAGGGAGAGCGCTGGGCGCTGGCCCCCGGCGGCAGGTATTTCGTTACCCGCAACAGCTCCAGCCTTATCGCCTTCCGTGTGCCGGAGCGCCTTACCGGCGGCTTCATGATGGCCGCTGCCCACAGCGACTCCCCCGCCTTCAAGCTCAAGGAGCACGCGGAGCTGCGCGATAACGGCTATGTGCGCCTGAATACCGAGAAGTACGGCGGCATGCTGATGGCCACATGGTTCGACCGTCCCTTGTCCGCAGCGGGCCGTCTCTTCGTCCGGGAGAACGGCGTCATCGCGGAGAAGCTGGTGAATATCGACCGCGACCTGCTGGTGATCCCCAGCGTGGCCATCCACATGAACCGCAGCGCCAACGACGGTATGAAGTATCAGGCCAACGTGGACACCGTCCCCCTGTTCAGCGGCGAGGATCCCGACGCCGCCATCCTGACCATGGCCGCTGAGGCCGCCGGCGTCCGTCCGGAGGACGTGCTGGGGCAGGATCTGTTCCTGTACTGCCGGGGCCGGGGTACGGTAGTGGGCGCCCACGGCGAGTACATCCTCTCCCCCAAGCTGGACGATCTGGCCTGTGTCTGGGGCTGCCTGCAGGGCTTCCTATCCGCCGGTGAGAGCGGCAGCCTTCCGGTGCTGTGCATCTTCGACAACGAGGAGGTGGGCTCCGCCACCAAACAGGGCGCGGCCTCCACGTTCCTGCGGGATATCCTGCGCCGCATCAGTCTGGCGCTGGGGCTGGACGAGGAGACGTTCCAGACCATGCTGTCCCGCAGCTTCCTTGTCTCCGCCGACAACGCCCACGCCGTCCATCCCGACCACCCGGAGTACGCCGACCGGGGCAACTGCCCCCGCATGAACGGCGGCGTGGTCATCAAGTTCAACGCCAACCAGCGCTACGCCACGGACGGCCGCTCCTGCGCCGTGTTCCGCGCCGTCTGCGCCGATGCCGGTGTACCGGTGCAGGTCATGGCCAACCGCTCCGACCTGCCCGGCGGCTCCACGCTGGGCAGCATCGCCGGCACGCTGGTGCCGGTGAGCACCGTGGACATCGGCCTTGCCCAGCTGGCCATGCACGCCGCATGGGAGACGATGGGCGCCGAGGACTGCGGCCATCTGGCCGCCGCCATGGCCCGCTGCTTTGAAACCGTGCTGTGACCCGCAAGCGCCCTCCGG
>OKSC01003852.1_pt1 | contig 10633 bp, 8 predicted proteins | sample 1601161 | NCBI WGS metagenome assembly OKSC01 (sample SAMEA3541552, study PRJEB24748) | human gut metagenome | biome: human gut; feature: human-associated habitat; material: faeces | place: China | collected 2012
CCCCGCCCGCCATAATAACGGCTTTCATAAATAAAAAATACCGCCTTTCCTCAGAAATGAAAATGCGGTATTAGTGTGGCTCCTTTTATGTTTATTTAAGCATATCCGCGCTTAGTAGAAAAAGGAATTTCCGCCGTATGTTGCATAATATACCCTTTTATCCCACGATGTGCCTTTTTTTGAGGAGCGGAAATACAGCACGTCATCAGGTAAAATCATGTCTCCCCCTATAAAAATTTGGTTAACGGCCTCAACGGTTTTGCTTATCGGCATCACCGCGCGCAGCTTTTCCTCGTTTCTGGTAACGGTAAACTGGTTCTTCTGGAACAAAACGCCTTCCACGCTGTTTGGGAATTTTGAGCTGTTGAGGCGGTTGTATATTATGTTCGCCACGGCTGCGCGCGCCTCAACGTCCGTACCCTTCGCTTCCTCCTGCACCACCTGTGCAATGAGCAGAAGCTCGTCCGCGCTGTACCCGCCGCCGGAGGAAAAATAATCGCTGCTGTTAACGCCTCCGTTCGCGTTGCTTCCCGGCTGCTTTGTAGGCTCGGCAGTCGGCGAGGGTGACCTTGTGGACTTTGGCGTTTCCGTAGGCTTCATGGTCTGCTTGGGCGTGGGCGTGGGCGGTGCGCCGTATTCCACAAATTCGGCCAATATAAAGCCGTATGTGCCATCGTACTTTACCTTGAGCCAATCCCCGGATTTGCCAACAACCGTGAATACGGCGTTCTCTTTCAGTTCATCTATTATCTTATAGTCAAGCCCGGGGCCTTTTCTGAAATTGGCAGAGCCCGCGTTTAGATACGCTGCCTTTTTCTCCAGATCCTTAACTTCATACTTCGGCGTAGGGGTAGGCGATTTGGTAGGCTTCGGCGATTTTGTCGGTTTCGGCGTTGAATCCGCAGTCGGTTCAACTGTCGGCGCAGGCGTAGGCTCCGCAGTCGGCTCGGCTGTCGGCGCAGGTGTAGGCTCATCGGTAGGTTCCGCCGTAAAGGCCGGCGTATATGTCGGCGCGGCAGAAGGCTGCACCGTGGGCGTAGGCGTACCAGGCGCCGCTGTATCATCAGGTATCTCCATCGTATCTATCATTTGCACATCCGCGCTGAAGTTACCCGTTTGTGACACCGCCATGCAGCCCGCAAACGCCAGTATGGATACCAATATAAATATGCCCGCCGCATGCCTTATCATAGAATGAACCTGCCAAGATCCTCGCCGTTAAGCTCGGAAGGCATATGTTCCTTTACATAGCTTGCATCGACCACTACCTTAACCATGGGATGATCGCCGCCGGCATTGAATGAGATATCCTCCAGCAGATTTTCAACGATGGTATGAAGCCGCCTCGCACCTATATTCTCGCTCGTTTCGTTCGCATTATATGCGTAGCGCGCTATTGCGTCCAGCGCATCGTCCGTAAACTCAAGCTGAACATCGTCCGTGGCAAGCAGCGCTTCGTATTGCTTGGTTATGGCATGCTCCGGCTGGTGCAGTATGCGCTTATAGTCCTCCACAGTAAGCGGGTTAAGGTTCACCTTAATCGGGAACCTACCCTGAAGTTCCGGAATAAGATCGGATATTTTGGACACATGGAACGCGCCCGCCGCAATGAAGAGCATAAAGTCCGTTTTTACTGGGCCGTATTTCGTGTTCACCGTGCAGCCTTCAACTATCGGCAGAATATCCCTCTGCACGCCTTCGCGCGAAACATCCGGCCCGCTTGCGCGGTCGTTTCCGGCTATTTTGTCGATCTCGTCTATAAACACTATGCCGTCCTGCTCGGCCTTGTCTATGGCATCGCGTATGACCTCGTCCATGTCTATAAGCTTTTCGGATTCCTCCTGCGTAAGTATGCGCCGGGCCTCGCTCACCTTAACGCGGCGCTTTTTCTTATTCTTGGGTATAAGTCCGCCCATCATTTCGTTAAGGTTTATGTCTATGCCCATGGCAAGCATGGCGTCGCTGCCGGTGTTCTGCTGCTCCACCTCAATCTCTACAAGCTCGTTTTCAAGCAGTCCGTTTGAAAGCTGCTGCGCTATTTGCTGCCGCTTATTAAGGTGCTCGGTCTTTTCTTCTTCGCTCAGCTCCTTATCCGCGTCTGCTTCCGGCGCGCTGCCTGAGCCGAGCAGAAGCTGTATCGGGTTAAACGGCTTCTGTACCTTTTTGCCCGCCGTGGGCATAAGCAGTTCAATAAGCCTTTGCTCCGCGGCCGCCTTTGCAACGGTCTCAACTGCTTCGTAGCGTTTTTGCTTACATAGGCGTATGGATGCCTCCACAAGGTCCCTCACTATCGAGTCCACGTCGCGCCCAACATAGCCCACTTCGGTAAACTTTGTGGCTTCCACCTTTACCAGCGGCGCATCGACAAGCTTGGCAAGCCTTCTTGCTATTTCCGTTTTGCCAACGCCCGTGGGACCGACCATTATGATGTTCTTTGGCGTTATCTCCTCCCGCATTTCCGGCGAAAGGCGGGAACGGCGATATCTGTTCCTCAGCGCTATCGCTACGGCGCGCTTCGCTTCGTCCTGACCTACAATGTATTTATCCAGCGCTTCTACCGTTTCTCTTGGCGTAAACATTATATTTCCTCCATGGTGATATTGCTGTTTGTATAAATGCAGATATCACTTGCTATCTTTATTGCCTTGGTGGCTATTTCCGCCGCGCTCAGATCCGTATTTTCCTTCAGCGCCTTTGCCGCGCTCAGCGCGAACATGCCGCCGGAGCCTATGGCGGCTATGCCGTCATCCGGATCTATCACTTCTCCGGTACCGCTCACTATAAGCAATTCCTCCTTATCCGCAACGATAAGCATTGCGTTAAGCTGACGCATAACTTTATCCGTGCGCCATTCCTGCGCCAGCGATACCGCCGCGCGCCTCAGGCTGCCGCTGTATTTTTCAAGCTTAGCTTCAAATCTTTCAAGGAGTGAAAACGCATCCGCCACCGTACCGGCAAAGCCCGTAATGACGCTGTCGTGATATATCCTGCGCACCTTTTTCGCGGTGTGCTTCATTATTGTATTTTCGCCGAACGTAACCTGTCCGTCGCCGGCAACGGCGCATTTGCCGTCCTTTTTAACGGCCACTATAGTGGTTCCAAGCATCTGCTGCATAATTATTTACCGCCTTTCAAATATCCGCCCTTCACGTTGCGGCGGAATAAAGCTTTTTATGATAATACCATATATCCGTGCAAAGTGGGGCGGAATTCACAATGCTTTACATTTTATTCGCATTCGGTTGCCGTTTTTGCGCCGTTTATGCCGATTTTTTCCGCGATGGAATCGATTATTTTAAGTGAGCGCTCGGCTATGAGCGTATATCGCTCCTGCTTATTCCTGGGCGCATTTGAAAGCCCTTCTATTATGCCGAAGCTAATGTTCATGGGCTGGAAGTCCGAGCCGTTGTAGCAGGACACATAGCGTCCCAACGCACCTATCGCCGTTTTTGAGCCGAAATCTACGCTTTGTTCGCCATTAAGCTTGAGTGCCAGATCTATGCCCGCAAGCATCCCGCTTGCAGCGCTTTCAATATAGCCCTCAACGCCCGTCATCTGTCCGGCAAAATACAGCCCCGGCTTAGCTATGCATTCAAACCATGGCGTAAGCTTGCCCGGGGAGTTTATAAACGTATTCCTGTGCATCACGCCATAGCGCACGAATTCCGCATTTTCAAGCCCGGGTATCATACCGAACACGCGCTTCTGTTCACCGAATTTAAGATTAGTCTGGAACCCGACTATGTTATAAAGCGTAGCTTCGTTGTTTTCCTTTCTGAGCTGCACCACGGCATAAGGGCGCTTGCCCGTGCGCGGATCAACTATGCCTACTGGCTTCAGCGGGCCGTAGGCAAGCGTCATCGATCCGCGCTTTGCCATCACCTCAACGGGCATGCAGCCTTCAAACACGCGCGGTGTTTCAAACTCGTGCAGCGGCGCGGTTTCGGCAGTAATAAGGTTATTTATGAACGTGAAGTACTCCTCTTTGCCCATGGGGCAATTCAGATAATCGTTGCCGCGTTCGTAGCGCGAGCCTTCGAATATTTTGCTCATATCGAGCGATTCCGCGCTTATGACCGGCGCAACTGCGTCATAAAAGTGCAGCCCTTCGCCAAAGAAAGCCTCTATCGCTTCAAGCATTGCGCCGTCCGTAAGCGGGCCCGTAGCAACTATTGCGGGCGCATCGGGCAGGCTTGTCACCTCGCCGTGTTCAATGGTTATGTTCTCGTGTTCGCTCAGGCGCTTGGTAACCAGTTCCGAGAATATGTCCCTGTCAACGGCCAATGCGCCTCCCGCGGGCACGCGGCTTTCCTCCGCGCACTGCATTACTATTGACCCAAGCCTTCGCATTTCTTCCTTCAAAAGACCGGCTCCGTTTTGCAGCCTGTCCGAACGAAGTGAATTTGAGCATACCAGTTCGCAGAACCCGTTCAGCTTATGCGCCGGAGAGAATTTTTCCGGCTTCATTTCGTATAATGATACGGCAATGCCGCGTTCAGCAAGCTGATACGCGGCTTCGCATCCCGCAAGTCCTGCGCCTATAACAGAGACCTTCGGTTTATTTTTCGACATCGTTTTCCGTTCCCTTCTTGACGCTTCTTTCAATATAGCCGCAATCCTTATTGGAGCAGGCCACATATTTGCCGCGCGGGCCAACCTTGTTTACCATTATTGCGCCGCATTTGGGGCAGTTTTCGCCGCTTGGCATATCCCATGATACAAAGTCGCACTCAGGATATTTTTCGCAGCCGTAGAATACCTTGCCGCGCTTTGTTTTGCGCTTTATCAGTGCCGCGCCGCACTTGGGGCAGGGAACGTTTATCTTTTCCACTATCGCCTTTGTATTGCGGCATTCGGGGAAATTGGGGCAGGCAAGGAACTTGCCGAAGCGGCCCATTTTATATACCATCATCGCGCCGCATTTATCGCATACAACATCCGATACTTCATCGGGCACGTTGACTTTCTCTATCGTTTCGGACGCCTTTTCAACATCCTGCATGAACGGGCCGTAGAACTCCCGCACAACGTTCTTCCACTCGCATTCACCGTCCTTGATATGGTCAAGCTCGCTTTCCATATCCGCCGTAAACTTAACGTCCACTATGTCCTTAAAGTTATCCTTCATTATTTGGGTAACGATAAAGCCAAGTTCGGTTGGGTAAAGCGTTTTCTTTTCGCGTTTAACATAGCCGCGCTCGATTATGGTCGAAATTGTGGGCGAATATGTGCTCGGCCTGCCTATGCCCTTTTCTTCAAGGGTCTTGACGAGCGTAGCCTCGGTATAGCGCGGTGGCGGCTGGGTGAAGCGCTGCTCGCTTTCTATTTTATGTGCGGTAAAAACATCGCCTTGGTGTATTTCCGGCAGCGTAACGTCCTTTTCCTGCACGTCATCGCGGCCTTCTATATAAACCACGGTATATCCGTCGAACATGGTGCGCTGGCCGCTTGCGCGGAATGTGCAGCCGTTTGCATCAAATGAAACGGTATTGGTTTCATATACCATTTCCGTCATCTGGCTGGCCATAAAGCGCTCGTATATCAGCTTATAAAGCTTAAACTGCTGATTGCTCAGCGAATCCTTTACCTCCGCCGGGGTAAGCTCAACATATGACGGGCGCACGGCTTCATGCGCGTCCTGCGCGCCCTTGCGGCCCTTGTATATATTCGGCTTTGCGGGAACGTAATCCGCGCCGTATTTGCTGCCTATCAGCCCCAGTGCCGCCTTCTGCGCCTCTTCCGATACGCGCACGGAATCCGTCCTCATGTAAGTTATAAGTCCGGTCACACCCCTGCCCTGAAGCTCTATACCTTCATAAAGCTGCTGGGCAACGAGCATTGTAAGCTTTGCCGTGAAGCCAAGCTTTCGTGAAGCTTCCTGCTGCAGGCTGCTTGTTGTAAACGGCGCGGGCGCATGGCGCGTTTTTACGGCGTTTTTAACATCCGTCACGTTAAAGTTTGCGCCTGTTGCCGCATCTACCACTTTTTTTGCATCCGCTTCGCATTTAAGCTCCGTCTTTTTATCGCCGTAGCCATAGAACTTTGCATCGACCGCCTTCTTTATTCCCTTAGCCTTCAGGTTTGCACTCACCGTCCAGTATTCTTCAGGAACAAAATCGTTTATCTCCTGCTCGCGGTCGCAAATTATGCGCGTGGCTACGGACTGCACGCGGCCTGCGCTAAGTCCCTTCCTTACCTTTGCCCAAAGTATGGGGCTTATTTTATAACCCACCAGTCTGTCCAGCACGCGCCTTGCCTGCTGCGCGTCAACAAGGTTCATATCTATGCACCTTGGATGCTTCACGGAATTTTTGACCGTGTTTGCGGTAATTTCATTAAAGACTATGCGGCAGTTTGACTTTGGATCGAGCCTGAGTATATGCGCAAGGTGCCAGCTTATGGCTTCGCCTTCCATATCAGGGTCGGTCGCAAGCAGGACGTGCTTAGCTCCCTTGGCTTCGCGCCTTATGCGGTCCAGTACCTCTCCTCGTCCCCTGAGCGTTATGTACTTGGGCTCAAAGTCATTCGCCTCGTCCACACCAAGCTGACTTTTAGGCAAATCCCTTACATGGCCGTTCGATGCGACCACCTTATACTTGCTGCCCAAAAATTTGCCGATCGTCTTAGCCTTGGCCGGAGACTCGACTATAACCAGATTATCTGCCATTTATATACCCCCTCCTGGGATCAGTTTACTTCGTTTTCATTACAAGCTAAAAAGCCTGCCCACAGATTGCTTAATTATTCCCGAAAATTCCATCGCTGTCAAGGTTGAATTTAGCATACCTGCATCAAAACCCGTAAGTTCCGCCAATTCGTCATATGTTCTTTCTCCCGCCATAAGCAGCCTGTGTATCAATTCCTGCTCAAACGAAAGCTCCGCCGGTGTAACTGCCTTGCGTTCCTCTGCCATAGGTTTTATGCCGTATTCTTCAAGCACATCCTCCGCACCGAGCGTTATTTTGGCAAGCCCTTCGCGTATCAAATTATTTGTGCCCATGCTCAGTTCGTCGCTCACCCTACCTGGAATTGCAAAAACATCCCTGCCCTGTTCAAGGGCGCAGTCAACGGTTATGAATGTGCCGCTCTTTTCACGCGCTTCAACAACTATTACCCCACGCGACAGGCCGCTTATTATCCTGTTCCGCATTGGGAAATGGCTTGGCGTAGGCGCAATGCCGGGCATAAATTCGGACACTATCGCCCCACGCTTCGCTATAAGGTCGTATACGTCCCTGTTCACGCTCGGATAAACAACGTTCGGCCCGTTGCCAAGCACGGCTATTGTCGGATAATCGTTGCCTTCAGCATCAAGCGCGCCTTCCGCTGCGACCCTATCCAGCCCGTAAGCAAGGCCGGATACTATGCATGCGCCTGAGCGGGCCAGGTCCTCTGCCAGCTGCCGCGCCATGCGCCTGCCGTAGTCCGATGGCTCCCTTGCGCCTATTATCGCTATAGGCAGCCTGTGTTCGGCGTACAGCGTTCCCTTATAGAACAGCACAAACGGCGGATCGTATATATTCTTCAGCAAAGCCGGATAACAGTCCGAATTTATCGTTGCAACGTTTATGTCAAGCTCTTCAAGCCGCTTCTCTATACGGTCTATGTATCTTTGTGTCGCGTGGTTATGCATATCCTCGCGGCGTTCATCATTAAGAAATTTGAATTGCGGTATTTCGTTTTTTGCCGCCGCGCGGAAGGCTTCCGTCGCGCTGCCGTCGAATGCCTCCAGCATTTTTCTTACGCGCGCCGTGCTTGAACCAAGCGTTATGTTGAGCCACAATAAGGCCCTGTCCTCATCGCTCAGCCGTATTTTCATCTTATTTCGCCCCAATATTTGGATTCAAGACTCCTATATTGTATGGCTTCGGCTATATGCTCCGCCTTTATCTGCTCGCTGCCCGCAAGGTCGGCAATCGTGCGGGACACTTTAAGCAGCCTTGTATACGCGCGTGCGCTTAGCTTTAGCGACGCAAACGCCTTTTTCATAAGCGACTCGGCATCGCTTGTAAGCACACAGTATTGGTTCATCATGCGGTTGGTAAGCTGCGCGTTGAAAAGTATGCCCGTGCCTGCATAGCGGCGCGTCTGTATGGCCCGCGCGGCATTGACGCGCGCACGGATGGCGCTTGAAGGCTCTCCGCAGCTTCGTCCGGCAATGTCATTGTAGCCAACCTCGCCCATTTCAATGTGAATGTCTATACGATCGAGCATCGGTCCGCTTATGCGGTTGCGATAGCGCTGTATCTGCTGCGCGGTGCAGCGGCACGGCGTTATTCGCGAACCGTAGTTTCCGCAGGGGCATGGGTTCATGGCCGCAATCAGCATAAACTGCGCAGGATATGTGCTGCGTGCCGATGCGCGCGTTATCGTTACAAAGCCGTCCTCAATGGGCTGGCGCAGCGCTTCAAGCGTATCTTTTCTAAACTCCGGAAATTCGTCAAGGAACAATACGCCGTAATGCGCAAGGCTTATCTCCCCCGGCATTGCGCGCGTACCACCGCCTATGAGCGACGCCGACGACGCCGTATGATGCGGCGCACGGAACGGCCTTTCGCTAACTATTCCGTTTTTGCCCTTCATTGCGCCCGTAACGGAGTGTATTTTGGTTATTTCGAGCGCTTCTTCAAAAGTAAGTTCAGGAAGTATAGACGGGATGCTCCGCGCAAGCATGGTTTTGCCGGAGCCCGGCGTGCCCACAAGCAGCAGATTATGCCCGCCGGCAACGGCTATTTCCGCCGCACGCTTGGCGCCCTGCTGCCCGCGTATGTCCATAAAATCCTGCGCGTATGTTATGTTTTCCGTGTTCCAATGCTGCGGGGCATATATGTTGGGCTGTTCGCGTCCCATTATCGCGTCCACAACGCCCTTCAAATCGTGCGCCGCGGCTATCTTAACCCCTTCAACGTATGATGCTTCAGCTGCGTTATCTTCAGGCAAGAACGCTTTTGTTATGCCGTCCTTATAGGCACCTATCACCATCGGCAGCACGCCCGGTATGCTGCGCACCGTTCCGTCCAGCGCCAGTTCGCCAAGGAACATGTATTCGTCCGCGCGCTGCTGATCTATCTGCCCGGTTGCGGTTAGCAGGCCTATCGCTATCGGCAAATCGTAAAAGGAGCCTTCCTTTCTCGTGTCTGCAGGGGCAAGGTTTACGGTTATGCGGCCTATCGGGTATGTGAAGCCGCTGTTCTTTATCGCCGCGCGCACGCGCTCCTTTGATTCACGCACGGCGGCATCCGGTAGCCCAACGGTTTCATATGCGGGCATGCCGCCCGATACGTCTATTTCAACAGTTACAGCGTAACCGTTAAGTCCTATCAGTCCATAGCTTTTTATTCGCGAAAGCATAGATCGGTCCCTCCGCCGCGCGTAATATTTATCAGTTGCCTCCGTTTTCCTCCGGATGCGTTTCCTTGTTGAATACAAACAGTTTTGTAAGTACGAAGTTTGCCACAGCCGAAAATACCGAAGCCGGTATTTTGCAGATAAGGTCGCTGGATATGCTTATGGCCTTGCCGAATATATTCACGGCAACGTCCTGATTTATGCCTATTGGGTTTTTGCAGACCCACAGCACCCCAAGCGACACGCCAAGCGACAATACGTTTACCAATATGAACATGAGCACCGTTTTAAGGCTATGGCTGCGCTCTTTTTTGAACGTCCATTTGGAGTTCCATATATAGCTGTTCAGTATACCCGCACTGTATGAAAACACCTGCGAAAGCATATAGTTCATACCCGCATGGGTCAGCAGCCAGAATACTATGAAATCCACCAGCGTGTTGGTAACGCCAACCGCGCTGAACTTTATAAACTGCCAAACGGTCTTTTTAGCCTCGTTTTTTGCGTTTTGCATCTATCCACCTCTTTTATTATGCCTTAATATCCCAAAAATGTCCAGCTTGGCAGCCATTCAAGCATTTTTATATACCCACGTGAGCATACAACGCCCGTTATGACCGGATAAAACAGCGCAAACAGCGCCACCGCCGCGCCGAGCCATATCCATTTTACGCATTTGTACCGCCCGTCAAGCTGCTCCTTCTGCATCAGTGCACGCACCGATATGAGTATTATGAACGGTACGGACGCAAAGTAATGATAAATAAACGTACAGCGCGGCACCAATACCCACGGTATATATTCAGCCGCAAGGCCGATAAGCAGAACCATCCATATCCTGTCCGTTTTCATCCTGCCGCGTATCAGTCGGCCGATTATAACAACGCTCACAACAAGGCATGTCCACCACACGGCCGGATTGCCCATTGCGGATATTGTGCCCACATAGCCTTCGCTTACATCATAGGTTACATAATACCACATAGGCCGTATTATAAGCGGCCATTGCCACCACGGCGACTGATACGGATGCGTGGCCTTCAGCCCGCCATGATAGCTGAGCATGAACTTCTGCACTCCCCATATGCCCTCAAGGTCGTAATGCGATTCGCTGAGTACATACGGTATATAGGACGCAAGATATATCGCGACCGGTATGGCTATATAGAATACACAGCACCAAAGGAGCGTTTTTATAGTGTTCTTCCAAAACGGCACAACCGCCGCGCGGACAGCTTCATCTTCGCTGTTTCTAAGCGCCATATACTCTTTATACCGCCTTATC
>OKSC01003853.1_pt1 | contig 10630 bp, 8 predicted proteins | sample 1601161 | NCBI WGS metagenome assembly OKSC01 (sample SAMEA3541552, study PRJEB24748) | human gut metagenome | biome: human gut; feature: human-associated habitat; material: faeces | place: China | collected 2012
CTTTCGAAGTTATCTTTGAGAAAGGTCAGCAAACGGATTTCTGGCTGATACGCTATAACCAACCTATAGATAAAACATACAAGGAACTGGAAAAAGAATTTGCCCCTTATGCAGGTTTCCGTGCTTTCAAGGAACGGAACATCTACGGATGTAATACCAACCGGGTTCCTTTTTACGAAGAAACGCCTTTCCATCCGGACTGGTTATTGAAAGATTTGATTAAAATATTTCACCCTTCACTGTTGGAAGGCTATGAGCTGAGGTATTACAAAAAACTATCAGAATAGAACTGATGATAAGAACGAAAGCAAAAGGATATATATATGGCATAGCACTGTCGGTCCTCATTCTCGTATTGATGGCTGCGAATCTCTGGTTCGGTTCAATCAATATCCCTGCCGGAGCTGTGTGGAATACTCTCATAGGAAATGAAGTAGAAAAAACCAGCTGGGCTTTTATTATCTGGGAGTCCCGTCTGCCGCAAGCCGTCACGGCATTACTATGTGGTGCCGCACTCGCAGCTTCGGGACTGATGCTACAAACGGCATTCAACAACCCACTGGCAGGTCCATCCATCCTGGGCATTAACTCAGGAGCAAGTCTTGGTGTCGCATTGGTGATGCTGGCCGGTGGAGGAAGCATTGCTACAGGAGTATTTACCTTATCCGGTTTCTTTTCCGTGATACTCGGTGCCTTCATCGGGTCGATGGTGGTAATGGGACTTATCCTTTTCTTTTCGACACTGATAAAAAGCAACATCATGCTGCTGATTACGGGTATCATGATCGGTTATATCACTTCGTCCGCTATTTCATTACTTAATTTCTTTGCTACTGCCGAAGGGGTACATTCTTATATGATATGGGGCATGGGGAACTTCGGAGGTGTCTCATTGCAACAACTCCCCTATTTCTCCATTTTCTGTCTGGCAGGTTTGTTACTTTCCATCCTGCTTATCAAACCCTTGAATGCCTTGCTGTTGGGTACGCGCTATGCTGAAAACTTAGGAGTAAACATCCGTCGCACAAGAAATCTGTTACTGATTGCCACCGGACTACTGACAGCCGTCACCACCGCCTTCTGCGGACCAGTTGCTTTCATCGGTCTGGCCGTTCCACATATCTCCCGCCTGATGCTGGGTACGTCCAATCACAATTCACTGCTTCCCATCACTTTGCTGACGGGTGGTGTAATTGCCTTGCTCTGCAATCTGATCTGCATCCTTCCGGGTGAAGCAGGTATTATTCCTCTCAATGCGGTAACCCCTGTGCTGGGGGCGCCTGTTATCATTTATGTCATTGTCAACCAACGTAAAATACAATACTTCAACTGATGGAGAAAGCTGTTATCACCGCAAACGATTTATGCATCGGCTACCGCCAGGGAAAGCAAGAGAAACGGATACATGAACATCTCTCCTTCCGGCTCTATCCCGGAGAACTGACCTGCCTCCTGGGAGCTAATGGAACCGGTAAATCAACTCTGCTCCGCACTTTGGCGGCTTCGCAACCAGCCTTGTCAGGAGAATTATTTGTACAAGAAAAGCCATTGTCTGCCTATTCCGAAAAAGAACGTTCACGTACCATCGGAGTAGTACTGACAGACAAGACACAAGCAGGCGGACTGACTGTATATGAGTTGGTAGCTCTGGGACGACAACCTCATACGGGATTCTTCGGCAGATTGAACAAAACGGATCACTCCATCATTGAAGAGGCTCTGGAAGCTGTAAGCATCAGCCATAAAGCACACAGTTATACTGCAGAGCTATCAGATGGGGAACGACAGAAGGTCATGATTGCCAAAGCATTGGTACAGGAATGTCCGCTCATTCTGCTGGATGAACCGACAGCTTTCCTGGATGTAGTGAGTCGCATCGAAATTATGACTTTGCTTCATCGCCTGGCAGTGGAACAAAAGAAAGCAATCCTGCTTTCCACCCATGACATAGAGCAGGCATTGGTACTGGCAGATAAACTTTGGTTACTTTCAAAAGAAAACGGACTGCAATGTGGAGTAACGGAAGATATGATTCTAAGTCACCGGATGGACGGCTTGTTTTCCCGCAACGATATCCGGTTTGATTATGCGCACGGAGTATATTATCCCAAAGTGGATAGTAACCGCTGTATCATTGTGGAAGCCAATGATGAAGTATTGCTGCACTGGACAACAAATGCACTCAACCGGCATGGCTATGCTTGTTCTCCCATTTCTACGTCAGGGACGGTCGATTTGCCATACTTACAGGTATTGTCTGCCGAAGATTTCAGACTGCATAAAGAAAAGGAATACAAATTCCACTCTTTCGAACAACTACTTGCCAATGTCTGACAAAAGCAATGATATTTATATACAAACGCACTGATTTCAACTAACGCTTTATTTCTGATAATCAAAAGAATACAAAATATTAATTCTTTGTTTACAAGAAGTTGGGAATTTGCCGACAAGAAGTTAACTTCCTGTTGACAAACTCCCAACTTCTTGTAAACTGAAAAGATGATGTTTTTCTATTATCTTACAAAGAAGTAAAAAGAAGTTTCAGCCGAAAGACCAATGAACGAGGAAAATCCGGTGAGGGCTGAAAGATCTGGAAGCCCAAAAGGTATTTAAACTTGGTTCATCTGAAACTTCCAGTGCATGAGTTAAAACTTTCCCGGGAATTAGCTGTATATATCGGACGGGGAGTATCTATATATTGGATGTGCAACATCTATATGTCCAACGTGTTGTATCTATATATCCAATGTATTGCATCTATATATCCAACACCACCGATATATAGATGCTAAAAACACAGAGTGAGGAAGGGCATTTGCTACTTCCAACTCACGCAACTGAAATTCCGGATGATTTCTTTATTTCATCACCAGTATCTCATCCGGCAGGTATCCACTTCGGATACGCCACTCCTGCGGATAAAGATTATTAGCCCGGTTACCGATATTTTTCACAAAACCTAAAGGAACATTCTTATACGTCAACAGCACATAACCGCGTGGAGCAGTATCGGGAAGCACAATCGCTTCCTTACGCAAATAGGCAATAGCCTGTTCATACGAAATTTCTTCACGAGGAAAAACATCGGAAACCTGCACAGTGCTCATAGCAAGGGTATGATTGGGAATCAGGTCCTTGCCTTTCACTTCGGCAAGGGTAACGCCTGCCTGAATGACACGAAGAGATTGTTGGAGGACGGACAATCCGGATATATATTCTTTAGGGAAAGCCACAATATTCATTCCATTTGCAGAAATCTCATAGTCGTCTGCCGAAAGGAGCCAGGCACGGGCGGCCAATAATTGTTCCTTAGATGCTCCGGCATTAGTTTTAGATGCTGAGGCACCAGCTTTCTTCTTTCCTTGGGAAACAGTGGATTTGTAACGGATTCGTACCGTCTCTCCTTCCGGTTTACGAAGTACGGCAAGGAAAAAACCCTCACCCTTTGTACGGTGAGGCAGAAAACGATATACAGGAAAATCTTCACCAGCAAGCAAGTTTCCGGTAATGTTCCACGCTGCCGGAGCATCTACCGGAAGTATCTCTGCACCGAATTCATCACGCATCCAGCGGATATTTTCTTCATCTTCCTGCGTATTATACGTGCAAGTGCTATAGATAAGCAATCCACCGGGTTTCAGACTGGGCCATATATCGGAGATGATACGTCGCTGGCGTTGCCAACAGATTTCCACATTCTCCGGACTCCACTCGCTGACGGCAACAGGATCTTTACGGAACATGCCTTCACCGGAACAGGGTACATCGGTCAGGATAACATCGAAGAAGTCTTCCAGACCGGCGAAGTCTGCCGGATCATTATTGGTCACCACGACACCCGGATGCCCCCACTTCGTCAGATTCTCCGCCAGGATTTGCGAACGGTTACGGATCACTTCATTTGCTACCAACAGGCTGCCTGCAGGCAATACACTGCGGGCATGGGTAGATTTTCCACCGGGAGCGGCGCAAAGGTCAAGCATCACGGAAGGCGTTTCACCGATATATTGCTTTAATGCTTGCTCCACAAACATGGAAGATGCCTCCTGTACATAATAGCATCCGGCATGCAACAACGGATCGAAGGTAAACGTCAACCGACGGTCGAGATAAAATCCTGTGGAAGACCAGAGCACACGCCCGGAAGAGGTATGAAAAAGACTGAATGAAGAATCGGGTAGTTTTTCTTCATTCAGTCGTATGCTTACGGGCTGTTCGCCATTTAAGGCGTCAGCCAGTTTATTATATTCTTCATCTCCCAGGAGGAGACGGGTACGGTCTGCAAAAGATACGGGTAAATCCATGTGCCAAATTATTTTATGTCCGCAAAGGTAATGCAAATCGAATGCATAACTTTCATGCTTGCATGAAAAAGTTATGCTGAGATGCAGCTTATCTTCTTCAAAGGTAACATAAAAAGGCAATACAAGGCAAACCCGCCGGGCACTAAAAACTAAGCTTGACTCCCGCAAAGTAGGAACGAGGCGCTCCCGGACCATAAATGTAACCGGAATCGCGAGTGGCTCCTTTATCAAAATCTTTCTGATAGGAGTTGAAGATATTCTGTACTCCCACATTGAATTGCAGGCACATACCGGAAAAATCTATATCATAAGCTACCTTGGCACCCAGTTCGAAGAAATCCGGGCTCTTCACCAACAGGTCTGCCGTACCATCTACTTCGGACATCAGATGAGGCACATACATTCGCCCGGTATAATTACCGTTCAGGGCTACTGACAATGCTTTTGTAGGATTGAAAGTGGCAGTAAAGTAACCATAAACATCGGGAGTACGCAATATCCGGTCGCTATGGCGTTCTTCATCCGACAAATGTTCCTTGTCTGCACTCCACTCCTCGGGAGAATCGTACAGACTGCGTTGCACGGTCAGTCCCGCCTGCAACTGGATTTTATCACGCCAGGCGATCTTTCCTTCCAATGTACCACCATACACCTTTGCACCGGAACCGTTGACACGGGTTTGTATCAGATATCCACTACCTTTCGGATCTTCTACCGGTGCTGTCAGTACAAACGGATCGGAGAGTTTCGTGAAGAAACCTTCTATCAGCAAATTTGCCTGGAAATCACCGAAGTAATGATACCAGTCCATCGAAGCGTTCACACTGCGCGAACGTTCTTCTTTCAGATCCTTAGCACGAACGATGGAAATCAACTCGCCTCCCACATTACTTATATGTAAATCTTCGTCGAAAGCCTGCGGAGCACGGAAACCCTCAGCATAACTGAAACGGATATTTATGTCCTGCGTAGGGTTGTAGCGGATATTGGCACGGGGACTGAAAATGGCTTTGCTCATAATGCTATTCTTGTCCAGACGTCCGCCTATCAGAAAACTCCACTGCTCGCTTTTCCATTCATTCTGCACATAGGCACTCGCAATGTTCACAATCTGTTTCAAAGGATCGGGTGTATATTTATCAATCAACTGTTGCAGACGGTCTCCTGTTGCAGTGGGATCTTCCGCCAAAGCGGTATCCCGGTATTTTTGCATATCCGTTGCTTTGTCGTCCAAATTATCATGATTAAATTCTACCCCACCCGTCAAGTCGGAAGGCATAAAAAAGAGCTTATCAAAATGATAGATATACTGAGCGCCCAATACGCCGGTGAAATCGGTGGTATGCCCATAGGCACTGTAATAACTGTCGCGCACGATATGCTGGGCAGAAGCGTATGCATTGAACGCATGCTTCTGATCCTTGGAGAAGGCACTGAACTTCAAGCCGCCCGTATTGATGGAATGTTCAATCTGCTCCACCAGTCCGGGTTCGCCGGAACCATTCAGATTGGCATCTTCGGCAATGTGAGGCGGCAGATCAAAGCGGTTACCGCCACGACGAAACTCTTCCATGTGATGATATTCCAGATTCAACTTGGAATAGGGACTCAGCCTATAATAAGCGTTCACGCCTACTGTCTGGTTCTTCAATTTGGGTAATTCGGAAAAACTGTCACCGTTGGAATCCCATGCCGAACGGTGGCGGTTCTGCCCGTAGATGTAAGCTCCCATTTTGTTATCCGAAGATACCAGGGAAAGGTTAAGCGTAGTATTATTGTCAAACGAACCGGAGCCATCAAAATTGGAGATAGAGTGGGCAAACGAACCTGAGTTGCGGAGAGGTTCTTTCGTAATGATATTCACTGTTCCGGCAATGGCCGAAGAGCCGAAAAGAGCCGAACCGCCTCCACGTACCACTTCCACACGCTCTATCATATTAGCGGGAATCTGCTCCAAACCGTAAACACCTGCCAGTGCAGAAAAAATGGGACGGGAATCAATCAGTATCTGTGTATATTTCCCGTCCATACCATTGATACGTACCTGTGAATAACCACAATTCTGGCAATCGTTTTCTACACGCACGCCCGGCTGGAAGACGAGACCTTGCGACAAGGTATGCGAATTGGTCATGTCGAATAGTTTCGGAGTAACAACTTTTACCAAGGTAGGTGCCAGTCGGCGAGCGGTTTCATTACGATTGGCTGTAACAACAACACCATCCAGGGCTACCATGTCTTCTTCCAGTTCGAAGTTTTCTTCTAGTGTCTTGCCTCGTTTCAGGGTTACTTTTCGTTCTTGTGGCTTATAACCTACGGCACTGACGGAGAGCGTAAACTCACCTTCCGGAAGGTTCTTCAAAAAGTAGTGTCCGGTACCATCAGTCATGGTTCCGATAGTGGTCCCTTTCAGGGCTACTGTCATATAGGAAAGGTGTTCTCCTGTTTTTTTCTCTAGTACGTGGCCGATGATATTGGCATCGGATTTATTTAAATCAATGGCATAAGCGGTGTGGGAGAGCAATGTACACATCACTCCCACCACGAAAAAGATATATTTTTTCATGTAGTTCTAATTTTTAATGGATTTTAATAAGGGGAATTCCTATTGTCAATGAACTACAGGTGGTGCACGCAGACTGATGCCGCAACGAACTCGCACGCACTTGGTATGTTCTACAGCTGGAACACTCAGTACACGCAATAAAATAAGGAAAGCCGATGCGGCGAAAAGAATAGCAGGCAGAGAAGAAGCTACAAAAGAAGAAAGGAAGAATATCGTTTCAACCTGCGCTTCCGTATGGCTATGTTCACCTTTGAACGGGTGGGAATGTACAATAATTACCCCATTTACCACATGCGAGTGAGTAAACAGTGTAATACCTCCTAAATATGCGATAAATAATAAAGGAAGGAACCATTTCAATATATTCCGTAACTTCTCCAAAAGCGTTTTAATATAGATTTGCGAAAGTAGCACTAATTACAATAAGAAGCAACCGGATTTAGTTGTTTTAACCGGATATAGAGCAAAATACCTACATCTTATGAGTACAAGAAGTCTGATATTACATTATTATTAAATAAAAGTGATCCATTTTTTTCGGTTATGAAAGAATCAATCCCACCATCCCCCTTTACATCTAAAATATCTGCAAATATTTTCAGATAATACCGATTTTCTAAAAAAAATATCGTCTCTTTGCAACTTTCTAACTGGCATGATACGTCTAATACACAAAGAAACAATAAAAGATAAAACAAAATATGATTATGAAACGGATAATTTTAGCACTCATCGCCGCCATGACATTATGTTCACTGGTACAGGCAAAAAACAGAACGGTTACAGAAAACGACAGTCTGGGGAACAAAAAGCGCGTGATCGAACTGCGCGATACTACCATCGACGGAAAGACAGTGACCGATACGCTCAGCATCATGACCTACGAAGGCAGTAGTTCAGACAGCAAAAGTGATAAAGGATGGAAACGCCACAACGGCAGTGGTTGGGACTGGGACTTCGATTTAGATGGCAAAACCTCTGAAACCATCATTTCAGTTACTGCCATCGTCTTCATCTTCGGTCTGCCGCTACTCATCGTCTTTACGGTATTCTTCTTCAATTACAAAAATCGAAAAGCCAAATACCGCCTTGCAGAACAAGCACTTTCGAGTGGGCAACAACTGCCTGAAGACTTCTTCAAGAATGCGGAGAAAACAGAAGATATCCGTACCAAAGGTATCAAAAACATCTTCATTGGCATCGGATTATTCATCTTCCTCTGGGCCATCACCGAAAACTTCGGAGTAGGCTGTGTCGGACTACTGATCATGTTCACCGGATTCGGACAATTAGTAATCTATTATACGCAAGACTCTAATAAAAAGAACAATCAGGATAGATGAGCCAACTCAATGACATATCGTTAGTCGCACAGGTCGTGGTGTTTCGCAACACCAGGGCCTTCGACCAGTTGGTGAAAAAGTACCAGTCGCCCGTGCGACGGTTCTTCCTCAACCTGACTTGCGGCGACAACGAATTGAGTGACGACCTGGCGCAGGACACATTTATCAAAGCCTACACCAACCTGGCTTCATTCAAAAACCTGTCCAATTTCTCCACCTGGCTTTACCGTATTGCATATAATGTATTTTATGATTATCTTCGCAGTCGGAAAGAGACAGCCGACCTCGACACCCGGGAAGTGGATACCCGCTGGAACACCAGCCAAGATGACGTAGGACAACAGATGGACGTTTACCGGGCGCTAGCGACACTAAAAGAAATGGAACGAACCTGTATCACCTTGTTCTACATGGAAGATCAGAGCATCGAAAAGATTGCAGGTATCACGGGATGCCCGGCGGGAACAGTCAAAAGCCACCTCTCGCGGGCGAAAGAAAAAATGGCTACCTACTTAAAACAAAATGGTTATGACGGAAACAACTGATGATAAACTTTTGCAGCAGTTCTTCTCTGACAATCGGAAAGAGATAGAAGATAACGGCTTCAGCCGCCGCGTGATGCACCACCTACCCAACCGGTATTACCGGATTTCGCAGTTGTGGAGCTTGTTCTGTTTTACGCTTGCCGTAGTGTTGTTCTTTGTTCTCGACGGCTTGCAGCTTGTGCTGGGGGCCTTACGCGAAACTTTCACCAGCGCCATACAAAGCGGTGCAGCGGAACTCGATCCCAAATCACTGATTATAGTGGCAGTAGTATTGGTCTACTTAGGATATCGCAAGATTTGTTCTTTAGCATAAAGCTCATTTATTCTTGCAATAAATCCGTTTGCCCTTACAATAATTTAGTTAGCCCTTGCCTGTATTTTGCAGGTCAAGGGCTAATTTTTTTTAACTGAGCAAACATTTCTCATCAATAAATTGTATCTTTGTCGACTCAATTAGAAAAACTAACTAAGCGTAAGAAGTTTTGAGAAGAATATTATTCATCATATTATCATCTGCATTATTCTTTATAGGAAATATTCACGCGCAAGTCGCCACCAGTGACTCGCTCGTGATGCATTATCTACAACAACAAGGCATTCCGGTTACCGCCAACAATGAAGTAAAGCTTCTGATGAGCGGACGGGAGAAGTTTCTGGATCTCTTCGAAGAAATACGCCACGCCAAACATCACATTCATCTGGAATACTTCAATTTCCGCAATGACTCCATAGCCAATGCCCTATTCGACTTACTGGCTGAAAAAGTACAGGAAGGTGTGGAAGTCCGTGCTCTCTTCGACGCTTTCGGTAACTGGTCTAATAACAAACCATTAAAGAAACATCACCTGAAAGCAATCCGTGACCGGGGCATTGAAATAGTGAAATTTGACCCGATCACCTTCCCATGGATCAATCATGCCATGCATCGAGATCATAGGAAAATCGTAGTGATTGACGGCAAAATAGGATATACCGGTGGTATGAATATAGCCGACTATTACATTACGGGACTGCCCAAAATCGGTCAATGGCACGACATGCACATGCGTATCGAAGGAGATGCCGTGCGCTATCTGCAAGGTATTTTCCTCACGATGTGGAACCAGGAGACTAAACAGCACGTCGGTGGCCCCGTTTACTTTCCTGATATACCGCAACTCCCCGACAGTATAGCCGAAGAAATAGCCATAGTAGACCGTACACCGAGGGAAACTCCCCGCTCCATCAGTCACGCTTATGCAGCATCCATTGGAGCTGCGCAACACAGCATACAGATTGTGAACCCCTACTTTGTACCGACCAAATCCATCCGGAAGGCCATTAAATATGCATTAAAAAAAGGTACTGAAGTGGAAATCATGATACCTGCCGTTTCTGATATTCCTTTCACCCCGGAAGCATCCTTCTATATCGTACACAAGCTGATGAAGAAAGGGGCAAAAGTTTATCTCTTTAACGGAGGCTTCCACCATTCCAAGATTATGATGGTAGACCGGAATTTCTGTACTGTGGGTACAGCCAATCTGAATAGCCGCAGTCTGCGATATGACTTTGAAACGAATGCGTTTATTTTCGATCCTACAATCACTCACCAGTTGAATGATATGTTTGAACGGGATAAAAAGAATAGTACGCTATTGACTCCCGAAGTTTGGAAAAAGCGTTCAGGATGGAAGAAGTTTGTAGGTTGGGTGGGTAACTTAATGACACCGTTCCTTTAATTATACCACCGTTCCTCTAATTTTTAATTGAAAATTATTCTATGCTATCTGCCGAAGTTTAGTTACCTTTGGCGAGGCAAAAAAAGGTTGCCCCTTTTGTTGTTTATAATTCGTAATCTGCAATCATGAAACAATATTTAGACTTGCT
>OKSC01003863.1_pt1 | contig 10603 bp, 9 predicted proteins | sample 1601161 | NCBI WGS metagenome assembly OKSC01 (sample SAMEA3541552, study PRJEB24748) | human gut metagenome | biome: human gut; feature: human-associated habitat; material: faeces | place: China | collected 2012
AGTCCAACGGCAAGTACAAGTATTACTGGCTGTACCGTGTGAAGTTCGGTATCCCTGCTACTAACCTTGCTACTAAGGGCGACAGCATTACCTTCTCCACTCCTACCATCGAAGGCACTGTGCTTACCCGCAATAAAGCAGACGCCAGTGGAAAGCATCCTTGGAAGGCAGAAGTTACCGAAGGCGATACCGGTGTGACAAGCGAGATCATCGCAAACTGGTACAAGCAGGTTTATGAGCCTGTAATTACTACTTCTGAGGAGGGCTAATAAATGGTTACAGAACGCAGCGCAATTATTACTGTTGGCGGTGAGGAATACGAGCTTATCCTCACCACAAAAGCTACCAAGGAAATCGCAGGCCGCTACGGTGGCCTTGAGAACTTGGGCGAAAAGCTCATGAAGAGTGAGAATTTTGAAATGGCCATCGGCGAGATCGTATGGCTGATTACACTTCTGGCAAACCAGTCAATTCTCATTCACAACCTGAAAAATAAGGACAACCAGCGTGACATGCTCACCGAGGATATGGTGGAGCTTTTGACTACGCCTTTGGACCTTGCTGGATATAAGGTGGCAATCACCGAGGCTCTGCACAAAGGCACTAAGCGCAATGTGGTCAGCGAGGTTGATCCAAAAAACGCAGTGGTCGAGTAAGTGACGACGAGTTATTTACTCGACTTTTCTATTACGGCATCGCCCATCTTCATCTTTCACAGGATGAGGTGTGGCTGATGCCGTTTGGCTTGTTACTGGACCTTTGGGAATGCCACAAGCAGTATCACGGCATGGCAAAACCGAAGCGTGAAATGTATATCGATGACATTATCCCGGACGGAATCTAAGGAGGTGGTTTGATGGCGGATAATTTCGGTCTGAAGATTGGTCTTGAGGGCGAGAAGGAATTTAAGAAGGCACTGTCCGAAATCAACCAGTCCTTTAAGGTCCTCGGCTCGGAAATGAAAGTTGTGTCCTCGCAGTTTGATAAAAACGATAATTCCGTACAGGCACTTACCGCAAGAAACCAAGTGCTGAATAAGGAAATCGAGGCGCAGAAACAGAAAATCGAAACGCTCCGTGCAGCTCTGGCCAACTCTGCTGAATCCTTCGGTGAGAACGACCGCAGAACACAGAATTGGCAGATTCAGCTGAACAATGCAACAGCGGCCCTGAATGATATGGAGCGTGAACTGGACCGCAACAATACGGCTCTGGATGAAGCCGAACGTGAAATGGACGATGTTGCCGACAGCGCCGACGATATGAGCGAGGAAATCGACGACGCCGGTGATGCTGCGGATAAATCGTCCGGTAAATTTGATAAGTTTGGTAGTGTGCTAAAAGGCATCGGCGCAGCAATGGGTGCTGTGGCTGTGGCGGCAGGTGCGGCGGCTGTGTCCCTCGGTAAAGAGGTCATTGCCGCCTATGCCGATTATGAACAGCTGGTCGGCGGTGTCGATACGCTCTTTAAGGAGTCCTCTCAGGAACTTCAGACCTACGCTGCCAACGCCTATAAAACAGCAGGTATGTCGGCAAACGACTACATGGAGACGGTTACTTCCTTCTCCGCATCCCTGATTTCCTCCCTTGGTGGTGACACCGAGGCAGCTGTGAAATACGCAGATATGGCGATTACGGATATGTCCGATAACGCCAATAAGATGGGTACCGACATGGAACTCATCCAGAATGCGTATCAGGGCTTTGCCAAGCAGAACTATACCATGCTGGACAACTTGAAGCTGGGCTATGGCGGCACGAAAACCGAAATGGAACGACTGCTTGCCGATGCACAGGCGATTTCTGGTATTGAGTACAACATCGACTCCTATGCCGACGTGGTGGAAGCTATCCATGTGATTCAGGATAGCATGGGCATTGCTGGTGCTACTGCTGCTGAAGCGGAAAACACCATCTCCGGCTCCATTAATTCTCTACAGGCGGCACTCCAGAATATGCTGGTCGGTTTCGGTGATGCCAATGCCGATATGAATATGCTCTGCCAGAACATGGTGGACGCACTCCAGAACGTGATAAAGAACATCACTCCCGTCATTGAGAATATGGTTAAGGTCCTGCCAACCGTAACGAATGCACTCCTTTCGGCCTTTGCAGACCTGCTTCCTACACTCCTTGATACAGTGACCCAACTTTTCACGCAGATACTAAATACCATTTTGACCTTGCTACCACAGTTAATCCCTGCAGCAGTTAGCGCCATTATGACCATTGTGCAGGCCCTGATTGATAACCTGCCGCTTCTGGTGGAGGCCGCAGTACAGCTGGTGGTATCCCTTGTCGAAGGTATCGGCTCTGCTTTGCCGCAGCTCATTCCGGCAGCGGTGCAGGCAATCATCACCATCGTTCAGGGACTGATTGAAAACCTACCGATGATTTTGGATGCGGCTTTGCAGCTGATTATGGGCCTTGCGGAAGGACTGCTTACAGCAATCCCGATTTTGATTGAAGCACTGCCTTCCATCATCCTTGCCATTGTTGATTTTATCATTGGAGCCATTCCGCAGATTATCGAGGCAGGCATTCAGCTACTGACCTCACTGGTATCTGCACTGCCAGAAATTATCACGGCAATCGTGGCGGCAATCCCACAAATCATCGAAGGCATTATTACAGCGGTACTGGATAGCATTCCACAGCTCATTCAGGCTGGTATTGACCTTCTGGTGGCACTGATTCAGGCGCTGCCAGAAATCATCACTACCATTGTTGCTGCTATCCCGGAAATCATCGGCTCTATCGTAAACGCACTGATTAACAGTATCCCGCAGATCGTGCAGGCCGGTGTACAACTTTTGATTTCCTTGATTAAAAACCTGCCAACCATCATCGTGGAAATCGTAAAGGCAGTGCCGCAGATCATCTCCGGTCTGGTATCTGCCCTTGGTAAGGGCGTATCCCAGATTGCAGAGGTCGGCTCTAACCTCGTCCGTGGCTTGTGGCAAGGCATCCAGTCTCTTGCTTCTTGGCTTTGGAATAAGGTCTCTGGCTGGATTTCTTCCATCTGGGACGGCATCTGTGATTTCTTCGGTATTGCTTCACCTTCCAAGGAAATGGGCTGGGTCGGCGAAATGCTGGTAGAAGGTCTCGCCGGAGCCATCAATGCCAACGGCAAAGACGCTGTGGAAGCTGCCGAGGGCATGGCTGACGATATCAATTCTGTTATGAATGGTCTGGCAAAGGATATGGAAACCTCCATTCCTACTGACTTTTCCATTGATGCAGCTGCCGCCAACGCACTGACCGAAAGCAGCGCCGACAGCCGTTCCAGTGTTATGGATGGCATGTACGGCTCCCTTGTGACGGTACAGCAAATGGTGGTACGCAGTGAAGACGATATCCGAAAGGTATCGCAGGAACTTTATAACTTGATGCAGACTGGCTCTCGTGCGCAGGGCCGTGTGCTGACTGCTTAAGGAGGTGGCTGTTTTGGGCTTTCAGTTTAACGGAACACAATCGAAAAATATGAAAATCAAAGCAAGGCTGACCTCTTGGCAGGCATCTCCAGCCTTGCGTAATTTTTATGAAACGGTACCGGGCAAAGCTGGTGTGGCAGACTTCGGCTGCGATAGCGGTGAGCGCATCATTACACTTACTTGCTATGTCTATCCGCAGAAGGATTTTGCCGCACTGGTTTCTGTGCTGGACGCTATGTCGCAGTGGCTTGACCCGACAGCAGGCTTAAAACAGCTGGTGCTGGATGAAGTGCCAGACCGCTATTTTCTGGCCCGCTTGTCAGAGGCGGTGGACTGCGAAAGACTGCTGCGTTCTGCCAGTACCTTTACTCTTAAATTTATCTGTCCCGATCCGCACGGCTATGCGCTGGAGGACGAGACTTTTGTTATTTCCGAAGAAGGCGAACATGAGGTATTTCGTAATATCGGCACCACAATCTCCGAGCCGGTCTACTCCATTCAGGGCGTAGTCACTGCAGATACCGACAGCTACATTTCCATCATCACAGGTGGCGTGGAACTTCGTGTCAGCGGTGCTCTTTCTGAAGGAGAAACCCTGATTGTAGATACTTCACTTGTAACCGCAAAAGTGGTGGATGCTGTTGGCAATACGCTGCGCAACGGTCTGCCGCTTTTATATGAGCTGAACTTCCCAATGTTGGAAACTGGCTCCAATACCGTGGTCGTTACGACTTCCAATGCGACCTTCACGGAACTTAATATTCAAGCAAACAGCAGATGGAGGTGATGATGTGGCTGTTAAAAGTATTCTTACAAGCCAGACGGATTTCACAGGCGAGTTCCCATATATCGATGGCATGAGTGGTCTTTGGCGCTTCAATGAGTCCGGGCCAGATGCGGATAACAACCTCATCGACTCCTCTGGCAACAACAGAAAGATGACCATCATCAACTGGAGTGGTACTACAGCAAGCCTTAGAAGCAGCCAGCTGGGTCGCCAATTCCGTATGAACATCAACAATCCAACCTCAGAGAAAACCCATCTGCAGGTGGACAATGATGGCAGCATCTTTGCAAACCTCGGTGAGCGTATTGTGGTGGGCGGCTGGATGAATCCAACGACCTATTCTGTGGGTAACACCTTCTGTCCTATCTTCAATACTCGCTATGGTCCCGGACAACCGTTTTTTTATCTATCCCTGTACTCCGGCAAACCGAGAATTATGCTTTATAACTCTTCCGGCTCCCTTATCCTTGACCAGTCCGTGACACCTTCTTTCAAGTTGGTAAACGGCGGCTGGTACTTCATTGCCGGAGTCATTGAGCCGGATAATAACAAATTCACCTATGTACTTGGTGATCGTGGCAGCGGTGAGGTCTGGATTTCTGATGTGATGACCTTTACCGGTACACTGAATCGTTCCTGCACTGCCGACATAGTGATGGGCATGCATGCTGGCACCTATTACTACGCTGGCGGCTTTGATGACTGGTTTTTGGACTGCAATTCCCAGATGACCGCAGAAGATCTGGCTGAATACTTTCTGTCCTCGCTCTGCGCCAATGCCGGTGATATGTCGGGAAGCGTTGATGGTCTTACCGAGCCGGGTGCCGTAACTCTTCGTGCAACGGACGGTGTTTACCCGGAAAGTGGACAACTAACCACTATCCCGACCTCCTGCGCTCTTTCCGGCAGCGGCAGAATTTCTGTGACCAGCGAATACACTGCCGGTGTCAACGCTGTGGCACTGGTGGAGACCTCCACGTCGCAGGATTTGATGGACTGGTCCGCTTGGCAATCCATCGGTACCAGCGGAGAACTGCAATCTCCAAATCAAAAATATATCCGCTTCCGCATCACGCTGACCACTACAGATACCAGCAGGACGCCGAAGGTCACAGATATCCAGCTACATGATATTCCGAAAGCGCCCTACGAGCGTCTTGGCTTTGCAAGGCCGGTTATCTTAAACAGGGATAATTCGTGGGAGGCTGTTTTAGAAAACGCCTTTGATATTATCGTTACCAGTGAGGTCAACGGTGCCGACACCTTGGAGTTCAAACTCCCGTTTCAGGATGCCAAAAGGCTCTCCCTTGATAACGAAAAGCAGGTGCAGATCGTAAACGATGTATATCGCATTCGTACCGTTACCGATGATAAGACCACGGATGGTCGTGTGGTGACAACAGTTTATGCGGAGGCAGCATTTTATGATTTGGCCTTTTCTGAAGTAAAGGAAACGGTCAGCTTCAATGCGGATACTGCCGATGTCCCGATGGCTCACGCCTTGGCTGGCACTGATTGGGCTGTTGGTACCGTGAATGTCACCAGCAAACGTACATGGGAATGCAGCGAGAAAAATGCGCTGGCGATTCTGCGTCAGACACAGGTGATCCACGGCGGTGACCTGATTTTTGATTGTGCCAATCGTCTGGTGCATCTTTTGACCTTTAGTGGCAATGACAACGGTGTGCTGTTCTGCTACCGAAAGAACATGAAATCCATCCAACGAGTGGTGGATACCAGAAGTCTTGTGACAAGGCTCTATGCCTACGGTAAAGATGGCATGACCTTCGCTTCCATCAATGCTGGCAAGGACTATGTGCAGGATACTTCCTACACCGATGAAATCCGCATCTCCACACTGGACTGCTCCAACTTCACCAATCCGTATCAGATGCTGGAGTACACACAGAACAAGCTGGAGGAATATGCCCATCCTCGTATCTCTTATGTGTTATCTGCAATGGACCTCTCCGTCCTCACCGGATATGAACATGAAGCGTGGGCGCTGGGCGATATCGTAACCGTTGATGATAAAGACCTGAATCTGTCCGTCAAAACTCGTGTGGTGCGCAGACAATATAACCTGCAGGAGCCTTGGAACACGGTGCTGGAACTTTCCACTACGCTTCGTGAACTTGGTGATTCTTCCGCACAATGGGATAAGGCAGCGGATGTGCTGGCCTCCACGGACGTTATCGACAGACAGGAAGTAAAGGACCTCGTTCCGTTCAATCACCTGCGTAATTCCAGAGGTGACAGCGGCCTGTCCTATTGGGTCAACTCCGGCTTTGAGGTAGATGCCACAAACGGTGTTTCCGGCACGGCTTCTTTTAAGGCCGAGGGCGAATCCGGTATGACCAAAAGCATGATGCAGACCATCTATCCTGCTAACCGCAGCAGCTACACCTTCTCGGCTCAGATTGCATCTGAAAACCTGAAGAAAGGTCCTGCCGGTCAGGTCGGTATTGAAGTGGTCTTTGAGTATGAAGACGGAAGCACAGAAACGAGGTTTATTGATTTGTTTTAAGGAGGCGCTATGGCTTATTTTTCACAGACGGCCCATGACCTCTCCCCAAAAGGCTACGGCAGAATTAAGTCCATAACGATAAGAGTCTGCGTGACCGACTGTACCGGAGCAGTATATATCACAGATATGCTGCTCCAAGGTGGCTCCATTGCTACCGGCTGGGTCGGCCATGTCAGCGAAATTCTCTGGACGCTGGATGGGTAGGTGTTGTGATGGCTGATTTTACAAGATTTGCAGAGACGATTACCGTCAAAGAAAATATGCGTGTGGTCAGCATTACGGTGCAGCCTATCGTCAGCGATTGCACCGGGCGTATCTGGTTTACAGACCTCATGGTACAGGAAGGCGACCGGCTCACCGGTTTTGTCATCAATCCAGAAACACAGCTGCAAAAGTATCGTGAGGATGGTGCTATTCTCCCGCCGAGGTTTTATAACGGCATTGTCCGTTCCAGCGGTACGGTGGTCATCTTTAATCTCGGCAGCACAACTGCTGGCCTTGATATTGAAGTACAGCCGATCCAGAACATGGGCGCTGGCTCTATTGTGATTTCGCAAGGTGCTGGGTCCCACAAAGCAATCTTCCACGAAGCTGCAAGAGCCGGTGACACATTTTCACTCCTTGCTTCCACAAGGGAATGCCTGAAAAACGGTGTTACTACTCGCAAGGATGGCTTTTACCAGTATTCTGCCGCTGGTGATAGCAAACATCCCATCACACTGGAGAAAGGCAAGTCCGCCAAACTCTATATCAGATTTCAGGAAATGCAGGACGGAGGTGATGTGCTGTGAGAGATTATTTGGATGGCAAACGCTGTATGGTGTGGTCTTTTATGGGCAACACCAGAATGTATCAGGCGCTGCGTGATTACGGCGACAGGCTGGATACCGTTGGCATTTTTACCTTCGAGGTAGACTCCAGCGGCACTATCTCCGAAACCGGCACCAGCATTTCTACCATGATGACCTACATCAACAAATGGCCGCATATCAAGTGGATGCTTACCGTTATGAATCACGGTACGGCATCCATTTTTACTGCGCTGCGAAATAACACAAACGGTGCAAAGGATAAATTTCTGACCGAGCTTGTTCGCATTATGAAGAAGTATCCGTGGTGCGCTGGCGTGGATATTGACCTTGAGCGTGGCGGCGAATATGAAAACAGAACTGCTGCAAATGCGCTGTTTCGGGATATTTACAATACGGTCAAGGCTTATGACTCCACCAAGCTGGTCAACATCTGCTTGCCGGGTATGACTTCTGTTAACGGCTCCGTTGGTGGCGAGAACTGGTGCGTTTACGCTGACCTTGATGCCTATTGCGATACTGCAGCTATCATGAGCTACGGTATGGCATGGGCTGGCTCTGCTCCCGGCCCAGTTTCGCCTCGTGACTGGTTGGAGGGCATTTACGATTATGCATCTTCCTTTATGGACCCGAAGAAGATCTTCCTCGGTTTGCCCGGTTACGGCTGGAACTGGCAGATTTACGATACGCCAGAAAACCTCGGAAGCACCTATCGTGGAACTTCCAACACTTACTATGCAGCCAAGCTGTGGATGACCGGCGGTTACAATTTCACAAACGATGCGCCGCCACAGCCGATGATTCCCATTCTCGCTTATTGGGATGACTATGACAAAGTGCCGTGGGCCTTGCCACAGGTCTACGACTTTATGGAAGGTCAGGATGCAGTCTACAAGGAATATCCGCTGATGGGCGAGGTTTATAACCGCAGGCGCTATCTAACCGCTTATGCCAAACAGCAAAACACCGAGTTTGGAGATATCCTCATTGATCGTGGCGGCGGTGACGTGGACAACTATTCCGGCATCGCCTCTGTTTCCGATTACATGATTACGCTGGGAGATGAAGGCTCCGCTTCCTACAAGTTTACCATTGAAGAAGCAGGCACCTACGATGTGGCTGTACGCATCTGTTTTCCGTTCTGGGATAAAAATCGCATCTCTGTTTCCGTAGACGGTGTATCGCAGACCTTTTCTGAAGACCGTCTCTGGTGGCCTTATTGGAGAACGACCTGCTGGTTTCCTTTGGTGACCGGCCATAGATTTACTGCCGGAACACATACGCTGACCGTGAATGTCGGCGTCAACGGTGTGCAGTTTTATGGTTTCCGAGTCTGCACAAACTTCTCCGAGGAGCCAACCGCAGGTACTGCACAATTTACGCTTTCTCCAAGGCAGTTCATTGACGTGAACGGCAATCCCTGCAAACCGGATAAAGGCTTCAAGCTGACCTGCGAAATGCTGCGCAGAAAACCAGACTCGGCGCTCATTTGGTATGAGGATTTCCGTGACGAAACCATCCTGCCCTCCAGCTACTGGACCACGCTCTCCGGCGAATGGGATGTATGGCAAGAGTCGCTGCCTTATGGCGATACCAGCAGACCCTACTCTCAGCTTGAGGGCGAAGGCCAACTTGCATGGTTGTACAGTGGCTTTGATGATATTCACCTTCGTGCAAGACTGGCGTTTCCTGCAGACGGTGGCGGCAGGGCCGGTATCTTCTGCGGCAGTCTGTTCTGCTGCTTAAATTACGATACCCAGCGGGTGGAACTGTATAATGGCTCCACGCTTCTTGGCAGCTATTCGACCAGCTTCTCCAAGACCAGCAACGCAGACCTGCGAACAGATCCCAATATGTACACCATTGAGATGCGCATTCGTGGAAACAAGGTCCGTGTCTATTCCAGTAACTCGTACACCTTGCGCTTTACGGCCACGGTCAACGGCTTTAGCGGCGGTTACGCAGGCTTTCGTTCTGACGGGCATGTGGTCTGCGAACTGCTTCGTCTGGGCGACGCTTGGACTTACGAGCCTTACGAGCGCTTTGACGTGACTTTCCCGGATGGCTCCGTTGTCGAATACGGTCGAATTAACCGCAGTAACGCTGTATGGGATGAGGAATTTCAAGTGTTCACGCTGACCAGCGACGTGGAAGAAATCTCTACCCGCAGCGAGGATATTTCTCTCGACTACGAGTTCTATCATTCCCACATGCTTTCTTTGGAGTGCGGAAACGACTATACGGTAACCGTCACGCCAAAGGATATCAATGTCTGGGTATCAAGGCTGTTTCTCGGCGACGCTGACGGTTTTTCTATTCTGTATTATCAGGATGTGGACTCACTGGTCTATTGGGCCAACGAAGCTGCATATCGCTGGAAACTGCGTGGCATTGCAATCTGGTCCCTTGGACAGGAAGATATGCGTCTATGGGAAGCGCTGCCAAAACAAATATAACCTATGAAACAGAGGGCTGTTTACCTAACCGGTAAGCGGCCTTTTGCTATATCAAAAAAGAAATGGAGGATTTCACTATGAAGGAATTTTGGACAACCATTCAGTTCGTCTTCGCAGGTATCGGCGGATGGCTCGGCTACTTCTTGGGTGGCTGTGACGGACTACTCTACGCACTGCTTGCCTTTACGGTGGTGGATTATATCACTGGCGTGATGTGCGCCATCGTGGACAAGAACTTATCCAGCTCTGTTGGCTTCAAAGGCATTTGCCGCAAGGTGTTGATTTTCACGCTGGTGGGCATCGCAAATATTCTCGATGTTCAGGTGATCGGCACTGGCTCCGTCCTTAGAACGGCTATCATCTTCTTCTATCTTTCCAATGAAGGTGTATCCCTTCTGGAAAACGCAGCGCACCTTGGCCTGCCTATCCCGCAGAAGTTGAAGGACGTCTTGGAGCAGCTTCACGACCGAGCTGAGAACACAGAAAGCGAGGGCAAATAAATGAAGTTAGTAGAATCTATTCTTACAAAAAATCCGTGCTATACAGCCGGAAAGAAAATCACAGTCAAAGGTCTGATGCTTCACTCCGTTG
>OKSC01003866.1_pt1 | contig 10593 bp, 10 predicted proteins | sample 1601161 | NCBI WGS metagenome assembly OKSC01 (sample SAMEA3541552, study PRJEB24748) | human gut metagenome | biome: human gut; feature: human-associated habitat; material: faeces | place: China | collected 2012
CTCGATTTTATATAATTGCATTTGCTAATGCAATTATTCAGTAGACATTAATTATATGATTTTTTTGCCGAAAACCGCTTGTTTTTTTGCAGTAGGCAGTGTATAATCAAATTAATAATATACCGACTGAAAAAACGGGGAGGTTTTTCTATGGAAAAAAGAATTATAACGGTGAGCCGTCAGTTCGGCAGCGGCGGCAGAACCGTCGGCAGACGCGTGGCGGAAAAGCTCGGCGTGCCGTTTTATGATAAGGATCTTGTTAAAAAGGTTGCGGAGGAAACCGGGCTTGACGCAGCGTTTGTTGAAGAAAAGGGCGAATTTTCACCCTCAAAAAGCTTTTTCACCTTTGCTATGTCGCAGGGTGTACAGTGCATGCCGAACGGGCTTTCCCTTTCCGATTTCATATACTGCGCGCAGCGGCAGGTTATCCTAAAGCTTGCCGAACAGCCCTGCGTAATTGTCGGCAGATGCGCCGATTATATACTGAAGGACAGGGAGGACTGCTTCCACACATTTATCCATTCGGATATTAACAGCCGCGCCGAGCGCATAGTTAAGCTTTACGGTGAAAGCGAGAAGAAGCCCGAGCAGCGTCTTGCGGATAAGGATAAGAAAAGAAAAATGTATTATAAGCATTATACCGACCGTGAGTGGGGCGACGCAATCAATTACGATATTTGCCTGGATTCGGGCAGGCTCGGTATAGACAAGTGTGTTGATCTGATTCTTGATGCACTGAAATAAAAGGAATTTTGAGGCTTGAGGAAAAATGAAATTCAATTCAAACAGTATGCGCGAAGGGCCGATATTTAAAAGCGTTATTATTTATACGATTCCTATAATTTTGACCGGGCTTTTACAGCTGCTTTTCAATGCGGCGGATCTGATAGTGGTCGGCTGGTTCAGCGGCAGCGATTCGGTTGCGGCGGTGGGCGCCACAAGCGCGCTTACCAATTTGATTGTTAATTTATTCATCGGACTTTCTCTCGGCGCCGGCGTCGCGGTGGCGCAGGGAATCGGCGCGAAGAACGATAAGCTTACCTCCGAAGCTGTGCATACCGCAGTTCCCGTTGCCGCAATCAGCGGAATTTTTCTGACGGTGATAGGCGTTCTTTTCTCAAGAAATTTTCTTGAGCTTATGGGAACGCCCGATGGAAAGCTTTTAAGGCTTGCTTCGATTTATATGCAGATTTATTTTGCGGGCATGACCTTCAGCATGATATATAACTTCGGCTCGGCTATTCTCCGTGCCGCGGGCGACACACGCTCGCCGCTCATTTTTCTGACGGTTGCGGGCGTGCTTAATGTTATTCTGAACATTATTTTTGTGGCGCTCTTTAAAATGGATGTTGCCGGCGTAGCTCTTGCTACCTCAATTTCGCAGGCGGTATCCGCGGTTTTGGTTGTAAGGGAGCTTATGAGACGGCAGGATGCCTGCCGCTTCACTCTTCAAAAAATGCGGATACATAAGGGTGCGCTTGGGAAAATGATCAGAATCGGTGTGCCGGCAGGTCTCCAGAGCTCGCTTTTTGCAATATCGAATGTGCTTATTCAGTCCTCGGTCAATTCGTTCGGCTCGGCGCATATGTCGGGCAGCGCGGCGGCTTCAAGCATAGAGGGTTTTTGCTATGTTTCGATGAATTCCTTCCATCAGACTACGCTTAATTTCTGCGGTCAAAACTACGGCGCGGGCGATTTCAAGCGTATAAAGCGCATAACCTGGATATGCCTCATGACCGTCGCCGCAGTCGGCTTGATTGCGGGAAATCTTTCGTATGCTTTCGGTCGGCAGCTGCTCGGAATATACATAACAGATTCGCCCGAAGCCATAAACTACGGTATGGAACGCCTTAAATTTATGCTTATTCCGTATTTTCTCTGCGGTATAATGGATACTACCACCGGCTCAATGCGCGGTATCGGCTCTTCGGTAATACCGATGGTCATAACCGTTGTGGGAGTCTGCGTTATGCGTATAGTGTGGATATACACGGTATTTGCCATGCCGCAGTACCACAGTTTCTCGGGACTGTTCATTTCTTACCCGATATCGTGGCTGCTTACATTTGCGGCGCTTTTCATTTCGTTTGTTATTATAATCCGCCGCAAGGAAAAAAAGTTCAATGCTTTAAAGGGAGCTGCACAGTGAAAAAGATTCTTTTGCCGATTTTAGCGGCATTACTTTTGATTTCGGGATTGCCGGTTGCTGCAGCCGACACTGAAGCCGCAGCTTTGAGGCTTACGGGACTTGATAAAAAGCTGACCGACGGTAATCATTTAACAGCCGCCGAATGCGGTGAGATTAAAATTACGGCGGACGGCGAAATTTCCTCGCTCTATATCATATTTCACAGTAAGGTGCAGGAATTTACAATCAAATCAGGGGAGAAGACCGAAACGGTTACCTCTGAGTTTCTTCATATGCTTACGGATGTTTCAGCTTTTAAAAGCAGTGAATTGACCGTGGACTTCGGCGGTGCAAAAATCAGCGATATATATGCCTTTGCGGCGGGGAGCTTACCCGATTTCGTTCAAAAATGGGAAAAGCCGCTTGAAAGGGCGGATATTCTCCTTAATTCCTCGCATTCTGATGACGACCAGCTTTTCTTTGCGGGGCTTCTGCCGTATTACGTCTCCCGCGGCTGCGACATTCAGGTGGTTTATTATACCGATCATAAAAATGAGACGCGCCGCCGTCATGAGCTTTTAAACGGACTGTGGACGGTGGGTATAAAATATTATCCGGTTATAAGCAACTTCCCCGATTATTATTCCGAGACGATTGAGGGCGCACTTAAAACGATTGCGACCGAGGGTTATACTGAGAACGACGCGCTGGGCTTTCAGGTTGAAATGCTGCGCAGATTCAAGCCGCAGGTCGCGGTCAGCCACGATTTTAACGGCGAATACGGTCACGGAATGCACAAATTAAACGCCGCCATGATGAAAAGGGCGGTTGAAATTTCGGGGGACAAGTCCTTTTTTTCCGAAACTGCCGAAAAATACGGCGTTTATACACCGAAAAAGCTTTATGTGCATTTGTACGGCGAGAATAAAATAGTAATGGATTACGATACACCAAGCGAATTTTTCGGCGGTAAAACACCCTTTGAAATGTCAAAGCTCGGCTTTGCAGAGCATAAATCCCAGCAGGGAACCTGGTTTAAAAGCTGGATGCTCGGCAAAAACGGCGAAATAACCAAGGCCTCGCAAATAAAAAAATATTCGCCCTGCGAATACGGTCTTTATTTCACCTCGGTCGGTGCGGATGTTAATAAAAACGATATGTTTGAAAATATAACTCTTTATTCCGAGCAGGAGCGAATAAAAGCGGAGGAAGAGGCGGAAAAGCAACGCCTTGCGAAGCAGAAAGAAGCCGAGGAAAAATCAAAGGCGGAAGCGGCAAAAAAAGCGCAAAGAGCAAGAAAACGCAAAGTGGTAATTGCCGCCGTGCTTACTCCGATAGCTCTATTTGTGATATTTATTATTGCGATAAATGCTGCAGCAAGGTATAAAGCCGCAAAACGCAGAAAAATGCGGGGCAGAAAATGAATATTGTAAAGCAGGATATATGGCAGTATCTTAAAACAGACAAAAAGCCGATCGTTCTTTACGGTATGGGCAACGGCGCGGATAAGATCATAAAGGCGCTTGAACGCATTTCGGTTAAGCCGTCGGGGGTGTTTGCAACCGACGGCTTTGTGCGTGATAAACGCTTTCACGGAATGTCGCTTACAACATATTCCGCGCTTAAAGAACGCTTCGGGGATATGACGGTGCTTTTGTGCTTCGGTTCATCAAGACCCGAGGTGCTTGAAAATATAAACCGGATAGCAGCAGAGCAGGAGCTTTTGGTGCCAGATGTCCCGGTGTACGGCGACAGGCTTTTCGATTCCGAATACGCCGCAGCACACACCGAAGAGCTTTTATGGGTATATTCCCGCCTTGCTGATGAAAAATCGCGCGAGACACTTGAAAATACCGTGAATTTCAAGCTGAGCGGAAAACCCGAGTACCTTTACCGCTGCGAGGTGTCACATGATGAGCCGTTCCAAAGCTTTTTGATGCTTTGCGATGATGAGAGCTATTTAGACCTCGGAGCATATAACGGCGATACAGTGCTTGAATTCATACAGAAAACGGGTAAATATAAAAGCATTACTGCGGTCGAGCCGGATAATAGGAGCTTTAAAAAGCTGACCGCCAATACAGGCGGTCTTGAAAATTTAACGCTTATAAACGCCTGCGTAGGGGAAGCCGACGGCACTGCGGGCTTTTCCTCACGCAAGGGAAGAGGCTCGGGTATGGGCATAGGCGAAGACTGTAAAATGATTTCGGTCGATTCGTTGAACGGCGGTTTTTCCTTTATAAAAGCGGATGTTGAGGGCAGTGAGACTGCGATGCTTAAGGGCGCCGAAAGCACAATACTGCGCTGCCGAACGAAAATGCAGATCGCCTGTTACCACAGAACAGGCGACCTTACGGACATACCGCGCGCGGTTTGCAAAATCAGAAACGATTACCGCATTTATATGCGGCATTTTCCGGGGCTTCCCGCGTGGGATATTAATTATTATTTTATTTGACCTATGCAGTATTCCTTTTCCGACGCGGTTATTTTAACCGGCAGAATTTTTCCGCCGAGGCTTTCATCGCTTTTAACGCGAACTCTCGAATAATTTGCGGTGTAGCCCTCCGCAAAGCCGTTCTCCGCTGTTTCGAAAAGCACGCATTCGGTTTTACCGACAAGATTTTTTAGGAATTCCTCCTCACAGGAAAGGGCGGTCTCTATCATTCTGCGGCTGCGCTCGGCTTTCTCCGCACGGGTTATTTGCCCCGGCAGACCGTAGGCTACCGTGCCGCGCCGCCTTGAATAAGCAAAAACATGGGTCTTGGCAAAGCCTATTTCTTTCACAAAGGCAAGGCTTTTTGAGAATTCCTCCTCGGTTTCTCCGGCGAATCCCACCATTACATCGGTCGTGACAGAAGCGTCCTCAAAAACCGTGCGTATGCGGCTTACAAGGTCACGGTAAAACGCCGTATCGTAATGCCTGTTCATTCGCTTGAGGGTCTCATCGCACCCCGATTGAAGCGATAAATGGAACTGCGGGCAGAATTTTTTCTGCGCTTTAAGCCTTTTGAGCACACTATCACTCATGTGATCGGGCTCAAGCGAACCCAAACGCACTCTTTTAATGCCGTCGGGTCTTGCCGCTGCCTCCACTGCGTCGCAAATATCCATGTCCTCACCCTTGCCGTAGGAGGTAAGGTTTATTCCAACAAGCACGATTTCCGAAAAACCCGCACGGCTTAAGGTCTCCGCCTCCGACGCAATTTCCGCAAGCGGCTTTGAGCGCACGCTGCCGCGGGCTGTGGGTATAATGCAGTATGTACAGTAGCGGTCGCAGCCGTCCTCTATTTTCATATACGCCCGCGTGCGCTCCGCAAAGCTTGAAAGCACGGGCGTGTTGAAGCGCTCGGTTTTTTTATGCCCGCTTACTTCGAATATGCGCTCGCCGTCCTTTAAAAAACGCTCGGCATATTCGACCGATTTTTTAACATCTGTATTGCCGCAGACAATATCCGCGTCGGTGAGCGCTTTTGCCTCTTCGGAAAACGCCTGAACCATGCAGCCGGTAAGAATTATTATTGCCTCGGGGTTTTCGCGGCGTACCTTGTGCAGCAGCTGCCGCGTTTTGCGGTCGCTCTCTGCCGTTACGGTGCAGGAGTTTATTACCGCCGCGTCAAACGGGGCACTGTTCGGCACAGGTGTATGCCCTGCGGCGGCGAACGCCTCGCGCATTGCCTCAGTTTCGTATTGATTAACCTTGCAGCCGAGTGTATAAAAAGTAACCTTCATTTTTAATCTCCGTAAAATTTATAAACTGATTATACAATGAAATTTTATAAAATTCAATACATAGCCGATTTTTAAATAAAAAAAGCCGATTGTAAACTGATTGACGATTGTATTTTTCGGGGAAATATGTTATTATATTGCTTAAAGGAGTGTTGTATATGAATAAGGATATTACGCTTGTGGTTATGGCAGCCGGAATGGGCAGCCGTTTCGGTGGCTTAAAGCAGATAGCTCCGATAGGCAAAAACGGTGAAATACTGCTTGATTACTCGGTTTATGACGCGGTAAAGGCAGGCTTCAATAAAGTCGTTTTTGTTATTAAGCGGGCTATTGAAGAGGATTTTAAAGCGGTTACCGCAAAGCATATTGAAAAAATGGTTAAAACCGAATATGTTTTCCAGGAAACAGACGAATTGCCCGAGGGCTTTACCTGTCCTGCCGACCGCACAAAGCCGTGGGGTACCGCTCACGCGGTGCTTTGCTGCAGGGATGTGGTTCACGAGCCGTTTGCGGTAATAAACGCCGACGATTACTACGGTAAAACCGCCTTTACGCATATGGCTGATTTTCTCCGCAATAACGATAAGGACTACTGCATGGTAGGCTTCCGCCTTGCGAATACGCTGACCGATAACGGCTCTGTTTCGCGCGGAGTGTGCGAAATTGAAAACGGCGAATTGAAGTCGGTTACCGAGCGCACTAAAATAGTCGACTGCAAATATACAGAGGACGACGGCAAGACCTGGACCGCAATGTCTCCGGATACGGTGGTTTCGATGAATCTTTGGGGCTTTATGCCGGATCTGTTCGATTACGCTGCCGACGGCTTTGTTGATTTTTTAAAGGAAAAAATAAATGTTCCCAAATCCGAATATTTCCTGCCGAGCGTGGTTTCAAAGCTTATCGAAAGCGGCGAAAAGCGCGTTAAGGTAATGGTTGCCGAGGATAAATGGTACGGCGTTACCTATAAGGAGGATAAGGATACCGTTTCCGCCGCTCTCAACAAAATGGCGGATGAGGGTCTTTATGAGGGTATTTAAGCTATGGAAAAATATGCTTGGAAGGCTGCAATTAAGGACGGCTGCCTTGAGGAATATAAAAAACGGCACGATAATATTTGGGATGAAATGAAGAAGGTATTATCCGACGCGGGAATAGTGAATTATTCCATTTGGAATGTCGGCAATGAGCTTTTCGGGTATTATGAGTGCGCAAAGGGGCTTGATTTCGCCGCAAGGGTTCAGAATGAAAGTCCCGTGGTTAAAAAGTGGGATGAGTATATGAAGGATATACTTATTATGGAAAAAGACCCCATAACAGGCGCACAGCCGTTGCTCACGCAGGTTTTTGAATTTAAAGGAAAGGGAAAATAATGAAATTTATAACCGTTGATACATACGAAAAAATGAGCCGCCACGCCGCCAATATTATTTCGGCGCAGGTAATCATAAAGCCCGACTGCGTTTTGGGGCTTGCCACGGGTTCTTCGCCCCTCGGCACCTATAAGCAGCTTATTGACTGGTACAACAAGGGCGATATTGATTTCAGCGGCGTAACATCCGTAAACCTTGACGAATATGTTGGGCTTGACGGCAAAAACGATCAAAGCTATCGCTATTTTATGAACCACAATTTCTTTGACCACATAAATATAAGCATTAACAACACCTTTGTCCCCAACGGCTGCGCGGTCGATTTGGCGGGCGAGGGTCAGCGCTATGACGAGCATATTGCGGAATTGGGCGGCATTGATCTGCAGCTTTTGGGTATCGGTCTTGACGGCCACATAGGCTTTAACGAGCCTGATAAATACTTTGTTAAAAGCACCCACGTTGTAGACCTGCACGAAAGCACCATAAAGGCTAATTCCCGCTTTTTTGCGAATGAGGATGAGGTGCCGAAAAAGGCTATAACAATGGGCATGGTATCCATTATGCAGGCAAAGAAAATTTTGCTTATAGCCAACGGCAAGGCAAAGCGTGACATACTCGAAAAGGCGTTTTACGGGCCTATCACCCCTGAAATTCCTGCTTCTATTTTGCAGCTTCACCCCGATATTACGGTAATTTACAGCGAGAATTAAGGCGGGCGGCAGTATGATTATTTATAATGCCGAAATAAACGGCGAATTAAAAACCGTTGTGACCGAGGGCGGCAAAATTATATCGGTTGATGAAAACCGAAAAAACGGCGATATTAACGCCGAGGGCAACCGCCTTATACCGGGTCTTATCGATGTGCATACCCACGGCTGCATAGGTATGGACACAATGGATGCGGATTTTGAGCCGATGTGCCGCTTTTATGCGGAGCACGGCACAACCTCCTTTCTGCCCACCACAATGACAATGGGGTATGACAGCCTTTTAAAGGTGGTAAACGCAAAGACTGATTTTGCGGGAGCGAATATTTTGGGCTTTCATTTTGAGGGACCCTATATTTCCGAAAAGCATAAGGGCGCGCAGAATGAGAAATATATAAAGAATCCCTCCGCAGAGGAATTCGTGCAGTTTAAAAATGTTAAGATGATAACCGTTGCCCCCGAAAGACCCGGCAGCATGGAATTTATAAAAGCCGTAACTCCGGATTGCATTGTATCTTTAGGTCATACCGACTGTGATTTTGATACCGCTAACGAGGCAATTAAAAACGGCGCGAACTGCCTTACCCACATTTATAATGCAATGCCGCCGTTTCATCACCGCAATCCGGGACCTATCGGCGCGGGGTTTGTAAACCATATTTACGCGCAGATAATATGCGACGGCTTTCACATTTCAAAGCCCGTGGTGCTTGCTACCTATAAGATGTTCGGCGCTGACCGTATGACCCTTATAAGCGACAGTATAAGGAGCGCGGGGCTTCCTGACGGCGAGTATGAATCAGGCGGACTTAAGGTGTTTTTAAGGGGCGGCGCGGCACGCCTTGCCGACGGCACAATAGCGGGCAGCAGCGCAACGCTGCTTGATTGCGTTAAAACCGCGGTAAAATTCGGAATACCGTTTGACGACGCGGTGAGAATGGCTTCCCGTACTCCTGCCGAAATGCTCGGCGTAAGCAAAGGGCAGATAAAGGCGGGCTTTGACGCGGATATGCTTATAGTGGATAAGGATATTAACCTTAAAACGGTTATTGTAAACGGAGAAGTGTTTAAATAATGGTAAAAACAAATGTTATGCGGGTGCTCGATAAGGAAAAAATCGCATATGAGCCGTTTTCTTACTCTCCCGAGCTTACCGAGGGGGTAAAGATAGCCGAGGTTTTGGGCGAAGACCCCGCTTGTGTTTTTAAAACCCTTGTTACCGAATCGGGCGATAGGGAACACTTTGTGTTTGCAATACCCGTTGCCGAAACGCTTGATTTAAAGGCCGCGGCGCGCGCGGTGGGTGCAAAATCAGTTTCAATGCTCAAGCAAAAGGAGCTTTTGCCGCTTACGGGCTATATTCACGGCGGATGCTCGCCTGTGGGTATGAAGAAAAAATTCAAAACAGTTATTGACGAAAGTGCCGAAGGGCGTGAATTTTTCTATGTAAGCGCAGGCAAGGTGGGCTTTCAGGTTAAGGTCTCTCCCGAAAAGTTAGCCAATTTTATCGGGGCGGATTTTGCTGATTTGACGGTTTAAAAAAAATTCACTATTTTGTCATTGAAAAATCTAAATCTATATGTATAATATAAATCAGAGGGTTGAAAAACTACTCTGATTTATTAAATTTACGGAAAAGGTGAATTTTTATGAACAAATTTATGTTGAATGAAACCTCATACCATGGCGCGGGCGCCATTGCCGCTATACCGGAAGAAATTAAGAGCAGAGGCTTTAAAAAGGTCTTTGTTGCTTCCGACCCGGATCTTGTTAAATTCGGCGTTTCAAAAAAGGTTACCGATATTCTTGAGAATGCCGGCATAGAGTACAAGCTTTATTCCGATATAAAGCCCAACCCCACAATTGAAAATGTACAGCACGGTGTTGCCGAGTTTAAGGCATACGGCGCCGACTGCATAGTAGCAATAGGCGGCGGCTCTTCAATGGATACCTCTAAGGCAATCGGTATTATTATAAACAACCCCGAGTTTGAGGATGTTCGCTCTTTAGAGGGCGTTGCTCCCACAAAGAATAAGTGTGTTCCGATAATCGCGGTTCCCACAACCGCAGGCACCGCAGCAGAGGTTACCATAAACTATGTTGTAACCGATGTTGAGAGAAAGCGTAAGTTCGTTTGCGTTGACGCTCACGATATTCCGGTAGTAGCCGTTGTTGACCCGGATATGATGTCTACAATGCCGGCATCCCTTACCGCTGCGACCGGTATGGACGCGCTTACCCACGCAATCGAGGGCTACATAACCAAGGGCGCCTGGGAGCTTTCGGATATGTTCCACATTAAGGCTATCGAAATTATTGCACGCTCTCTGCGCGACGCCGTTAAGAACGGCAAGGAAGGCAGAGAGGGTATGGCGCTCGGTCAGTATGTTGCCGGTATGGGCTTCTCGAATGTCGGACTCGGTGTTGACCACTCAATGGCACACACACTTTCGGCTTATTATGACACGCCGCACGGCAAAGCCTGTGCAATTCTTCTGCCTACCGTAATGGCTTATAACGCTGAGTATACCGGCGAAAAATATAAGGACATTGCAAAGGCAATGGGCGAAAATATTGAAGGGCTTTCCGCCACAGAGGCTGCAAAGAAAGCGATTCATGCAATCCGCCAGCTCAGCGAGCAGGTAGGAAT
>OKSC01003872.1_pt1 | contig 10579 bp, 10 predicted proteins | sample 1601161 | NCBI WGS metagenome assembly OKSC01 (sample SAMEA3541552, study PRJEB24748) | human gut metagenome | biome: human gut; feature: human-associated habitat; material: faeces | place: China | collected 2012
TTCAGAAGAAGCCTCCGTGTCTGATAAGGATACGGAGGCTTTGTTCGTTTTATATCTTTACATATACTTAGATGCCGGCATGGATTGTTCTTGTGTTTTAGGCCATGAGTTTTCTGCTGATTTGTAGTGATATCAGGGTGAAATGAACATAAAAAAATGAATATTTTACTCTAAATACTACATAATGAGGATAATTATTCGTATCTTTGTCGCCCGAATAAACAAAAGAAGCTTTGGGAAAGTTTGATAAATACAAAATAGACCTGAAAGGTATGCAAGCAGATTCATGCAAATATGAGTTTGTGCTAGACAACCTTTTCTTTGCCAATATTGATGGACCGGAAGTGCAGAAGGGTAAAGTCAATGTGGTGTTAGTTGTAAAGAAAACATCTCGTGCTTTCGAATTGAACTTCCAGACAGACGGAATGGTGTGGGTGCCATGTGACCGTTGTTTGGACGATATGGAACAGCTTGTCAGCTCGACAGATAAGCTGCTGGTTAAGTTCGGTCATGAATATGCCGAAGAAGGTGACAATCTCATTGTAATTCCCGAAGAGGAAGGTGAGATTAATGTAGCATGGTTTATGTACGAGTTTGTAGCTTTGGCCATCCCCATGAAGCATGTGCATGCTCCGGGTAAGTGTAACAAGGCAATGACCAGCAAATTGAGTAAGCATATGCGCACTACTCCGGATGATGATATGGCTGAGGACACATTTGCTCCGGAAGAAGAGGTGGAGCTGATGAATGAAGAAGAAACGCAGGTAGACCCGCGTTGGGACGAATTAAAGAAAATATTAGATAACAATTAAAGATTAAAGAAAATGGCACATCCTAAGAGAAGACAGTCAAAAACAAGAACTGCGAAGAGAAGAACTCATGATAAAGCAGTAGCTCCTACACTGGCTATTTGCCCGAATTGTGGTGAGTGGCATGTATATCACACTGTATGTGGTGCATGTGGTTACTATAGAGGTAAGCTTGCAGTTGAAAAGGAAGCTGCCGTATAATTACGGTCAGTTTGACTAAAACTTATACTTGAATATCGGGCGTCTAAAAAGATTTGTAATTTAATAAGCAAACCTTTTTAGACTACCGTTGTTTCAGTAGTTCTATAAGTAAACAAGATTTTAATGGAAAAAATAAATGCAGTAATTACAGGAGTCGGCGGTTATGTACCTGATTACGTCTTGACAAACGACGAAATCTCAAGAATGGTGGATACCAATGACGAATGGATTATGACTCGTATCGGAGTAAAGGAAAGACGTATCCTGAATGAAGAAGGGTTAGGTAGTTCCTATATGGCGCGTAAAGCTGCCAAACAGCTGATGCAACGTACTGGCGCGGATCCGGATGATATAGATCTGGTGATTGTAGCTACTTCCACTCCGGATTATCATTTCCCTTCTACAGCTTCTATTTTATGTGATAAGCTAAGGCTGAAAAATGCATATGCTTTTGACTTGCAGGCAGCCTGCAGCGGATTTCTCTATCTGATGGAGACGGCGGCCAATTTCATCCGTTCTGGAAGATATAAGAAGGTTATCATTGTGGGAGCCGACAAGATGTCGTCAATGGTTGATTATACAGACCGTGCTACTTGTCCTATCTTTGGAGACGGCGCTGCAGCTTTCATGCTCGAGCCGACAACAGAAGATGTAGGTATTATGGATGCTATTCTGAGAACCGACGGCAAAGGTTTGCCTTTCCTGCATATGAAAGCGGGTGGGTCGGTTTGTCCTCCCTCTTATTTTACTGTAGACAACCACATGCATTACATTTATCAGGAAGGACGTACTGTGTTTAAGTATGCCGTATCCAATATGTCGGATGTTAGCGCGGCCATTGCCGAGAAAAACGGTCTGACAAAGGATAGCATTGACTGGGTGATTCCGCACCAGGCCAATCTTCGTATCATTGATGCTGTGGCACATCGTCTGGAAGTTCCTCGTGAGAAAGTACTGATTAATATCGAACGTTACGGCAATACCAGTGCTGCTACGTTGCCTCTTTGCATCTGGGACTTTGAAGATAAGCTGAAGAAAGGCGACAACCTTATTTTCACTGCATTCGGCGCAGGATTTACCTGGGGAGCCGTGTATGTGAAGTGGGGATACGACGGAAAGAAGCAGTAACATACTATTGCTAAATATAATATGATAAAAACGCATCCTATTTCGATTCGATGCGTTTTTTTGTCTCAATTCAAATACTGAAGTCATGCACAAAGCAGGTTTTGTAAATATCGTGGGAAATCCGAATGTGGGCAAATCCACATTGATGAACGTTTTGGTAGGTGAGCGCATTTCTATCGCCACTTTCAAGGCGCAGACCACCCGTCATCGGATTATGGGCATCTATAATACGGATGACATGCAAATTGTGTTTTCGGACACTCCGGGTGTATTGAAGCCAAACTATAAGTTACAGGAGTCCATGCTGAATTTCTCCACTTCGGCATTGACGGATGCGGATGTGTTGCTGTATGTGACAGATGTGGTTGAGACTCCCGACAAGCATAATGACTTTGTGGAGAAAGTAGGACACTTGGACGTTCCGGTATTGCTGCTTATCAATAAGATTGATTTAAGCAACCAGGAAAAGCTGGTGGAACTGGTGGAAGCATGGAAGGAATTGCTGCCGAAGGCGGAAATTATTCCTATCTCTGCTACTTCGAAATTTAATGTGGATTATGTCATGAAGCGGGTGAAGGAGCTGTTGCCCGACTCACCTCCTTATTTCGACAAGGACCAGTGGACGGACAAGCCGGCGCGTTTCTTCGTGACCGAAATAATCCGTGAGAAAATTCTGTTGTACTACGATAAGGAAATCCCTTATTCGGTGGAGGTGATGGTAGAACAGTTTAAGGAGGAGGCAAAGAAGATTCATATCAGTGCCGTAATCTATGTGGAGCGTGATTCGCAAAAAGGTATTATCATAGGCAAGCAGGGGAAGGCTTTGAAGAAAGTGGCTACTGAAGCGCGCCGTGATTTGGAGAGGTTTTTCGGGAAAACGATATTCCTGGAGACGTTTGTGAAAGTTGATAAGGATTGGCGGAGTTCGGACAAGGAACTGCGTAATTTTGGTTATCAGCTGGATTAAGAGTTATTCATACGACTGTGACAGTCGCAAAAAACAAAGAGTGTGAACTATGGGAAATTTAGTTGCAATCGTAGGACGTCCCAATGTGGGAAAGTCTACATTATTTAACCGTCTGACCAAGACACGTCAGGCAATTGTGAATGAGGAAGCGGGAACCACCCGTGACCGCCAATATGGAAAGACCGAATGGTTGGGACGTGAGTTCTCCGTGGTAGATACCGGCGGTTGGGTAGTGAACTCTGATGATATTTTCGAAGAGGAGATTCGTAAGCAGGTATTGATGGCGGTGGATGAAGCCGACGTGATTCTGTTCGTGGTGGATGTGATGAACGGGGTTACGGACCTCGACGAGCAGGTAGCTGCCATCTTGCGTCGTGCCAAGAAGCCTGTGTTGCTGGTTGCCAATAAGACTGATAATCATGAACTGCAATACAATGCTCCTGAGTTTTACAGTTTGGGTTTGGGTGACCCTTATTGTATTTCTGCTGTAACGGGTAGCGGTACGGGCGATATGATGGACCTTATCGTCAGCAAGTTCAAGAAGGAATCTGATGAAATTCTGGACGAGGATATTCCCCGCTTTGCAGTAGTGGGACGCCCTAATGCCGGAAAGTCTTCCATAGTCAATGCCTTTATTGGAGAAGACCGCAACATCGTGACGGAGATTGCCGGTACCACGCGCGATTCTATCTATACCCGCTACAATAAATTCGGTTTTGATTTCTACCTGGTAGATACGGCGGGTATCCGTAAGAAGAACAAGGTGAATGAGGATTTGGAGTACTACTCCGTAATCCGTTCCATTCGTTCCATTGAGAATGCAGATGTATGTATTTTGATGGTAGACGCTACGCGTGGCATCGAAAGCCAGGATTTGAATATCTTCTCCTTGATACAGAAGAATGCCAAGGGGCTGGTGGTTGTGGTGAACAAGTGGGACTTGGTGAAGGACAAGACTGTGAAGGTGATGAAGACTTTCGAAGATGCTATCCGCAACCGTTTCGCTCCGTTTGTGGATTTTCCTATCATCTTTGCTTCGGCACTGACCAAACAGCGTATTCTGAAGGTATTGGAAGAGGCGCGTGATGTGTACGAAAATCGTATGACGCGTATTCCGACAGCTCGTTTGAACGAGGAAATGCTGCCGCTTATCGAGGCGTATCCACCCCCTTCAATTAAGGGTAAGTATATCAAGATAAAGTATATTACGCAGTTGCCCAATACCCAGGTGCCGTCATTTGTTTATTTTGCAAATCTTCCACAATATGTGAAAGAGCCTTACAGACGATTCCTGGAAAATAAGATGCGTGAGAAATGGAAGTTGACCGGAACTCCGATAAATATCTATATCCGGCAGAAGTAAAATATATCGTGATGATATAGTCGATTCTATTAACTGGTTTTATGAAGAGAAAGCGTCCGGAACATAGCTTCCGGACGCTTTCTTATGTAATAGGTTAGAAAATGAGGTGTGGTTTTATCCTTCAAGGTTCTGTATCTCCACTTCTTTGACTTTCCGGAATAGGTCAGATGCAAATATGAAACTGTTCAACCGCTCGTTGGTGGAAGTGAAGATATCGTCTTTATTGCCTTCCCATTCTTTGTGTCCTTCGTAAATATAGATGATTTTTTCTCCGATACCCATTACAGAGTTCATGTCATGAGTGTTGATGAGAGTAGTCATATTGTATTCTCGGGTTATATCTTGTATCAGTTCGTCGATGACAAGCGAGGTCTTGGGGTCAAGTCCTGAATTCGGCTCGTCACAGAACAAGTATTGCGGGTTTAGGGCAATGGCACGGGCAATGGCTACGCGTTTCTGCATACCGCCGCTGATTTCTCCGGGAAATTTGTCTTTGGCTTCAATCAGGTTTACACGCTCCAAGCAGAACATGGCACGACGAGTCCGATCGCGCAGGGTATCGTTGCTGAACATGTTCAGTGGAAACATCACATTGTCCAGTACCGTCATGGAATCGAACAGCGCGGCACTTTGGAAAATCATTCCCATTTCCCGGCGGAGCGCTTTCTTTTCCTTCTTTCCCATGGCGAGGAAGTTGCGGTGGTCATACAACAATTCTCCTTTGTCCGGTGTCAGCAGACCCACGATACATTTCATGAGTACGGTTTTTCCCGAACCGCTCTGCCCTATGATTAGGTTGGTCTTTCCATTCTCGAAAGTGGCATTGATATCTTTCAGTACCTCTTTTTCTTCAAATGATTTGCAAAGTCCTTTCAGTTCAATCATCCCATTAAAAGTTGAGTTAATATTAGGTCGGCGAATAAGATAAGTACGCTGCTGCATACTACGGAGTCGGTGGACGCCTTGCCCACTTCGATGGAACCGCCTTCGACGGTGTAACCGAAGAATGCCGATACGCTGGCAATGATAAAGGCAAAGAACAGCGACTTGATGATGCCGCACCAAATAAACCATTCGACAAACATGTACTGCAAGCCGTATTCTAAATCTACCGCCGACATGATGCCGCCGAACCAGCAAGTACAGAAGGCACCTATGATACCGGCGAATATACTGAACGTCACCATCAGTGGAATGGTTGTCACCATAGCGGCAATTTTCGGTAGGATGAGATAGTTGGCAGAATTGACACCCATAATTTCAAGGGCGTCTATCTGCTGGGTGACTCGCATGGTGCCCAGCTCCGAGGCGATGTTTGACCCGACCTTTCCTGCCAGAATCAGACACATGATGGAGGAGGAGAATTCCAGCAGCATGATTTCTCGGGTTACATATCCCACTGTCCATCGAGGCATGAAAGGACTCTCGATGTTCAACTTTATCTGTATGGTGATTACAGCTCCGATGAAGAACGATATCAGCAATACGATGCCGATAGAGTTCACGCCGAGCTGTTCCAACTCGTTGACATATTGGCGGAAAAACATACGCATACGTTCGGGACGGGCAAATACGCGTCCCATCAGTATGATATATCGTCCCACTGTCTTAAGTGCTTTAAACATAACATATAAGTATTTGAATGCAAATGTACACTATTTCGGCTTATTTTTGCTACATTTGCGGCGAAAACCTTTAGAGTATGGAAGAAGAAAAAGGCATAAAGGACAATGTAGAGGAAGTTAAGGAAAATCTGCAGGCCGGACCAAGCTTGACTGCTGGGGCAGAGCCACGGGAGGAAGGTAGCATGGTGCTGCGTACGGAGGATTTGGTGAAAAAGTACGGAAAGCGTACGGTAGTGAGCCATGTGTCCATTGATGTGAAGCAAGGGGAGATTGTCGGTTTGCTGGGGCCGAATGGCGCCGGTAAGACAACTTCGTTTTATATGACCGTAGGGCTGATTACTCCCAATGAGGGACGTATCTTCTTGAATGATTTGGATATAACGAAATATCCGGTATACAAGCGTGCGCAGACGGGTATCGGTTATTTGGCGCAGGAGGCTTCCGTGTTCCGTCAAATGAGTGTGGAAGACAATATTGCATCTGTACTGGAAATGACCGACAAGCCTTTGGAGTATCAGAAAGACAAGCTGGAGAGCCTGATTGCAGAGTTCCGCTTGCAGAAGGTAAGGAAGAACAAGGGTAACCAGTTGTCAGGTGGCGAGCGGCGCCGTACAGAAATTGCCCGTTGTCTGGCCATTGACCCCAAATTTATTATGTTGGACGAGCCTTTTGCCGGTGTAGACCCGATTGCAGTGGAGGATATTCAGCAGATTGTGTGGAAGTTGAAAGATAGGAATATCGGCATTTTGATTACTGACCACAATGTGCAGGAGACGCTGAGCATTACCGATCGTGCTTATCTGCTATTTGAAGGAAAAATTTTGTTCCAGGGTACGCCGGAAGAGTTGGCCGAGAATAAGATTGTACGTGAAAAGTATCTGAGTAATAGCTTCGTACTTCGTCGCAAGGATTTTATGAAGTAATCCCGGATACTGTCGATTGATAGAAATAAAAAAAGACCACTCATTCAGTGGCCTTTTTTTATTTCTCCTTAAATCTCTATGATTAATATTTTGGAGGTCTTGCTTCTTTCACTACCATTTGGCGGCCGAAGAATTCAGCACCGTCTAGTTCGGCAATAGCTTTAGCTGCAGCAGCGTCATCTTCCATTTCTACAAAAGCGATGCCTCTGAAACGTCCGGTGGTGCGGTCATTGATAAATTTTACAGAAGATACTGTGCCGTAATCTTCCATTGCCTTCTGCAGGTCACTCTCCTTAACGCGGTAGTTAAGGTTTCCAACATAAATGTTCATAATGAAATTGATAAAATAAATATAATGAATAAAACTCTCTTGGAAGGAAGGCTGAATAATAAATGGATTACAACGACAGAGAGTTTACAAAAGCGTTCTTGAAAACGGAAGTAAAAACCATGTAATGGAAATCGAAAAACTAATGCGCCATCATTCCGCGACAAAGAAACGCATAAAATTCGGATAAACAATGTTTTTCCTTAATTATTTTTGTAGATTGTCGTGCCTTCGGGCAACTCCCATTTCTCTTCATAGAAACTGGACGGTTCGGTTTATCATCGTCTTTTCCCTGAGTATCTTTCCCATAAACGTCCTCCGTTGTCAGTCCGATGGTTGGGCTCTTCTACCGCTCTATCCAAGAATTAAACTGAAATAAATCGGCAATGTTCTTTTGATAATTGAAAGAATAACGCTAATTTTGCACGCCCATTTGAGATATGGAACAAAGTATAAATCAAATAAATAATTGTCAGAATGAACGTTTCATTACAAAACATTGACAAAGTAAGCGCACTGCTTACTGTAAAGCTTGAGAAAGCAGATTATCAGGAAAAAGTAGACAAATCATTGAAGAGCTTCCGTCAGAAGGCACAGATTCCCGGTTTCCGTAAGGGAATGGTTCCTATGAGCTTAGTTAAGAAAATGTATGGTAAGTCTGCATTGGCTGAAGAGGTGAACAAGCTGCTTTCAGAAACAGTATATAAGTATATCCAGGACAATAAGGTAAATATATTGGGCGAGCCTTTGCCCAACGAAGACAAGCAGCAGGAAATTGATTTCGATACTATGGAAGAGTTCGAATTCTTGTTTGATATTGCTTTGGCTCCGGAATTTAAAGCTGAAGTCAGTGCAAAAGATAAGGTAGATTACTATACTATTGAAGTTACAGACGAAATGGTGGATAACCAGGTCAAGGCTTACACTCAACGTAACGGCAAGTATGACAAGGTAGACGTTTACGAGGACAATGACATGCTGAAAGGTTTGCTTGCTGAACTGGATGAAGAAGGTAATACCAAAGAGGGTGGTATTCAGGTGGAAGGTGCTGTAATGATGCCTTCGTACATGAAAAATGATGAACAGAAAGCTATCTTTGCCGGTGCAAAAGTGAACGATGTGCTTGTATTCAATCCGAATACTGCTTGGGACGGAAATGCTGCCGAATTGTCTTCTTTATTGAAGATTGACAAGGAAGCTGCTCCCGAAGTAAAATCCAATTTCAGCTTCCAGGTAGAAGAAATCACACGTTTCGTTCCGGGTGACTTGACTCAGGAAATTTTCGACCAGGTATTTGGCGAAGGTAATGTGAAAACGGAAGAGGAATTCCGTGCCAAAGTGAAGGAAGTTATTGCCAACCAGTTCGTGGCAGACAGTGACTATAAGTTCTTGATTGACGCACGTAAGATGCTGACAGAGAAAGTAGGCAAGCTGGAATTCCCGGATGCATTACTGAAGCGCATTATGCGTCTGAACAATCCTGACAAGGAAGAAAGCTTTGTAGAGGACAACTATGACAAGAGCATCGAAGAGCTGACTTGGCACCTGATTAAAGAACAGCTGGTGAAAGCCAATGATATCAAGGTTGAGCAGGAAGACATCACAAACATGGCTAAGGAAGCTACCCGCGCACAGTTTGCACAATATGGTATGATGAGTGTGCCTGAAGAAATCCTGGAAAACTACTCAAAGGAAATGCTTAAGAAGAAAGAGAGCATAGAAGGCTTGGTTAATCGTGTGGTTGAATCTAAATTGGCTACAGCATTGAAGTCTCAGGTGGAACTGGAGCATAAGAACGTTTCTGCTGAAGAGTTCAATAAGATGTTTGCATAAGAGTAATGTGAGCCTACGGCTAAAATTTATAAAGAAACACAGAGTTTGACAAACTATAACTCTGTGTTTTTTTGTGTCTCTGTGTTCTTTTTTGTTTCTTTGTATCCTTATAAATTAAAAAATAGAAAGAAATGGATGATTTTAGAAAATACGCTACCAAGCATCTTGGTATGAACAGTTTGGTGCTGGACGATGTGATTAAATCACAAGCCGGCTATTTGAATCCCTATATCCTCGAGGAACGCCAGCTCAATGTAACGCAGTTGGACGTGTTTTCCCGTCTGATGATGGACCGCATCATCTTCCTCGGCGCACCGATCTACGACGATGCGGCCAACATCATCCAGGCCCAGTTGCTGTTCCTCGAATCGGTCGATCCCGAGAAGGACATTCAGATCTACATCAACTCGCCCGGCGGGTCGGTTTCGGCCGGACTGGGCATTTACGACACCATGCAGCTGGTGAACTCCGACGTGGCGACCATCTGCACGGGGCTTGCCGCCTCGATGGGCGCCGTGCTGCTCACGGCGGGCGCCAAGGGCAAGCGTTCGGCGCTGCCGCATTCGCGCGTGATGATCCACCAGCCGCTGGGAGGCGCGCAGGGACAGGCGTCGGACATCGAGATCACGGCGCGTCAGATTCTTCGCACCAAACAGGAGTTATACGAAATACTCGCTCTGCATTCGGGCGTAACCATCAAAAAGATCGAGAAGGATGCCGACCGCGATTACTGGATGACCGCTCCCGAAGCGCAGAAATACGGTCTGATCGACGAAGTGCTGTCGGCCCGGAAGAAATAGGGCGACGGAACGGAAAACGACTGCAATCTAACGAATATACGAATTTCCGCATCGCGCGGATATTTTTGAATAGAAAATGGAGAAAAAGGATACGAAACGGCCGGCGGATCATTGTTCGTTCTGCGGGCTTTCGCGTTACGAGGTGGCTATGCTGTTCGACGGCGACAACGGAGCCCGCATCTGCGACCAGTGCATCGAGCGCGGGCATGCGCTGTTGGCCGAGAACCCCAAAAAGACGGTGCGCAAGGCGCCTTCCATCCGCATGGAGGAGCTTCTGAAACCGATTCAGATCAAACAGTTTCTCGATCAGTATGTGATCGGGCAGGAGAGCGCCAAGCGGCATATATCGGTGGCGGTCTATAATCATTACAAGCGGTTGCTGCACGAGGAGAGCAACGACATGCAGATCGAGATCGACAAGTCGAATATTATGATGGTCGGGCAGACCGGTACCGGGAAGACGTTGTTGGCCCGGACGATCGCCAAATTGCTCAAAGTGCCGTTTACGATCGTCGATGCGACGGTGCTGACCGAGGCGGGATATGTCGGCGAAGACGTGGAGAGCATCCTGACGCGGTTGTTGCAGGTGGCCGACTACGACG